>SMUY01129599.1_pt1 | contig 17620 bp, 15 predicted proteins | sample 2456441 | NCBI WGS metagenome assembly SMUY01 (sample SAMN11095931, study PRJNA526329) | marine sediment metagenome | biome: Marine sediment; feature: Surficial sediment; material: Deep marine sediment; isolation source: Hadal surficial sediment | place: Pacific Ocean | collected 2014-11 | depth...
CCGACGAGGAATCCAAGCACCCAGTCGTCAACGAGAAACTCTGCCTTGATCGCGGGCAGCAAGATCGCAAGAATCTGGCGGTCGATGAAATTGAATGTGTAAACGACCACCAGCACCGCGAGCGAGTAACGCCTTGCGGATCTGCTGAGCACCGTGTGCGGCTGAGCAATCATTACTTCAAGGCAGAATTGCCTTGAATATCAGGAAGAAGATGATCGCGAGAATCGCGCCGGCCGGAATGGTCACAACCCATGACACGAAGATCCGCCCAACGACCCGGAGATCAATAGCATCGATGCCGCGCGCCAGTCCGACACCCAGCACCGCGCCGACCAATGTGTGGGTCGTTGAGATAGGAATACCGGTACCGGAAGCGATTACGATAGTTGTAGCGGCAGCGAGTTCGGCGGCAAAGCCGCGGCTGGGCGTAAGCTGCGTGATCTTTCGACCTACGGTTGCGATGACATGTTTGCCGAATGTTGCCAACCCCACGACAATACCGGTGCCGCCCAGTACCAGGACCCAGATCGGTATCGAGGACTGGGCTCCGACGATTCCGGTTTTCGCGATACTAATCACGGCCGCAAGGGGTCCTATTGCATTCGCAACGTCGTTTGACCCATGGGCGAAAGCCATGGAACAGGCAGTCACGACCATGAGGACCGCGAAGACCCGCTCTACCGTATAAAAATGCGCCTTTTTCTCGGCCTTGCGATCCGGCTCGATTCGCTGAATCGCGATGGCGCCGACCACTGCGATCGTCGCGGCAATGGCAATCGCCAGCAGGTAGCTGTTTGCCAGGCTGATCTCCAGCCCGATATGTTTCAACCCTTTAACGATGGTTACCAGTACGATCGTGAACGCCGCCAGGAATATATAAACGGGAACGTAACGTTTCGCCTGTGCGAGTGGATCCTCTTGCGACAGGATCAGGCGCTGTACACTGGTGTAAATCAGAAACGCGATGAATCCAGCCGTCAATGGCGATACGACCCAGCTCATCACGATGGTGCCGACCTGGCCCCACTGCACGGCATCGATACCGATTCCTACTGCTGCAAATCCGACAATGGCGCCGACGATGGTGTGGGTGGTTGAGACCGGCCAGCCTCTCCTCGAGGCAATCAGAAGCCAGGTACCGGCAGATAACAGCGACGCGAGCATGCCGTATATCAGCAACTTCGGTGAACTGGCCAGCAAATCTGTATCGACGATTCCTTTACGAATCGTGGAAGTTACCTCGCCACCGGCGAGTACGGCGCCGAGGAACTCGAATACGGCGGCGACCATGATTGCCTGCCGGATCGTAAGCGCTTTGGAGCCGACCGATGTTGCCATCGCATTGGCGACATCATTGGCACCAATACCCCATGCCATGAATACACCGAACAGGGCCGCCAGAACGATATAGACGATCTCTGCTTCCACTAGCGCACCCTCGACTTCTTTTTTTAATTAATGGGAAAGCAGGAGTTCAAGCCGGCGGCCGACTCGTTCGGCCATGTCCGCGATCTCACCGGTCAACTCGATTACCCGGTACAGGAAAAACACATCGACAGGTTTTAGATCGCCTTCAATTTCGAACAAGGCCGATCGCAGATCCGCTTGCCGATCGTCTGTGTCGGTCTCGATCTGATCCAGTTCTTCGATCATTGATTGGACCAGTGTAACCTCGGCGCCGCGAAATCCGGAGGTGAATAATTCATTGAGTTCGCGAACACTCTTTCGTGCCTGTTTGGCTGCATCAACGTTGCGGCTAACGAATTCGAGGAAGTCGTCGGCGATCTCTGCAGGAATCTTCATTTTTCTGCCGAAAACCAGGCCCGAAACGTCCTTGGTCCGGTTCGCCATCTTGTCCTGAACCAGCAACAATTCGAGCAAATCCTGGCGCGGAACCGGCATGAAAAGCCTCTTGGGCAGATGCAGCCGAATTTTCTTTTTCAGGTTGTCTGCTTCATGTTCAAGCTCTGCAATTTTCTTGCGGACTTTAGCGACTGCGCCCCAGTCTTCCTTAACGACGGCAGCAAAGAACCCGTTCAATTCCCTGGTACAGCGATACGCAATGTTTACATGCTTTTCGAGTGGCCTGACCGGAGATGTGCCGAATATGTTTGCCAGCATGTTGGCCAATGTTGGTCTCCCTGTCGGATCCAGAGTCCGTTGCTGTTTTCGCTGTGGGACGTCGCTGTTCGCGCCGTATCCTACCAGACGGTGCCCATTGCAATGCAATTTTTCGCCGATTTGACGCGTGCTAGACTGCGACCTGCCGCCAAAGGGAATCAGGAGAGGGGTCGTCGTGGCGTACTGGTTAATGAAGTCCGAACCCGATGCATACAGCATCGATGATCTCGAGCGGGACAAGATGGAGCCATGGGACGGCATCCGAAATTACCAGGCACGTAACATGATCCGCGACGACATGCACATGGGTGACCAGGCATTCTTCTACCACTCGAGCTGCAAAGTCCCCGCCATCGTCGGCATCATGGAAATCGCGAGCACCGCCTACCCGGACCCGACCCAGTTCGACCCGAAATCAATGCATTACGATGAAAAAAGCACGGAAGAGGACCCACGCTGGATGCTCGTCGACGTTGCGTTTGTACGCAAGACGCACCGGCCGATAACACTCTCGGAATTGAAGGGGCACCCCGACCTCGGCGACTTCAGACTGACGCAGCAAGGCAACCGGCTGTCGATTTTCCCGGTTAGCGAAGACCACTGGAACCTGATTCTCGGGCTTGAATAAGGCCCACCCCGGGGAACGCCGGTTGGGATATACTTCGCGCCCGACCCACAAATAACAATGATTCCGGCGCTGTGCCGGGACTGGGGAAAGCGATGAAATCTCGACGTTTTACGTTGTTCTCGTTGCTTGCCGTCGGCTTGTCGCTGGCGGCCTGCTCGCACGAAGAAGCACCTGCGGAGCCTGTAGCTGAGGCGACCGGGAGCAGCAATGACCTGGCGACCCGGGCCGGCGCGCCATTGTTCGACGGCATGGGTAGCCATCGTCACCCGATCACAACGAGTGATCCCGATGCACAACGATATTTCGACCAGGGCCTGGTGATCGATTTTGCGTTCAACCATGCGGAATCTGCACGCTCATTCCGTGCCGCCCAAACGCTCGATCCGCAATGTGCCATGTGTTTCTGGGGCGAGGCGCTGGCGCTTGGTCCGAACATCAACGTAACCAGCAATGGCAAGGTCGTCATGAGCGATGATGAAAGGACCAGCGCATTTGCAGCCATTCAGAGAGCAGTTGCGCTCAAGGAAAATGCCTCTGAAACCGAGCGCGATTACATTGATGCGCTGGCTACACGTTACAACGGCGACCCCTCGACAGAGCGCGAACCGCTCGATCAGGCATACGTCAATGCATTGCGGGAATTGCATCACAAATATCCTGAAGATGACGACGCGGCAGCACTGTTCGCAGAGTCGATGATGAACACCATGCCGTGGGACTACTGGCTCGATCCTGAGAATCCAAAGCCGCTGACCGAGGAAGTTCTCACTGCGCTGGAGACTGTTCTCGACCGTAATCCGGAGCATCCGCTGGCAATTCACTTGTACATACATGCCGTCGAAGCATCTTCGCGACCAGAGCGTGCCGAGGCACCGGCCGACACGCTTCGCGATCTCGTTCCTGGCGCGGGACACCTCGTGCATATGCCATCGCACATTTACTGGCGTGTCGGCCGTTATGCGGATGCATCGGCCGCAAACGACCTGGCAGCATCGGTAGACGAAGCCTATATCGCCGCCTGTAATGCGCAGGGTTTCTATCCGGCTGCCTACTACCCGCATAACATTCATTTCCTGTGGGCTGCTTCCAGCATGGAAGGCCGTAGCGCAATCGCGATCGAATCGGCACGCAAGGTCGCCGCCAACGTCAGGCTCGAAATGATCGAGCAATTTCCTGGAGTAGAGTTCTTCAACACGATTCCACTCCTGGCGCTGACACAATTCGGCCGCTGGGACGAGGTACTGGCAGAGCCGGCGCCACCGGCCAATCTCGATTACTCGACGGCAATCTGGCATTACGTTCGTGCCACAGCGTATGCGAAACAAGGCAAACTCGACGAGGCCCGGGCAGAACACGCGAAACTGATACCGCTACGCGATGCGGCAAATATTTCGTTCCTCGACAGCATTTATTATCCGGCCACGATGCTACTGACGATCGCTGACGCACTGGTACAAGGCGAGATCGCAATGGTGGAAGGAAAACACGAGGACGCGATCGCTCACTTCCAGCTCGCGGTAGCGACCCAGGACGAACTGCCATATACCGAACCGCCGTTCTGGTACTACCCGACTCGCCACACCCTTGGTAAAGCGCTATTGACGGCAGGAGATGCGGCAGGCGCCGAGGAAGTTTATCGAGCCGACCTGGAACGGTACCCGCGAAACGGCTGGGCACTGTATGGCCTGATCCGCTCACTGGAATCGCAGGGCAAGGATGCCAGCGAAATCCAGCAACGCTTCGACAAGATCTGGGCGCAGGCGGATGTGACCTTGACCGCGTCAAGGTTTTAAATTTGTTGTGGGAGCCCGGCCCATCGGGCGATTGCGATCATTACGACCAAAGCACTAAAGATCAATCCTCGACTGTCAAAAGCACTCTGTTTCTCAATGCGGGAGGATTGGGGACGGGGTCCTACAGGCGAGTTCCTACGTGCCCCTCCCACAATTCTCATCTCTCAAATAAGCAAGATTGCCGTAGGAGCCCTTCCTAAGCGGGCGATTGAATTTGAAAAGCGGGGTCAGACCCCGGATTTGAGCTTGGATTGAATGTCGGAATCGCGACCCAGATCAAGCATGACGACGAGGTCACCTGCTTCGGCCCATGCCAGCGCCGCATCGAAGGACTCGCTTTCCGTGCCGAAATGCCGGATCTGCTCTTCCTGGGCACCGCATCTTAAGAGTTCATCGCGAATAATGGTGAAAACTTCACCTTCTTCGCGGCCGCGCCGGTATTTTTCAAGCTCCGCGATACAGGCCAGTTCCAGCCCGATCGACCACGCACTGCGCGCAAGTTCGCGAATCTGTTCGTCGGTCCTGTCACCTGCCTGGCCAAAGCACAGAACCGTTCGCTTTGCGGGAATTGCACGCGCCATGGTAAACAGCGCCTGCATTGCCTCAGGATTGTGGGCAAAGTCGACCAGGACCTGGAAGCCGTTGACCTCATAAACATTACTGCGGCCCGGATTCGCATCCTGCGACATCGTCGTGAGCCCGTTGCGAATGTCGGTCAGCGATACCCCCAGTTGCTCAGTCAACGCGGCAGCGCCGAGCGCGTTGGCGATATTGTGCCGAGCGGCACCAGCCAGCGTGATGGGAACCTCGCCTGCGCCACAAATCAATTCGCGAACGCCGCCTTCGATGCGCACGAGGTTGTTATCCTCATAAACGAACGCAAGACCCCCGTTTTCCGTATGCTTCCTGATGACCGGATTATTTTCATCGAGGCTGAACCAGACGATGGTGCCGGTAAACTCCGGGGACTTCCCGAGAAGCAGCTTGTCGTCGGCATTCAGAATCAGCACGGATGCGGCAACCGCATGGCTGACAATCCATTTGATATTCAGTAATTCCCCGAGGCTCTGCGAGCCAAAATCACCGAGGTGATCCTCGGCAATGTTCGTAATCAGTGCTGCGTTCGCCTTGTTGACACCGAGACCGCGGCGCAACAGACCCCCGCGCGCCGTTTCCAGGATCGCGACTTCCACATCCGTCTGACGCAACACCATCCTGGCGCCGCCGGGCCCGGACCAGTCATCGCGATCGATGATGCGGTCGTTTACCGAGGCCCAGTCGGTGCAACTCAGCCCGACCGTCTTGCCGGCAGTCTGCAGAATATGTTTCGCGATTCGAGCCGTGGTCGTCTTGCCATTGGTGCCGGTGACGATGCCGGCCGGTACATCGTGAATGGCGGACCAGTCGATTTCCGCAGGATCTGGCAGCTCCCGGAATGGCCAGGTCCGCGATCCCGTACCGAGTCCGGCGGACACCTCATCGTCATCCCACAGGAATGACACGCCGTGCACCATTGCAGCCTGTTCGAGCACCAGCAAAGGTGGATTGACCTCTGCGGCAATAGCGTCCTTGATTTCAGCAACTGTCTCGGCGAAATCCACGGTTGCCGCGCCATTAAACTCCGTATCACAACACGCCCAGGCCCATTCGTTGATTGCCGACGCGGCATAAAGCGCATCGATCGGCCCGGACAACGCAATGCTTACACCGCCTGCCTGTCGGATATGGCAAACAGATTCCCGGCCCCAGTCGACGGCATCGAGTATCAGGCGAATATTTGACTCACAAAATGGAATGAGGCGGTCGGCTTCGGCAGAAGTGCAGGACACATCGAGAATCGACCCCGCCTTGTCCCACAAAACATTCGGGCCGGTTAGCCGCCTTACGTCAAGATACTCCATCGCAGGGTGAGCAGTTTAGTCGCCAGCTTCTTTTGCGATACGGACGCCGCGGTCATCGCTGATGATTTCAACGTCATCCGATAAACTGAATTCGTCAGTTTGCGGCAGCTCTATGGTAACAGTTGCTTTCTTTGTCACATCGTCGCCTTGCGCCTCGGAATTGAAGTAGATGATCTGTTTCCAGCTGCGCTTGATATTATCGGCGAGCACCAGGATCAAGTCGCCCGGCCCGGCCATTTGCAACGCGCTGCTGGTCGCCTCCTGTTCGTCCGGCATGACATCGATGCGATCCGCGTCGACACCTTCCTCAAGCAGTTTGTTCTTTAACATGACAGCGACTTCATCGGGCCCGCGTCCACGACGATTATCGTCACAGCGGCAAATGAAGTAATCGAAGTGCCCTGCGGCAATCGCCGCGATTTCGCGAATGTCTTCGTCGCGGCGATCGCCCGGTGCTGCCAGCACCAGGATGCGCCGACCCTCGGGTTCGAAACGATCAACCAGGCTGCACATGGCGGTAACCGCGGCGGGGTTATGCGCGTAGTCGAGGATGACCTTGAAAGGATGCTCGTCGTAGATGTTCATGCGGCCCGGCGCCTGGAAGAAGGTCGAGTCGAAGGTGCGCAAGCCTTGCCGGATATCCTCGATGCTCTTGCCCATGTTGTATGCCAGCGCCGCAGCGAACATCGCGTTCTGCACATTGTGCATGGCACGGCCTTCGATCGTTGCCGGGATCAGATGTGTCCATAACAACGGCGTATGCGCTTCATTGTCGTAGATTGTGATCATGTGACCGTTCATGCCCTCTTCCAGCACAAATGCCTGCCCACCGGCGCGGATATGCTGCTTCACGAGAGAGTGACCGGGATTCATCGTGACATAACAAAGTGTCTTCGCTTCCGTGTAATCGGCCATTTGCAGGCAGAGATTGTCATCCGCGTTAAGAATAGCGGCGTCTTTGGCGATCTCGATCGGGACACGTTTAATTTCCGCAAGCTGCTCCAGCGTATCGATACCTTTTAGCCCCAGGTGGTCGGCTGCAACGTTGAGACAGGCGGATACATTGCAGTGCTGAAAACCGAGGCCGCCACGCAGCATGCCTCCGCGGGCGACTTCCATCACCGCCGCGTCAACCGACGGGTCTCGCAGAATCATTTTCGCGGACACCGGGCCAGTCATGTCGCCCGGCACACTGAGCTGACCGTCGATGTACACACCATCGGTGGACGTGAACCCGACCGTATGTCCGCTCATTTTCAGTATGTGCGCAAGCATGCGCGCAGTTGTGGTCTTGCCGTTGGTACCGGTGATGGCGGCGATCGGAATTCGGCTCGGCTGGTCAGGCGGGAATAACATGTCGATCACCGGACCTGCAACATCTCGCGGTGTGCCCTCGCTCGGCGCCACATGCATGCGGAAACCGGGCCCCGCATTTACTTCGCAAATACCGCCGCCGGTTTCCCGGTACGACTCGGTTATGTCCTTTGTCAGGAAATCGACACCGCCGATATCGAGCCCTATCGCCTTAATCGTACGTTCCGCCATTTCACGGTTGTCGGAGTGAATGACATCGGTCACGTCGATGGCCGTGCCGCCGGTCGATAAATTTGCGGTCGATCGCAGATAAACGATTTCACCTTTTTTCGGAACGGTATTGCGGTCAAACTTAAGTTTCTTCAGCAGATGCTCGGCCTGGTGATCAAACTCCAGGCGGGTCAGTACTTTTTCATGACCAACGCCACGGCGGGGATCTTCGTTGACGATGTCGACAAGCTGCTCGATGGAGCTCTTGCCGTCGCCCACAACATGACCCGGAATTCTTTTCGCCGCAGCGACCAGCTTGCCGTTCACCACCAGCAGTCGGTGATCGTAACCCTCGAGAAAACTTTCGACAATCACATTGCGGCCATGCTCCCGCGCCTTGTCGAATGCGGCTTCGACTTCGTCGGGAGTCTTGAGATTGATTGACACACCACGGCCGTGATTGCCTGACAAGGGTTTGAGTACGACAGGAAAACCGATGCGCTCTGCGGCGCGCACAGCATCCTGCGCGCGCCGCACCAGCTTTTGCTTGGGCACCGGCAGGCCTAAGTCCCTGAGGATCGTGTTTGTCTCCTCTTTGTCGGATGCAAGTTCGACGGCGATATTGCTGGTGCGGCTCGTCGTCGTCGCCTGGATGCGCTGCTGATATCGCCCGTGACCGAATTGCACCAGGCTTTGCCGATTCAGGCGGATCCAGGGGATGCCGCGATCTTCGGCGGCATGTACGAGTGACGCCGTACTCGGACCGAATGCGCGCGCCTGTGCATAGCGGATAAAGCTGTCGCGTTCCTCGGCAAAGTTCCAGTCGCCAGGCGGTGCCTCTTCCGGCCGTACCTCGTCGGGCAACAGGCTGTGAATCAGTTCCAGGGACAGCCGGCTTGCTTCGCGGCCTACTTCGGCATCGAGGTACTGAAAAACGACGTTGTAATGGCCAGGCTGGCCGTCGATCGACCTCGTCCGCCCGAACGTAACGTTTGAGCCGGCGACATTCTGCAGCTCGATTGCGGTGTGCTCCATGACATGCCCGAGCCAGGTTCCCTCGCCTTCGCGTAATCGGCGCACGAAGCCACCGGGTTCGCGATAGGAACAGCCATGCTCATGCAGCCCCGGCAGACTCTCGAGCAGAGGATCAACAAAAGTTTTCCCCAGCCTCCCGGTCGGCCAGTCTTCCAGCGCCTCCAGATCGAGCACATGCCGGATAACTGGGAAATGGGCGTAAATATTCGGGCCAACGTAAATATTGCTGCTGACGATTTTCAACGGGCTGACTCCATCGTTCTTTCTAATCTGTAATTTATTCCGCTATAGCTTTTCTGGATGCGATCTCGAACCGGCCACCAGCAATCAGTATATGCAGTTTCACGTCGATCAGGCTGACCGGCTCGCCGCGTCGTGCACGGTCCATGGAAGAATAAGTAAGCCTGGTCGGGTCAATAATCGTAATGCCGCCACTGCCGACGACTTCGAGGTCATCACCCGGCCTGATAAATGCGGCAGTGTCCTCATCAAGGCCTATGCCCACAGCAAACGGGTTGTAGGCAAGTGCGGTAAGCAGCCTGCCGAGGCGGTCGCGCTGCCGAAAATGCTGGTCGATAATAAAATTGTTGGTGAGCCCGAGTCCGGGCGCCATCGTAACCATGTCGGGACTCGGTGTGCTGCCCTCATCCCCCCCGGCAATCATGTGCTCCGACATGAACGCGGCGCCGGCTGAGGTGCCTGCCACATGAAGACCGGCCGCATTACGCCGCCGAATCATCTGTGCGACCGGCGTGCCGCCGAGCGTGGTCGACAAACGCAGTTGATTGCCTCCTGTCATGAAGACGCCATCTGCTTTCTCGATGTAATCGAGATACTTGTCTGACTGACAATCCTCCCGCGTAATCAGTTGCAAGACCTGGGCATGCCTGATGCCGAGCTTGCGAAACAGTTTTTCGTAATTACGCCCGGTATCTTCCAACTCGGATGCCGTCGGTATGATGGCAATGCGCGCATTCTTGCCGCCACAGATATCGACGAACTTGTCGAGGATTTCCGGGTTATTGAATTTCTCCTCAGCGCCGCCGATCGGAACCAGGTAGCCACGCCTGGAGTAGTCAGTGTGATTAGAGGGACCCATTATTTTTCTTTCTTTTTATCCTGATTCTCGAACTGACCGAAGACCTGCTGTGCCCCTGCCTGCACATGCCAGATGCCGGCGATCATCACGTCGCTGATTTCGTTTTCGTCATCAAGCACAATCAGGTCGGCTGCGTCTCCCTCGCGAATTCGGCCACGATCGTGCAAGCGCAGTATGTCGGCCACATTGCTCGTAAACGCAGGCAATATCTGCTCCAGTGCGCTACCTCCACCAAGCAGCGTCTGCAATGTCTCAAGCAGGCTCGCTGGCCTGCCAATGTCCATATGCAACATCTCGCCCTGGTCGTTAAAAACTGGCAGACAGCCACCGCCGTCGGAACTTACGGTCACCCGGTCGGCGGGCGCACCGGATTCCAGGTACTTCAGCAGCGCAACACCTGCCGGCCAGCCATCTTCGTCTTCGGCAACCGGGAAGGCGGTGATGTCCACCGTACTCCCGCCGCGAGCCAACTCGATGGCTTCCTCAAACAATGCTTTTCGCCGGTTGATGTGGGTCGGGTTGAACACGCGTGCCGGAAGCTCACTAAGCTGCAACGCCTGACGCACGAGGTCAAGACCACGTTCGCCATCGCCGAGATGCAGATGCACGATGCCTGCCTTGCCGGAGATCATGCCCGCGACATGCGCATCGCTCGCGATGCGCAGCAGCTCGTCCGGCGTTGGCTGACTCGACCGGTGATCGCTTAACGCCAGCTCACCGACGCCAATGACCGGATCGAGATAAACGATGTCGTCACGGACGCTGCCGGTCAGTGTTACCGGAGGCACGTGATAGCCACCGGTATGACACCACGCACCCAGCCCTTCTTCCCGAAGTGCGTGCGTCTGTGCCAGTAAAGATCGCGTATCCCTCGTCGTGTCGTCGGTGCCCAGCACGCCGACAACGCTCGTGATGCCGGCACGGGTAAATTGTCCGGGCGCCAGCGGCGGCACGCGCGTCCTGAACCCGGATTCCCCGCCACCACCGGTAACATGCGCATGTCCGTCGATGAAACCGGGTATAAGGCGCCGACCTTCAAGATCAATTTCGGTGGCGCACGGCGCCGCCAGCCCGGTCTTGTTGTCGCTGACAGCAATGATCCTGCCGCCACCGATCAGCACATGACGAAGGCCCAGGTCCTCGGGCGCGAAGACCTGGGCATTGATTAGGAGTTTCAACAAGGGAGGAGTCCAGCACCAAAAAATGGGGCGTTATACTACACTACCGCGCCACCACCCAACAGATGATTTGCCGCAGAAAATGAGCAAAATCCCGCTCGGAAAGCCGACGGATTACCCCGACGAATATTCACCCCAGGTATTGTTTGCAGTGTCTCGTAGTGAGGCCCGCAAGGCACTCGAACTGGGCGACGACTTGCCGTTTCAGGGGGCAGATGTCTGGAATGCCTGGGAGCTTACCTGGCTGGAACCATCCGGCAAGCCGCTCGTCGCGACCGCGGTCATTACCGTCCCTGCCGATTCCGTGAATCTCGTTGAGTCGAAATCGCTGAAGCTCTATCTGAATTCGCTCGCCATGTCGCGCTACGCTTCAAGCGAGGAGATTGCCGCAACAATCAGCCGTGATTTGTCAGGAATTACCGGGTCGGAAGTTGATATCAGCATATTGCCTGCGAATGAATCCTCGACAGCCCAAATTGCCTCTTTGCCCGGTGACTGTATCGATGACCTCGAGGTGCAGATCGATGTGAGCGTCGGTGTCGACGCCGCAACGCTCAGGAACACCGGCGAGGGTTCGATCGAGGAGGAACTACATTCTCACCTGTTGCGCAGCAATTGCCCGGTCACGCATCAACCGGACATGGGCAGCGTCCTGATCCGTTACCGGGGACCCGCGATTGATCGTGAATCCTTGCTCAGGTACATCGTCTCGTTCCGGCAGCAGCATGATTTTCACGAGGCCTGCGTTGAGAGAATGTTTCTCGATATCAAAACGCGCTGCGGCCCTGACAGGCTGACGGTGTACGCCCGTTACAATCGCCGCGGCGGACTCGACATCAATCCGTTTCGCTCGGATTTCGAGACCACGCCAGAGAATATTCGTCTCTGGCGTCAATAAGGAATCGCTCGCTGGGGCGATATCTTTCAAGGCGTGTCGATATCTTCAGGCTCGATATCGTGCCCCCATTCCCGCTTGGCGGCGAGATATTCCTTGTTTGAATCGCCAACTCCGCAGACATGTTTCACGCGCGTGACTTTCGAGAGTCCATGTGCGTTGAGGTCATCGACCTTTTTCGGGTTATTAGTCAACAGGCGAAAAGGCTGGTCACCCAGAAAATACTTCAACAACGCAGCAGCATCGCTGAAGTCACGTGAATCGTCCGGCAATCCCAGCGAGCGATTCGCCTGGTAAGTGTTCTCGCCAGCATCCTGCAGCAAATAGGTGGCAGCTTTGGCCCAGAGCCCGATACCTCGCCCTTCGTGACCCGACATATAGACAATCATGCCGCCCGCAGCATCGTCTGCGATGCGCTCAAGTGCAGAGAAAAATTGCGGTCCGCAGTCGCAGCGCTCGGAACCGAATACATCGCCGGTCAGGCAACTGGAGTGAATCCGCACCAGCGGGTCCACCCATTCATCAGGATCACCGAGAAGCAAAACGCTGTTGACTGCTATCGACGAGGCCATGACCGCGAACGATTGCTGGCCGCCGCGCTCCCGAAGTTCGTCGGCGAGCTCCTGCGTCTTGCTCAGTTCGGTGTGGCGGACGCTTGCATACCAGGTGGTCTCGTAATGGCGGCCATGGCGTTCGAGCGGCAGGGGAATCGGCCCGAGGATGCTCAAAGCCCGGGCTCCAGGTTCGGGTGCATGATTCGGGTCCGTTACCTTGCCCTCCGCGTCTATGCGGATGAGCTTGCCCTGGGCGATAAGCCGCTCGCGGACAGTTGGATCGATATAGCTGAACATGGCGGGAGACTACCATTTTGGCTCAGAAAAAAACCTTGTTGACCGGCTGGTCATTAAGGTATAGTAACTGACCCACGAGTCAGTAGAAGCAGATTTCGATGGCAAAGCCTCGTTTTCAACGTCGCAAGGAAGATCGTCCGGCTGAAATTACACAGGCGGCGCTGGCGGCATTCGCCGACAAAGGCTACGCGGCGACCAGGGTCGACGAAGTTGCGAAGCGGGCCGGCGTCAGCAAGGGGCTCCTCTATCTTTATTTCAAAACCAAAGAAGACCTGTTCAAGGCCGTCATCCGCAGTTTCCTGTCGCCGCAGATCGATGCACTGATCAGCAACATCGAAGAGACGAAATTGTCTGCCGAGGAATTTCTGCGCGGACCGTTCCTGGCATTCGCCCGGTCTCTTCCCAAGTCGCCGGCAAAGATACTCATAAGGCTGATGATCGCCGAAGGACCGAAACATCCGGATCTCGTTGCGTGGTACTGGGACAACGTCGTGTCAAGGTCGCTTGCGGCGCTACGCACGCTGATAAAAAGAGGTGTCGCTAACGGTGAGTTTCGCGAGTCAGCACTTATCGAATTCCCCCAATTGCTGGTTACGCCGGTCTTTTTCTCCGTAATCTGGATGATTATTTTTCAACCGCATTCGAATCTGGATACCGATCGATTCATCGAGGCACATTTAGAAATGGTGCTCGATTCGATCAAGGTAAGATCTTCATGAATAAATCGAAAATAATTTCGCTGCCTCTCTCGTTGACGATGTTGACGCTTGTCGCTTGCGATTCACAGGATGCAAATCATCGAATCGTCGGGCAACTCGAGTCGAACCGCATAGAAATCACTGCAGAGGTGTCGGAGCCGATCGTCGAACGCGCGGTCATCGAGGGACAATCAGTAACTGCAGGCCATTTGCTGATCACGCAGGACACCTCGCGTATCGAATCGAGGATAGCCGAGGCCAGGGCCAGTGAATTGCAGGCGCGCGCGCGGCTTGACGAATTGATCCGCGGCCCGCGCAAGGAATTAATCGTCGCCGCGCAGGCAAACGTTCACGGTGCCAGAGATGAACTCGCATTTCGCGAGACCGATCTTGATCGGGCACAACAGGTTCATGAGTTGAATCTTGCTTCGTCCGATTTGCGTGACCGGGCAAGGGCGGCGCGCGATAACGCAAAAGCAAACCTTGAAAATCTGCAGGCAAAACTTGACGAACTGCTCACTGGTACGATGCCGGAGGAACTGCGCCAGGCTGAAGAAGGGCTTAGCCAGGCCGGCGCGAGGCTCGCATCCCTGGCTATCGATCTCGAGCGGCATTCTGCCGTCGCACCTGTCGACAGTGTTGTTGACTCGCTGCTGTTCGAGGTAGGTGAAAGACCGGCAATTGGCCAGCCTATGGTAATCCTGCTGTCCGGACGGCAACCTTACGCACGCGTTTTCGTTCCCGAGGCGATGCGCGTTCGTGTGACGGCAGGTACCAGTGCAAAGATATATGTCGATGGCCTGGAAGAACCGCTGACCGGCAGAGTTCGCTGGGTAGCCAACGAGGCGGCCTTCACGCCCTATTTTGCATTGACCGAGCATGACCGCGGGCGACTCAGTTATGCGGCAAAAGTTGATGTGCTGAACGCGCGCACCCGCCTGCCGGACGGCGTGCCGGTCGAAGTCGAATTGCTCATAGGCAATGCTAAAGAATGAACAGCGACGCAGAACTCGCAATCAAGGCGCGTGGCCTGACCAGGCGATTTGGAAATCTCACGGCTGTCGACCACCTGGATCTCGACGTGCCGCACTCAATCATTTACGGCTTCCTCGGGCCGAATGGCTCCGGCAAGACAACCGCCATCCGCATGCTCTGTGGACTCCTCACGCCATCAGAAGGCCGCGCGACTGTACTTGGTCTTGAGATTCCGGAAAACGCCAACGCCCTGAAACCGAACATCGGTTATATGACGCAGAGGTTTTCACTTTATGGTGATCTGACAGTTCAGGAAAACCTCGAGTTCATCGCTGATATTTATTCATACCCCCGGGATGGCCGAACAGCGAGAATTGAGGAACTCATCGGGCAATATGATCTGGCGGGCCAGCGTACGCAATTCGCCGCAACCATGAGTGGTGGACAAAGGCAAAGACTGGCTCTCGCCTGCGCCGTGCTGAACAAGCCGCAACTCCTGTTACTCGATGAGCCGACCAGCGCTGTTGATCCGAAAAGCCGGCGTGATTTCTGGACCAAGCTGTTTGCGCTCGCGGACGCCGGAACCACGATCCTGGTCTCAACGCACTACATGGACGAAGCTGAGCGCTGCCATCGGCTCGCAATTCTCGATCACGGACGCAAGGTCGCGGACGGTTCACCCGCCGAACTGCAGGCAGCAACCGGGATGTCGGTTATCGAGGTGCTGGCGAAGGACCCGCAGGCGGTCCAAAGAGAACTCGAAAAGCTACCTGAGGTGGCAAGCATCACCCAGCTCGGTATGCGCCTGAGGGTACTGATCCCGGATACGAACAGCGATCCGCTGTTCCTCGTAGACCGGGTATTAGCCGCCATGAACCTGGAAGCAAGTACCGAAATCGTCTCCGCGTCACTGGAAGACGTGTTTGTCGCCGCCACCATCGAAGACAGCAGCGTCGAGAAAGCAGCGTGAAGTTCGCCCCGCGACTGCTCGCAGTAATGCGCAAGGAGTTTCTGCAACTGAAACGCGACCGGCTCACGTTCGCAATGATCGTCGGTATTCCTGTCATGCAGATGCTTCTCTTTGGCTATGCAATCAATACCGACGTCAGAAACCTGGTGTCGGCCGTCGCCAACCAGGCAAACAGTCATCTGTCGCGCCAGTTCATTAGTGAACTCGGCCAGACCCAGGTGCTTGATTTTCAGTACGTCGTCGACACGCCGCAGGAAATAGAGGCGCTCCTTGAAGCCGGCAAGATTTCGATCGGCATATACATTCCACCGGACTTCGACAGGCGGGTTATCGACGATCGGCGGGCGGCGGCTCACCTGATGGTCGATGCTGTCGACCCGACCGTGATCGGCGTCGCCAACCAGCTCAGAAACATGCCGCTCAAATTCGATTCGACAATTTCACCGCCGGCGCGTGCGAGTACATTCGAGGTGCGGCCCTATTTCAACCCGGAAAGGCGCTCCGTCGTATTCATCATGCCCGGCCTGATCGGCATCATTCTGACACTGACGATGATGCTGTTCACGGCTGTCTCGGTCGTCCGGGAACGCGAACACGGCAACCTCGAATTGCTGATCAACACCCCGGTCAGTACCACCGAACTCATGATTGGCAAGGTTGTTCCGTACATCATGATCGGCATCGTGCAACTGGCGTTGATCATTGCTGTCGGGCGTTTTCTCTTCAAAGTGCCAATCCTCGGCAGCATCCTGGACCTCTACCTGGCTGCATCGGTCTTCATTGCCGCGAACCTGGCGCTGGGCCTGTTCGTGTCGACCATCGTCAAGACACAATTTCAGGCGATTCAGATCACATTTTTCATCCTGCTGCCTTCGATTCTCATAAGCGGCTTTGTGTTCCCTTTCGAAGGTATGCCAAGAGTCGTGCAATTCCTCGGTGAGATTCTGCCCACGACCCATTTTATTCGCATGACGCGCGGCATCATGTTGCGGGACACGCCGCTTGGCGATATGTATCAGGAATTGCTTGCCCTGGGCGTATTCACGCTGGTGGCGATGACTGCTGCGACAATTCGCTTTTCAAAGCGGCTGGACTGATAAGAACCTAGCTCAGCATTCCCCATGAGCCGCGAAGCCATGCAAAAGGGCGCGGTTGATTTCATCCAGAAGCCGTTTCGGGACCAGGAATTGCTGGATCAGATATCCGAGGCACTCAAGACTGACCAGGAAAGGCGCTCGGCTCGCGATCGAAAAACGGAGGTTTCGAATCGGGTTGAAAAGCTGACCAAACGCGAGTGCGAAGTGATGGACCTGGTCCGTATGCACCTGGCAATCTGATCAGTTCCGTGCCCGGATTTCCTCCTCCATCGTTGCGCACTCAATACACTTGTCAGCATATGGATAAGCCTCGATCCGTTTTGCACCGATAGCCGCGCCACAAGCCGAGCACAGCCCATATTTTCCAGCGTCCATACGGCGTATTGCCCGGGAAACTTTCTCCAGCTCTGCGCGCGCTTCATTGCCGAGCGCATCGATTACCTCGCTGTCCTCGAGCTGTACCGCTCGCTCCTTGGAATCGGTCTCAAGGCCGCGCCGCAGGTTTGCGGTAATGCGCTCGAGCCGGACGCTTCACTCTGTTTTCTTTTTTTCCAGGCGATCGCGGAGCCCCTCGGGCCAGTTTTCGTCCATTGTTGAGTGCCTCCTTTCGCAGCAGCGGTTGCCAGCGCGCGCGAACCTGCGACGCCGCTAACCGGCCATGGCTCATTTAATAGTACTCCAGATCCTGCAAGAATCAGTAAATGCACCTATAGCGGCCACCAACACCCATGGTTCTGAATGGAATATGCAAGCTGTTGAAAATAACGTTTTTCGATAGATCGCTAAAAATAATACGTAAATTCCGAGAGGCGCTAGGCAACAGGCCTTATAGGCGCGGTAGCGGCTTGGGACTAG
>SMUY01068882.1_pt1 | contig 17591 bp, 14 predicted proteins | sample 2456441 | NCBI WGS metagenome assembly SMUY01 (sample SAMN11095931, study PRJNA526329) | marine sediment metagenome | biome: Marine sediment; feature: Surficial sediment; material: Deep marine sediment; isolation source: Hadal surficial sediment | place: Pacific Ocean | collected 2014-11 | depth...
GTAAGACAGCTTGTGGTCCTGGTCGCGCCGGGACAGGCGCATGGCATACCAGGAAAACCCGAGTGCTGAGGCATCGAGAAACATGTGACCGGCATCCGCCAGCAGCGTTAGAGAGTTAGCGAGCACTCCCCCGGCGATCTCCACGAACATGAACCCCGCAATCAGAGCGAAGGCACGTCCGAGCATCTTTTCGCTATGGTTGGCTGCGTGAGTGCGAGAGTGGGAATGCGCCAAGTTTTTCAGACCTGCATGTGCAACACAGACGCATTGATTATAGCCGTATCGAGAGAGTTACTGTCGGCTGATCACCTGCTCCTCATCAACCTCGGCACTACCCTGCCAGGTTACCTGAGCGTGGTCCTGACGGCCGATGTAAATAGTTTCCTCAGCGGTGAGGGTTACCTTGGAGTAATCGGATGCGCGCACTTCGGCAATCGCACTGTGCAGGCGGTCGGCGTCTACATCGCCGTGATCCCGGGTCCTGATCGTCGTTGAGTCGGATTTACCAGCCAACCAGGCTTCGCCGTGATCCTCGACCCGTATATCCATATCCAGCGAGGTCACGTCGTGTGCATAGAGGTCGGCATGATCGACGATGACCAGATGTGCACTGTCGGTATCCAGGGTTTCGATGTTGATATTGGAGTGTTCGCTGGCCCGTATTTCCAGTTGGCGCGCGTTGATCGAGCTGAAATTGGTTTCCGCATGATCACGGGACTCAACCTCGAGTGAGCGGACTGTGAATGGCCCAACGTTGATCTCGCCGTGTCCGCGATGTTTGATCGAAGTCAGATTTTCCATCTCCAGGTAGAAAATAACTTCGCGGCCGCGCCTCTCGACGCCCCACCAGCGGAAATCGTCGTTTTGCTGAGTAACGATCAATACGCCGTCGTGCTCGTAGACTTTCATCTGCTGCAACGCTTGTTCGTGGCCCTCCATACGCAAATCGTTTGAGTTCCCCTGTACGACGTAGAGCGTCCCACGGGCATCGAACTCAATACTGTCGATGGCGGTCAGCTGGTGGCTTTCCTCCCGCCAACTCCCCCACCAGGGCGCGCCGGTGTCGACGTTGGCAACGACAACACAGCCGCTGAGCAGGGCGAAAGCGAGCAGAAAAATAGTGGTTCTCAACATGTGTATTTCCCCGTGAATGGTTGGCAGGAGTGCTTCTACGGCACGCCTGCCGGGTTTACCTAGGTGTTATGCGCACGCAACTATTTCAGCACTTGTCGCAAATCGTGCGAAGAAAGTTTGTCTTCTACTTTGTCTTCTACTTTGTTTTCTACAGGAGGGCTTCACGATTTCGCCAAGTTGCGCGTCATCTGGTATGCCGCTTCTCTACCTGAGTAATAACCCGGCAGGTGAGACACTTCTCGATATCCCAGGCGCTTGTAGAATCCTCGGGCGGCGACGTTGTTTGCTCGCACCTGGAGTTCAATGTCGAAGCAGCCCGCTATTCGCGCCGACTTGTGCAGCCAACGTAGGAGCTGGCCGCCAATGCCGTGGCGGCGCAAATTCGGGTGCACCGCGAGCAGGCTCAAAATGGCTTTGTCCTGGCCAAAATCCATTGCGGCGAAACCGCCGATGAATCGTTTGCCTGCAAGTGCAACCTCGGCGATGAGCACGACGGTTTCCGGGGCTGAAATTTTTGCGCGTATCGACGCTGGGCGCCAGCGCCATCCCAGGCCGTGTTCGATATAGTCGCGCGACATATGCGCCAGAATGGTGGCGTCTTTGGTTCGTGCAAGCCTGATCTCACAAGTGGTTAGTTGGGCCATGGTCGGATTATTGCGAATCGCACACGTTGATGAAAGCCGGGCAGGGTGGGGAATTCATTTTCACGAAGTTGCCAAGTTCTCCCTGGATGAACAGTACACCGTTTGCGTCTCGAACGAATATGACCGTGGTCAGCGGATCGTCCTGGCGGCGGAAACGACCGTCGCCCAGTGGTAAAAGTCGTACCTGGCGACGGCCGCGCGAGAACAGAAGTTCTTCCGCCTGAAGTGAGATCTTTATCTTCGCGAGTTCACCGCTCTGCCAGCGGTTCACGCCAAACCGAGCGGCGGCGGGGTAATAGGTACCGGTGTAGCGGGCGAGTTGCTCAGGCGCCACCGTAACTGCTGGGAGTGGAACAGGTTTTTCGAGATCGGTGGTCAATTGCGCTTCAATTTGTTTCTGCAGCGATCTCAGTAGGAGTGGATTGTCGGTATTGATGACGATCAAATAGCCTCGGCCGCTGTCCGGCAACAAACCGTAGCGGGATCGGTAGCCATCGGCGTCTCCACCGTGACCTTGAAATACGTGCCCCTTACTCACCCAGCCATACATGCCTGCGGCGTAAGCAACTTCCAGACCCGCCGCAACGCCAAGGGAAGTTTGCGGGTGATAGAGCGCTGTGACGGTACTACGATCGAGGACCTGGTTGTCGTTTAAGACGCCGTTGTTCAAGAGTACCGAGAGGAAGTTGCTCATCTCCGCGACCGAAGCGTTCAGCGCACCGAAAGCGCGGAAAGTCATGTGCCAATAAGGTATCTCGGTGAGGCCGTCAACCTTGAAGCCACCGGGAAGACCCGCGACCGGCTGAAAACTCGCGTTCGCCATCGCTAATGGCAAGAGTACCTGTTGCTTCATGAATTCTTCGAACCCCAATCCGCTCACGTGTTCGATGACAACTGACGTCAACCCTGGGGTGAGATTACTGTAGTTATGTTGTAGACCCGGTGGCCAGTGAGTCACCCGAGAAGCCGGGTTGAGGGCGAGTGCCTGGGTCAGCGTAAGTGGTTGGTTTTGATTGAACTCTGACCCGGACAAATCGCTGAATCCCGCGGTGAGTTCTACCAGGTGTTTCAACAAGATGGGATGAGTCTCAGACCAGGGGTTTTGGTAAACCCCGCGCGGGAGGTGTAGTCGTACCTCATCGTCTAATTCAACTTGATGAAGAGCAACAAGGCGCAACAAGGCAAGCGCGGTGAACGTCTTGGAAATAGAGCCCCACCGGAATGGCGTGGCGGTAGTCACATTTTCCCCCCACACTTTTACAACTGCGGGTTGATTGTCATCCATGATCACCAAACCCATGGCAGGAACCCGGGCTTCGTCGCCCATTGCCGCGACTTCGGTCAGAAGCTCGATCCATCTGTTGGAATCCGGCCACACCGAGCACGAAGTGCAGATCAGAATTGTCGCAACGAGTACTCGAATATTCACAGAAGCTTCATCGTTGTGAGCTCTTTTTCGAGAATTTCGGCTGAGCGAAAGTGGTGGGTTACCAGGCCCAATGTTTGCGCCCCGGCAATATGTTTGGCGGCATCGTCAATGAACAGTGTTTCGGCGGGTTCCGAGTTCATGAGATTGAGCGCAATCTGGTAGAGGCGCGGGTCTGGCTTCATCACGCCGAGATCGGAGGAATAAAGCCGCGGACGGAATAGTTCCAGAACCTCCGGGTAGGCGGCTTCAAGCCCGTCTTTGACCAGATCGGAGTTGTTTGTCATAAGCGCGATTGCTGCATGTGTTTTCAATCGCCTGACCAGGGCGACTACTTCCTCGTTCGGCTCGAAAACGCTAATCCATATGTTGCGAAAATGTTCCATGGTCATACGGTGACCGAGCATATGTAAACCCTCGCGATAGGCGCGCTCACCTTTGAACCGGCCGAGATCACAACTCTGAGAATATCCCGAATCGATCAGCCGTTTACGGACGGTTTCGGCTGTTTCGCCCGTGAACGCTGCAAACTGTTGCAATCTCGTCTGCGGATCGTAACGAAACACCACGCCACCAAGATCGAAGATGACGGTGTTGATGGCCATCGAATCAGAACTGCTGCTCGTTCCGAAAAGGCTCTCGTTGAATGTCTTGTTGATTCTGTTGAGTCATTAACCTGCCTCCCAAAATCGTGGTTCTGAGGTTATCTCGTTTGTGGGTTCCCTTTAGGGTATGGTTTCCGATTCGCGGGTTATCGACAACAACTATTTGGGGGTTGGTTTGTGGAACGTATGTCGCTTGATTTTAACGGTAAGGTGGCCGTACTGAAGTTTAATCATCCTGAAGTGATGAATGCGGTTGGCGGGCTGATGCTGGAAGACTTTGCCGAAGCTCTGCAAGCCATCAGTGATCCTGCTAACGGCGCACGTTGCCTGTATCTGACCGGAGAAGGTCGCGGTTTCTGTGCTGGTGCCAATTTGCAGGACGATCACCAATCAGCAAGAAAAGGTACGGGAAACGGACTGCGCTCGAGTTACCACCCTTTGTTGCTGGGCTTGAGGGATCTCGATATGCCAATGGTGACTGCAGTTAATGGCGCAGCAGCGGGGGTAGGCATGAGCTTTGCCATGATGGGCGACATCATCTGCGCGTCGAAAAATGCTTTTTTCCTGCAGGCGTTTGCACGTATCGGTTTGGTACCCGACGGTGGTTCTACGTTCATGTTGCCACGTTTGGTAGGCTGGGGACGGGCTATCGAATTGTCCATGCTGGCCGAGCGGCTTTCAGCCGAAACCGCCCACGAGTGGGGGTTGGTGAACCGGCTCTTTGAGGACAACGCCGCATTGGAGGAAGGGGCAATGAAGATTGCCGATAAGTTGGCCAACGGTCCACGTTCTCTTTCGCTCATTCGCGAGGCTTATTGGAATACCTGGCACAACGCTTTCGAGCAGCAGTTGGATCTGGAAGCGCGGCTGCAAACCAGGGCGGGTGCAAGCGGTGATTTTGCCGAAGGAGTTTCGGCATTTCTGGAAAAGCGCGACGCGCAGTTCAAGGGGGAGTAGATATGTCTCTGGAAGGGCGAGTTGCCTTAGTGACGGGGAGCGGGCGTGGGGTAGGCCGGGCTATCGCCATAATGCTTGCAACCGATGGTGCAGACATAGCGGTCAACTACCGCCGGGACGAGACTTCAGCAGCAGAAACCGTTTCCGTTATTGAGAAACTCGGCCGCAAAGTCAAAGCGTATCAAGCTTCGATAGACAGCTTCGAGGACGATGCTGAAATGGTAAACCTCGTCGAAGCAGAGCTGGGCCCTGTGAGTATCCTTGTCAACAACGCTGGAATCGCGAGCCGTGGGCAGTCGGTAGTTGATACTGAACCAGCGGAGCTGCTACGCGTGGTGGCAACCCACGCGTTTGGTCCTCACTATCTCGCAAAACTCGTACTTCCGAAAATGCGCGAGCTCACCCGCGGTGACATCATCATGATTTCCAGCGTGGCGAGCCGCAGTCTTGGAGCTTTTGGCGCACCCTACAACATGGGCAAGACGGCGATGGAAGCGTTGGCTTATACGCTTGCCAAGGAAGAAAAACGCTACGGCATTCGGGTCAACATCGTAGCCCCGGGACTCGTCGAAACGGAGATGGGGCGGCGGTTGATGAAAGCCACAGCCGGGGTTGACGATTTGCGGCAACTCGACGCCTCGATGCCTTTCGGTCGCGTCTGTCAGCCGGAAGATGTCGCTAACGTGGTGCGTTTCCTCGTGTCGGACCAGAATTCTTATCTGACCGGGGAGCGGTTGTATTGTGACGGTGGTGGTCCAGTAGGCTGAAGGGGGCACAATGGACAGGAGATTTGACGGCAAAGTGGCGGTGGTTACTGGCGCTGGTTCCGGGTTCGGTAAGGCAATTGCCGAGCGTTTTGGACATGAAGGTGCGAGCGTAGTTCTTGCCGACATTGACGAGACTAACGGTCGTGCGGTAACCGATGCGTTAGCAGCAGCGGGTGTCGATGTAATGTTTGTTGCGACCGATGTGTCGCAAAGTGATCAGGTAAAACGCCTCATCGATTCGACCGTCGAACGATTCGGTGGATTGGACATCCTGATAAACAACGCCGGATTTTCACATCGGTCCATGTTGATGTGGGAGTTACCCGAGGAAGACTTCGACCGCGTCTTCGCAGTGAACACGCGGGGTGTATTTCTCGGCTGCAAATACGCGATACCAGAAATGGCTAAACGCGGCGGCGGGGTCATCATCAACACGGCTTCCATCGGCGCGAGTTGTCCGCGACCCGGTGTTACCGCCTACAACGCAACAAAAGGCGCCGTTGTCACGCTCACCCGGGGGCTGGCGGTAGAGGCAGCACGCTTCAAGATACGGGTGAACGCGGTTAACCCCGTAGCGTCAGAAACAGGCTTCATGAAAGGCGCATTAGGTGTCGAACGTCTCTCGGAGGAGGCCAAGGCCGGCTTAATCGCTGGAATTCCACTTCGCCGGTTGAGCGAACCTGCCGACGTCGCCGCGAGCGTAACGTTTCTGGCCTCGGAGGACGCGTCGTTTCTAACCGGGGTGTGCCTGGATGTGGATGGAGGTAGAAGCATCTCGTAGTTCAAACACCGGACAACACCTCGATATGCGCATGTGCCGATCGCGAAAGCGCATTGAGATCGTAGCCTCCTTCCAGTGCGGAGACGATTCGCCCCTCGCAGAATCGGTTGGCGAGATCCACGATCAGCTCGGTGATCCAACGAAAATCTTCATCTGCCAGAAGTAACTCGGCAAGAGGATCGTCACGATGTGCATCAAATCCAGCGGACACCAGGATGAATTGCGGTCGATGTGCTTCCACCGCCCGGGTCCAGTCGCGCTCGACCGCTGTTCGAAACGCTGAGCTATCCGTTCCAGCGGGCAATGGCGTGTTGACAATATTATCTCGCACAATGTCTGTATAACGGTGCGGATAGAACGGGTGTTGAAAACTGGAGCACACCAGCACTTGTGGTGTGTCCTTGAAAATGTCGACAGTTCCATTGCCGTGATGCACGTCGAAATCGAGGATGGCGACGCGCTCTATCGCGTCGTCCTCGAGCGCCGTAATGGCTCCCAGGGCAATACTGTTATAAAAACAGAAACCCATCGCGGTATCCGCTTCGGCATGGTGTCCGGGAGGGCGCACGGCACAAAAAGCACGTTGGGTGTTACCGCACAGCACTTCGGCCACTGCACCGGTAACGGCTCCGGCAGCCAATGCTGCAGCGCGTAGACTTCCCGGTCCCATGGCGGTATCGGGGTCTACATTGAACAAGCCCGAATCTGGGAGTGCCGCGTTGAGGGATTGGAGGAAGGTTTCGTCGTGAACGCTGCTGAGTGTTTGCAGATCGACCGGCTGGGCAAGCCGTGTGTCTAGATCTGCCTGTAGGCCGCTATCGTGCAGATAACGCAGGAGAGTGCTCAGCCGTTCCGGTCGTTCCGGACTGCCGGGCATCATCTTGTGTTCGAGGCAGTCCGCGTGAGTGATGAGTTGCATGCCACCTTATAACACGGGCGGACTATTCATGAGTTCGTCTAGCGAGAGGATTGGAAATAACGGACCTGCCGAGCAGCTGGTGAAATTCCTCTAATGGGATGGGTGGCGATAAAAGGTAACCCTGTACGTCGGTGCAGCCGAAGTCGCCCAGAAGCTTGAGCTGTGCCTCATTTTCCACACCCACTGCGACGACTCGCAATTTGAATCGATCACCTAGCAGACAGATCTGCTGAACGAGATCCGCGGCCTGGGGATCGGTTTCGATGTTGGCGGTCAGAGAGCGGTCGATTTTGAGCGTATCGACGGGACAACGAAGGAGTTTTGGCGGGTCGATGAGCGAATTGCCAAGGTTGTCGAGTGCAAATCGCACGCCGAGATCGCGCAGTTTATAAAGCTGATCTCGGTAAGTGTCCACAAGGTGCAGCATGTTTTCGTGGGAGAGTTCGAGTTCGAGCATTGTCGGTTCCAGCCATCTTTCGACTCGAATGCGATCGATTTGTTTGGAAATAGCGTTGTTGTGAAACTGTTGGGGTGACACATTAATGCACAGCCACAAGGGATCGATAAGTCGCTCGAACCAAGTAGCAGCTGCGCGGCAGGCCCGCTCCAACACCCAATCTCCGATGCGTGCCATATGTCCGTGTTGCTCGGCGATCGGGATGAAATGATTTGGGGCGAGTTCACCCACTTCCATCCCTTGCCAGCGCAGTAGCGCCTCTGCGCCACGTAACTTGGTGCCCTGCAAATTCCATTGCGACTGGAGCACCAGGGAAAACTCATCGCGATCCAATGCCTCGGGGATACGTGCGGAAAGATTTGCATCCGTTAGGCCTTCCACGCGGTTGCCGCCTTGTTCTGCCGCTCTGCCCATGGCCTGCCACGCATCCGCCCAGATCCTCTCAGAATCAGTGAACGTCGCTTCGAAGCTGTAGCCGATGCTAACGGTTATGAATATCTCACCGCCGCCATACGTGACTGATTGTTGTACGTCGCTCAGTAACTTGTGACTCGCTTCGTGTAGCGCCCGTTTACTCGTTTTCGGGAGGGCAACGATGAAACAAGAGGCGTCGTAAAATCCGAGCTCCCCGATACGTGGCAGCGCTTGGCGGATGTGTGCGCCGAGCGCGCTCAAGAGATCCGTTTTGCTGACCGGATCAAGATCGGCGTACAGGTGTTCGGCGTGATCGAGGTGGATGATCATCAAGCCCATTGGCATACCGTTGTAACGCTCGAGGGAATTGAAGAGTTCTTCGTGACGCGGCAGGCTCGTGATGGGTTCAGTGCGATCGAGTTCAGAGAATTGCGATCGGAAACGCCGTGCGTTCACGCAGGTTTTTAACTGTTGATACAGTACTGCATCGTCTTCAGACGGGTTGACAGTTGCAATGTTTGCTCCGGCTGTTTCGGAGCCTAAAAACACCAACGCTGCACTGATGAACCCAAGATGCGCAAAAGCCTGACTGTCGTCGCTCATCACCACATCGGGAGCCTGCGTGACGGTTGTCAGCATGTTCACCAGTGTGGCGATATCGTCCGTCATCCAGCAACTCCAACCCGCGGTCGCCGCCAGCAACGACAACCGTTCGCGGAGACTTCGGTCTTTGATGAGACCACAGAGTTTCAAACGGCGATATCCTGTTTTGACAATCCCAATTAAGTGTAGACAGTATCCGGGAAGGCAAACTGTTTGCTTGTACTTGCGCACACTTTTACAAACATGCCTCATAAATCGCGTAATCTTGTTGCAATCAGCAGCGAAAAAAAATCATGAAACGAAGCGTTTGGATTATTAAGGTAGCGCGCTCGATCCCAGCTGACGGATGACAACCACCCGATTGTCGACGAGCAGGTCCACATTTATGTGATTGCCTTGTCCAGAGAGCGCCACTGTCTCGCCGTCCGCTTGGGTCATGACCCAACCATCGATTGATGTGACATTCGTGATCCGCACCGTTGTGCTACTACCTTTGTTCGCTGCGTTTTGTGGGTGCGCTGCAAGATGTAGCGCCGAGCCATCCCATTTCGCTTCGCTGAGTGCGATTCGTGGGAAGTCGACACCTTCTATTGTTGGTTCGTCGAACTTGATTAGGTTCGGATGGTTGAAGATGTTTGACCAAGCACCTTGTGTGCAAACCCAACCTGCCATGGTTCGAGCGTTCCATTGACCGCGTGGATGTGGCTCGTTGAGCCCGAAGCCGAGGGTGAACTCTCCAGAATCACGATCCCAGGTTGGTTCGATGTGTTCCTCGGCTGCTGCCCATATGCGTTGTTTGGTTACCGGGTCGGCGAACTCACCTGCGACCTGCAGGAGCATCGTTGCCCTGGCTGGATCATCCAGGCCGGTAATCGGTCCGTCACCCAGAACACCATTGAGCAGCGCTATTGTATGCCATCCCGCTTGAGCGACTTTTTGTTGCTGCGGCGCAAAATACCAGGTGGGTGCGATGATGCCGATGGGTCCACTACCCACGTGTTGATCCACGATTGGATCGTAGTACAGGTCAAGTCCAACTGGGTCGCCATCCTCCCAGACCACGTAGTTCTCAGCAGCATATTCCCACCACTTGTCGAACGCACGATGGTGTTCGGTGGCGAAGATTTGGTCGTAGAGCCTCAGACCGAGGCCCGCACCACTGAGTCAGTAAGGCCAGATCTTAGTGTTCTCACAGTGGCAGCCGAAGTGGCTGTTGTGCCATTGATTGGCAAGGTGAGCAGCCACGCCCGAGTGGCTCCAGGTGAACGTGTTATCGCCGTCGCGGATCATCTCAAAGGGTTGATCCCACTTGGCATCGCCTGACACGTATCGATGCAGGCTCATCAGCAGGGTGAAGAAACCCTTGTAAAATAACATCCCGTCGGCTGCGACTGGATCTGCCTGGACGCCGTACGGGTGAATGCCATTGGCAGTCCAGCCTGGTACGTCGTAATCGCCCCAGAGCGAGGGTGGAATGAGGGGTCGATATCTATCCGGGTAATTCGACCGATCGGGATCGTGGCCGAACTGCGTCATCCAGTCTGAGGCAGACCACCAGCTGGTGTGACGGGAGACGAGTTCATCGAGGATAGTGCTGTAGACTTCACGCCATGCAGGAGTGCGGTCGCTCATCAGCGCCATCGCGTAACTCGAGTCTATGAGGTCAAACCGGTGCCATGAGGTCATCGGCTCGCCAGTGGCGTCGTCCCAGTGTGGATGCGGTCGACCCTCTCGGTCCCAGTTATCTGGCGTCGTTGCTTTGCGGTGCAGGTAACGCAACCAACCTAATGAACGATCATCGAGTGCAACCATCTAATTTGGTTCCAGAAACCGCTGCTGTTCGACCCTAACCGGCCGGTAAGCTATTGTGCCTTTTTACCGCGCCACGCCACTTGCAACCATGGCTCATCAAAGTGGAAGTTAATGAACCATACGCTGACAACTGAACAAAAACAAAAACTCTATAAAAATGGTTACCTCGTGCTAAAACAGGTGATCCCGAAAGACATGGCCAACAAGGCCAGGCGACTACTTTTCGAGCGCATGGGGTTGTTGCGCAGCGCCGCAGCCAAGGCAGCCGGATCCGGAAACGTGAAGTCCCTGGAAGAAGCAAATCGATTGATGGGTCGCTCCGGCGGGAGCGCGACGATTATGAACTTGTTTAACGAAACACCGGTTAAACCATTACTTGAGTCCGCGTTTGGTGAGCCTGTTTATCCGGTACGTGGTGCACAACTGGCAATTATTTATCCCGCCGAAGATGGCCAAACCGTCAATGAAGCGGGTTTTCGTAACATCGATACTCCGTTTACCGGCTGGTGTGGTCACCTGGACGGTTTATGGAACGGTGGCATCGCCACCCCACCGGTAGATCGCGATCTATCACTCGAGGAAGAAGAAAAGTGGCAGGGTGAGCGTGGAATGAACAGCGCTTTGAAGTATCACCCGCAACACAATACAAATATTTCCTGTTTTACGGCGCTTGTTGCCGTTGCCTTATCCGATCAACGGATGGAAGGTGTTGGCAACCTGGGTTTGTTAAAAGGTGGCCATCACAAGATGGAAGCTTTTTTTCGCTGGCAGAGAGAACAAGGAGGTCCGCTAGGTCCCGAAGGTCCAGGCTGGCCGAGAACTGATGAAAAGGCTCCCAACAAACATGGACTGGTGCATTACCCCGACAAAGTCAAAAAGGCCTACAAACGTGGTGCCATCGTTTCCGCTACAGGGCAAATATGGCCTAAGCCAACTTTTATGAAAGTGCGAGCTGGAGACGCGATCATCGTTCACTACGCGACTCCCCATTCGAGCACGCGTGTCCTGGGTGTTGAACCTCGATTGATGGTCTATTTCAGAACTGTCGCTGAATCACGTCCGGAAGAATTTCTTTCCGTATACCCGGATGCGTTGTGCGATAACTGGCTGGAGTGGAAAGGTATGCGCGAAGTCAGTGGTGTCAAAGCGAAATAATCCAGCTACTTGGCGTGCAAATACACCTGCTTGTGATCGCGGCTGCAAGTTAATACCCGTCCCAGCGGTTCCAGATAGGGACTCTGCCGCGCAGGTTGGCCGTTGATGGTCTCTACGTTTAAACGTTTAAGCCGCCGGGCTAAATGCACCAGCAAGGCACACAAACCGTCGAGCTCAGGGTGGTCGGCAGGTAACAAGAAGGTCAGACGTTTCCCACTGTTCTCCACGATGAGCGCGAGTTCTCCTTTGTAGAAGGCGAGATAGTTCTGCGCACGTCGTTGCGGCAACGCTTCCCAAGGTAGACTCATGCCGCAGGGAGAGGCGGGATCCAGTGCAGACATCCACAAATAATCGTTGGGTGTGTTGTTTTGTTGAAAGTGATGCAAAGCGCGCGGTGTGATGAACTGCGGACCCGAAAGCTCACTGAAGAAGTAGCCCGTCACCACTTCGCCGGAAAGCTCCATGATGCGCAGCGCCTTGAAGAGATTGCGCCAGCGCATGGTGCCGCCTTCCCGATTGGCGAGCTCACGGCACACGAAACCGTATCGATCGAGCAACAGTCGCGCCCGTTCCTTGTTGTCTTCGAGTTCGGTGAGCGCATCGGGCACATCTTCTGCCACCGTGTTGAGCGACCAGTTCCCGGACCATCCCTGCGCTAAGCTGCGCGCGCGACGTCTTTCTCGATGAGAAGCTCGATGAGTCGTGCGCGCGGGTTCGCTTAAGGAAAATTTACGTGCCTGGCCCTGCCGGATTGGTGCCAGCGAGTCTGCGGAGAGTTCTCCACGCCATACGGATTGCCACCAGCGCTCGCTGAAGGCGACCAGCCCCTCGTCAGTCAAATCGGCAATCTGGAAAAAGCCGTAGCGGGCATTTGGGTCGGCGAAGTAAGTGGCGAGTTCCGCAGGCTCTTTAAGGACACGCATGAGCTCGAGGTCTTCTGGATAGCCGATTGTGATCTGCTCGGACGCGACTCCGAGCCAATTGAGCTGCTGCTGGGTGAATGCCTGATCCAGATGGTAGTCGGCAAACTCAGTAAAACGTGCGGCCAGGAGATCGTCGAGCCAGGTGGATACGGGTGCGGCATAACCGCGTAGTTGCTCGAGCACCTCGATCATCGTTTGATCGTCGAGTGTGCGTGCGAATCCCTGCCAGGCCATGAGAAACACCGGCAATTCGGTCACCGGACGCGCCGTTACTTCCGGGCGTTGCCGGGCGCGTTGAAAGCGCAGCAGAGCCTCAAAGTTCTCGGTGTCACAGTAGAGTTCGGTGTCGTCGTTTTTGAGCAACGCGCCATAAATCAACTGCTCGCGATCCTCGAGCAGACCGTCCGGAACCGAAGGTAACAACGTCTTGATATGGTCTTCGCTCAAAGGCCCGTAGAAAGAGAGAATTTCCATCGCGTACTGCTCGGCGGTGCGCGGATCATCAACCTCCGGAACGAAGCCGCTCACCTCGGCATCGTGACAGAACCCGCTCTGTATCAAGCCGCTGAGTAGCTCCCGATGAGTTACCCAGCTACGTCCCCCGAGTGTGAGTCTTGCCACATGAACGTGTTCGAATGCATCGACGAATTCGCTTTCCGGGATGAGCACCCGTTCTTTGAGCCACTCGAGCCATTCTTCCTCGGTTTGTGGTTGGTAACCCTTGGCTGTTCGTTGCCGTTTCGCGAGAAACTCATCGACTGTTTCGGGTAACAGCTTGGGTCGCAATGACGCATCATGAATGGCACTGCGAATCAGATCCTCGTCGAGCGCGCTGGGTTGCCGCCGCTCAGGTGTGTCGTCAGCGTACATATAGCGATTGATCTGATCGAAAGTGATGTTGCTGGCGAATGGGCTCGGGGTGGTTGTATTGACGAAAGTCCAGGAGATCTCACCACTCTGCAGCTCTCCTAACATGCGAGACAACGCGTCGAGATCGAACTCGTCGTTGAGGCAGGTCCGCCAGGTTTCGAGCAACACCGGAAAGTCGGTGTACTTGGCAGTTGCCGTCATCAGTTTTTTGGCTTGCAGACGGCTCATCCACAAAGGCAGACGCTGGTTGAAACGTTGCCTGGTGATCAGCAGCGAGCGCCCGGCACATTCGCGAAATCGCGCCCCGAATAGACCCGATCCCTCGAGGGATTTGCGCAGCAGCGCAAGCAGGTTTTCCGGTGTCACGAGTGTCGTTATGAGAGCCGGATCGGGATTTGACTTGAGCTGGATCACCACCGCGTTGTTGTCTGCGTGAATCTCAGGTTCCCCATCGAACTTTTTACGCCATGCAGCGTCCAGCGCCAGCGCCCAGGGGCGATTGAGACGCCCGCCCCAGAATGTATGAATGACTACCTGTCGCTCACCGTCGGGCCCGTGGTAGCCCCCCGGACCGGTGTGTACCAGCTCGATCAGTACATGATGGCGGTGGGGTAAAGCAGTGCCGCTGGAACTCCTCTGTCGAGCGAGATAGTCGATGAGTTCCGTTGCAGCGGTTTCTTCGAACCCACGCTGATCAATGAGATCAGCCTTCAGTTTTTCCTCACGGCCCTCGGTAAAAGCCGATTCCGCGAGTTCGAGGTACTGATTGATGCGTTCCGAAAAGTGAAAACTGCGGTTGAAGTTTTCCGAGCGCCAGAAGGGCGGTGCCGTACTGCCTGCTCGACCAGGCGTCACCATCACATCGTTGTGGGTAATGCGCTGAATCTGCCAGTTCTGGGTACCCAGTGTGAACGTCTGCCCGGTAGTCGCTTCCCAGACGAATTCTTCGTCCAGATCTCCGAGCATCGCGCCCGTGTTGGCATGGCGCAGAGTGTAATACCCACGGTCGGGGATGGTACCGCCGGAATTGTACAAGGCGAACACGGCGCTTTTTTGCGCCTTGACCGTCTGGTTGATGCGGTCGTAGACGATGCGCAGCTTCAACTCCCGGACGCGTGAGCCTGCGTAGCGGCCGGCGAGCATGTCCAGCACGAGATCGAAGTGTTCCCTCGGTAAGCGGTGGTAGGGGGCGCTGCGTCTGATGAGGGCAAAAAGTTCTTGCACCGCCCAGGTTTCGTTTGCACACATGGAGACGATGATCTGGGCGAGTACGTCCAGGGCGTTTTCGAGTGGTACCAGGGGCTCGATATCCCGTTCGGCAATCGTGTTTGCCAACACCGCAGCCTCGAGAAAGTCTTGCGCGTGGGTTGGGTAAAGCGTACCGATGCTGGTCTCGCCCACCTGGTGCCCCGCGCGTCCAATACGCTGGAGCGCAGAAGCGACGGAGGGTGGCGATTGCACCATGACCACCTCGTCTAGATGGCCGATGTCGATACCCATCTCCAGGGAATTGGTGGCGACGATGGCGCGCAATTCGCCCGCCTTCAGGCGGCTTTCCACCTCGATTCTGATGTCCCGGGCAAGGGAACCGTGATGCGCATAAGCAAGTGGCACGGGCTGGTCTTCATTGATTTTCAGCGTGATCTTTTCAGCGAGTCGGCGGCTGTTGGTAAAAAAGAGCGTTGCGCGGTTGTGATCTATTACGTCACGAAAGCTGTCCGCCAGCGGATCCCAGATTTTTTTGCCGTTCTCCACAGCGTGTTTGGCTTCCTCGGGAAAACGCACGCGAAACTGGATTTTTTTGTCGTCTTCGCAAGACACAATTTCGAGACTGCGGGGACTGCCGTCAGGCAGGTAGCCGCCAACGTAACTGGCTACCGCTTCGAGCGGGCGTATTGTGGCCGATAAGGCCAGGCGCTGAAATTCACCTGCAATATGTGCCAGACGTTCGATGGAGGTCATCAGCTGTACACCGCGGCGGTTGTCGACGATGGCGTGAATCTCATCGAGAATGACCGTCTCAACCGTGCTCAGGGCCTGGCGCCCCTTGCTCGTGGTGAGCAGCAGGGAGAGGCTTTCGGGTGTGGTAATCAGCACATCCGGTGGACGGCGTAACATTCGTTGGCGGTCGCCCTGGGAGGTGTCTCCGGAACGGGTTTGCACACTGATGGCGGGGAAGTTGTGGTTTTTGCGCAGCTCACCCAAGGGACCAAGCAGGTTGCGTTGAATGTCGTTGTTGAGCGCTTTGAGCGGGGAAACGTAGATCACCCGGGTGCGCCCGGGCTCCCACTCGTGGCTGGCAAACTGATTGAGTGACCAGAGGAACGCCGTGAGTGTTTTTCCACTGCCGGTGGGCGCGGTGATTAGCACGTGTTTGCCGTCGGCAATCAGTGGCCAGCTTTTCGCCTGAACATTGGTCGGGCGAGTGAAACGCTCTTCGAACCAGTCGCGGATGCCCGGCTGGAAATGGGTCAGTGCGTTCATTGGGAAGTGTTTGGCCGCATGAGAATTTCCTGGGCTGCACTTGCCACCAGCTCTCCTGACGGGCGGTAAACAAGACCACGGGTCATGCCACGTCCACCACCCGCCGCGGGGCTGTCCTGGGCATGGAGCAGCCAGGTATCGAGGGGAATGTCGGCGTGAAACCACATCGCATGATCGAGGCTGGTCGTCTGCAGTCGCTCCCAGCTACCCAACCACCCGTGCGGGAAGAGTGCGTTGTCCATGATCGTGTCGTCCGCGTAGTACGCCAGCACCGCTTGACGCATATGCCGGGCCTGCATAGGCGCAAGGTTGTCCGGCACAGAAGATCGCCTGGTGCGGAACCATACGTGGTGTTGCGGCGGCGCAGGCATATCGTGCCAGATGTTCTCGACAAATCGGTTATCGAAAGGCGAGTCGACAACCGCCCAGGTGGATTCCGTATCCGCGTCCAGGTTCTGCACACCTTTCTCGCGGGGAATACAAGCCTCTGGTCCAGGTACATGCGGCATCGGAATGACAGGGGCGGATCCATATTCGCCGAGCGCAACCTCCATCGTGAACAACAGTTTGTTTTCCTGGTGCGCACGCACGAACCGGTGCTCGTCGGACGACCTTTCGACCTCGTAATACATGGGCTGTGTCGCGTCTCCGGCGCGAATGAAGTAAGCGTGAAATGACCGCGCGGGCAATTCGACGTCATGGGTGGCGGCGATGAGACCCTGGCCGAGGAATTGACCACCATACACACGCCAGCGTGAACCGCTGCAAGGCGCCGAGACGAAGCGACCGGTCCCCAGCGCCTCGAGTGAGAGCAAAGCCGTCAGGTCCGCTAGGGTGCCATGAATCATCGGGTGAGTATCACCAATTGCGTCGACGACGACCACGGGTGATCATTGCTGAGGTAAGGGGAGGGTAGATAAAAAAGTGACCGATGTAGTCAGCATGCTGGCCCCTGGTCAGCGTATATTCGTTGCAGGGAGTGTCAACGAGCCAACCGCGCTTATCGATGAGCTCAGGGTCGCAACTCTTCCGGACAATCTGCATTTTATCCAATTCCCGCTGGGTGGATACAACCAGACGGATTTCACCGCGCTCAGCCCGAACTCTGAACACACCACCTTCTTCATGACCCGGCATCTTCTGGATGCCGACCCCGAACGCCTGCACTTTCTACCCATGCAGATGCGAGCCGTGTACGACTACTTGTCTGAGCGGGTGGACGTCGTGTTGGTGCAGGTTGCACGTGACGCTAACGGACGATTGCGTTCAGGTCCGAATGTCGACTTTCTCGGAGCTGCTCTGGCAAGTGCAGCCGTGGTGATAGCAGAACTCAATACGAGCTTCACGGCGCCAGCCGGCTGCCCGCTCATTGCTGAGCAACAGATCGATCTTCTCATCGAGAGCGAGCGGCAACTCTTTGAATTGCCGGTACCCGAGATAGACCCGGTGGCGGCGTGTATCGGCAAACTGGTCGCCTCGTTGATTCAGGACGGCGATTGCCTGCAAACGGGTATCGGTGCCATACCCGCGGCAATTCTTGACCAACTTGGCAACAAGAACGATCTGGGCCTGCATGGTGGGCTCATCGACGATGGCGGCATGGAGTTGATTCGCCAGGGTGTGCTGACCGGAGCGAACAA
>SMUY01208817.1_pt1 | contig 17565 bp, 15 predicted proteins | sample 2456441 | NCBI WGS metagenome assembly SMUY01 (sample SAMN11095931, study PRJNA526329) | marine sediment metagenome | biome: Marine sediment; feature: Surficial sediment; material: Deep marine sediment; isolation source: Hadal surficial sediment | place: Pacific Ocean | collected 2014-11 | depth...
CCAACATTATTGGCGCGGATCTGGAAAACCCGGACTTGCCGAAACTCGCAGAGTCATTTGGTGTAGAAGGATTTCGCGTCACGTCTCCGGATGAATTGAAACCAGTGCTTGCCAAAGCAATCGACGATGATCGTCCTGCCATAATTGAAGTAGTGGTGGAGCGGGGATCGGAGACCAGCCCATGGAAATATATATTGGGTTAGATTTCTTCAGGAATGCGGTAAGCTAAATGCAACGATTTATCAGGCCATAAACCGCACTTGGCGGACGGCGTTTCGTGATAAATCAAGCAGTTGAATATTATCCTGACGGTGCAGTTTATGGGTGTAGTGATCGACTACAGAGTTTTACGGCCGATGAGGGGTCGATCGCGCGGTGACTGGAATCCGACCGTCGAAGATATCGTCGAATCTGTAGAGGATGCGGAGTACTGGGCAATATTCGGTATCACTCCGAGAGAAAACTGGCACTGTCTTGGCCAATTTGCCAGCAAAAAAATGGCCGAGAATGCACTCTTGGGGAAATTCGACTGATATTGCGAAATCGAGTAGTGATCCACCTGATAGTGTCGCAATTGTGGGCTTTTTGAAGATCGGCGTTGGACTGATGGTGTCGCGGATCTCTTGTCTGGGTCGCAATCGCCCGCTGGGCAGGCTCCTACACGAGGTGAATCTTGAAATTTGTTATTCGCAGCTTTCTCTTTCTTGTTCCCACCAGCGGGAGAGGACGCGGTTGTATTCTGATACGTACTCGCTGTTTTCTTCGAAGGTACTTTGTTGGTGCGGGCTCAGGTCGTCAAGCGGGACAGTCATCGTGAAATCGTTGCGCCGGGTGTGGCATTCAAGAAGCTCGGCTACTCCCGGGTAGGTACTCAATCGGTCGGTTTGCAGGCCGATAAGTCTGGCGCGGTCCTGGCTGACTTCATAGGCTGCTCTTGCGATGTGATCGTCTTCATCTATCCAGAGTAATACTTGCTGTGCGGGCGGCAGCGTTGCATCGACATCATTAATATACTCATCGATGTTCTGCGGATTCATGACGAATTTGTCGAGGCGCAAAATGTCCTTCGGCCAGATGTAGTTGCCGCGGCGCATCATTACTACGGTTCCGTCGGGATAGAGGAGTTGATGGCCGCGGATTTCCCGTTCATTGAACTTATCTGGCCAGCCAATGACAGTGATCGGGTCGCCGACCTTGATCGCCTTCAACTCATCATCAAAGCCCAGGCGTTTGGCATCTCGTGGATCTTCCGTGGATAAAATCCATTCTTCTACTGAACCGTCTTCGGTGGTTACGTCAATGCGGTAGATGCTGTGTGGAAAACCGAAGCGTGCGCGGGTGACGATGCCGGTAATTTTGACTTCAGTTTTGCCATCGTAGTTGAGCACCGAGTGATGTGCCGGTAACGGTCTTGCCAGCAGTGCCAGGGTCAGCACGAGCGTAGCTGCCAGGAAATTACGCGTTGTAAACATCAGAACCTCCGTCTGGAGCGCTCGAAGTACATTTCGAGCAGATCCTCGTTATACGTTTGTCGAAAAAATGAGTCCCAATCACATTCATTGGGGAAAATTTCTGTGTCGGGATTGCGGGTCCACTTGCGGCCGCAAACGAGTGGTGGCCATTTGCCGTGCTGCCAAGTGCCAGAATGAGTGCGACCAGTACTAAATTTCTTACTACAGATTTCATGCTTCCCTCGTAAGATCTCAATTATTGGGCAATGCGGATGTCGAATGCGTTGAATCGTCTTCGGACCACCACCAGAAAGGCGCCAGTGGGACCTGCTCCGGCCAGATCTGATCAAGTGTGTCACCATCGTACAGGCGTCCATTTTGTAGGACCCGGTCAATCGTGATCGTGTTGCGAATATCGAGAAGTGGGTTAGCGTCCAGGATAACCATGTCAGCCAGTTTGCCGGGTTCTATTGAGCCCAGGTCCTGGTCGATGCCAATTATGCGGGCTGCATCTATGGTTGCTGCCCGCAGGACCTCGACCGGCAGCATGCCGCCCATTTCGTAGCCCCACATCTCCCAGTGATAGCCGAGACCCTGTAACTCGGCATGCGCGCCGAGGCCGACCAGGCCACCTGCTCGTTGAATTTTCGCCGCCTGTGCAGCAGCCTGTTTGAACTGAAACTCGTTGTCACGTTGCCAGCCTGGTCGACGCTGCGTCAGTTCATCGAGCCGGTTGTGGGGATAGAAACGCTGCAACTTGGGATCGTCGTGCACCTCTGTGCGAGTGAAGAAGTACTCCCGCAGGGACTCTGCGTTGTATTGCACGATCAGGGTGGGCGTATACGCCGTTCTCGTCTGTGCATACAGCTCGACAACATCCTTGAACAGCGGCCAGTCAGGCAGTGTGTGCTCATTACCATGCATGCCGTCGATCGCATGTGTCAGGTTCATTTTGAGATCCGCGCCGCCTTCGGTTGTCGGCATCAGGCCGAGTTCCTTGCTTGCAAGCACCATCCACTGGCGTTGTTTGCGGTTGCCGACCAGGTACGACTTGATATTCAATGTGTGATAGTGATCGGTGTAACGCCGCAAATAGGCATGCGTCTCGTCATAGGACTGGAAATCGTTGTTGCCGAATATGCCAGGTCCGGTCATGAACGCACGTTGACCTACAGACTGCCCGGTCTCGATGAAGTCACGATAAGCGAAATAATCCTTATACGTAGTCTGCACATCGAGTCCTGCAGTGACGCCGTAGGCGAGGCTTGCGGTCAGGGTCCAGTTTTGCGGTTCGAGAACATCATCGGTGCGAAATTCCCAATGCGCGTGAGTATCGATGAAGCCCGGCGTTACATACTTGCCACTGGCATCGATAATTTCAGTACCCTCAGGAATTTCGAGAGATCCGCTGGCGCCTATCGCTGCGATACGGTTGTCGGTGATCAGGATATCCTGGTTTTCCAGTACGGCGTTCATGGCGTTGGTCGTGCCCGCAGACATAGCAATGATATTCGCGCCGCGCAACAGCATCGATCCTGTTGGCGTATTGCGCGGTACTACAACAGGAAATGACAGTTTGCTTACGGCTTCGTGTTCATCTCTGGCGACAAAGTCTTCGTCTTCAGCATCGTCTTCGTCCTCGTCGTCATCTTTCTCCTCATGAAAGTCGATGCTATCGAATGGACGTGTGAAATAGGTATGGCCAATCGCCCACCAGATCGACTCTCCATCAGCAGTCCAGCCGAAAAAGTCGGCGCCAATGTCGGTCAGCCGAACGGCCGGCAACGCTGGTTTTCGAACATCAACGGTCGGTGCTTTGCCACCGGATTCGGCGACCGATATGACCCAGACCTGTTTGTTGACCAACGCCAGCGCATGTTTTCCGTTCGGGCTGATCCTGGCGAGTTCAGCTTGTGGCGGCTCCTCGCTGCGTCGGTTTCCTCTTGGGCCGGTCACTACGAGTTCTTCGCGCCTATCGCTGCCGTCCAGCTGAATTGAAAAAAGCCCGGTTTCGTCATACAGGAAAACGCGATTTTCGGCAGCGCCAAAATGCGGATTGCGCGCACCCCGTGCGGCAGTGATGATGGTGGATTGTCCTCCTGACGCGGACAGTGTTATCAGCTCCAGCGGAATTCCAAGGCCGGTGAATTCGCTGAAGGTCTGGTGGCGCATGTATTCGTTGCCACGCATCGCCAGCAATGCATCGCCGTCCGGACTGTAGAGGAGATCGGTATAAAATGCGGCGGTGTCGGTTAGTTGTTGCGGGCGTCCGCTGCCGTTTGCACGCGTGCGCCAGATATGACCACCGTCGTTCATTGACCAGGTAACGTAGGATATCCAGCGGCCATCCGGTGACCACACCGGTTTGAACTCCCAGGCGTCTCCTTTGGTCAACCGACGCGGCGTTGCTCCGCCATCCGTATCCATGAGGTAAATTTTGGTCAGTACGGATGCAGCGATCTTGCTGCCGTCAGGAGAAAGTCGCGGGTCCTCGATCAGCGTCGCCGTCAGCGGTCCCTGCGGCACCCGATAGGGTGCGGTCAGGTCCGGGCCGATATCGAGTTCAATATCGGCGGTGAAAGCGATTTCATCTTTTTCGCCCGACTCGACATCCACCCGCCAGATCTTTCCTTCGGCATTAAAGATCACTGCGTTGCCGTCTGCTGTGAACGAATAGCCGGGCAAGACATCGCGGCTCGGTGGCCGGAAATTTTCCTGTGCATCACGCTGTATCGGGTACGTCAGCCATCGGTCCTCACCGCTTTGCAGATTGCGGAGGCGCAATCCGGTCTTTGTTTCACTGCGCGTGCCGTAGACGAGGAGCGTGCCATCGGGCGACAGCGCAGGGCGAAACGCACCGCCTTCACCGCGTGTCATCTGATCTGTATTGCCGCTGACAAAATCGTAGCGGCTGATCTGCGCCGCCGGGAAATTCTTTACCGGCCCGTTGCTATCGACCCCTTTGGCGAAATACAGGTAGCGGCCATCGGGAGAATATTCCGCGCCAACGCCCCAGAACTTGTCATCTTCTTTGGCGCCAGTCAGCGTGACACCGGAACCACCGTCAATGTGATACATCGTAAGTTCAGGTTTCAGGGCCGTTTTCGTTACGACAATGTACTGGCCATCCGGTGACCAGGCGGGTGAGATGATGCCCCACTGTTTTTCATCCGAAATCTTACGGGCATCGCTGCCGTCCAATCGGGCAATCCACAGATTGTTTGAACCAGTCCTGTCGCTGACAAATGCTATCCAGTCGCCATCGGGTGAGATGCGTGGCTGGCTGTCAAAGCCGAGGCCCGACGTGATGCGTGTTGCCTGGCCACCTGTTATTGGCAGGCTGTAAAGATCGCCCAACAAGTCGAAAATGATTGTCTGGCCATCAGGTGTGAGGTCAAGTGACAGCCATGAACCTTCATCGGTCGAGAATGCAAGCGTCCCGGTCTTGCCTTCGAGTGGCAGATCCGGTTCTTTCTTCTTGTCGTTGCCCGCAGCGAAACTGGTTGTAAATGCCAACAACGCAGACAGCAACAAGGCGGTGAGATACCTGCAGGAATTGACTGGAATCACGTTCGCTCCGATGTCTGGCTGGCCTGAAAATGAACCGAGATCGCCGCATATATTACGCGATACCTTGTGCCGGGCGTTGAGCGTTTTCTGCATTGCTATTTCCACCTACAACTGCAGTCCGGTTGCGTCTGCAAACGCCTGGGTGGCGTATTCCTCAATGCCTGAATCGGTACGCAGCAGGAAGTAGGCAGCTATTCCTTCACGTTCAGCCAAGGCGAGGCCGTCATCAATCCCCAATACCATCAGGGCCGTCGCCATGGCATCGGCAAATGCAGCGGTGTCGCTAATCACCGATACGGCAGCGGTATCGTGAGTCACCGGGTAGCCGGTCTGTGGATCTATCGTGTGTGAGAATCGCTGGCCTGCGAAGACGTAAAAATTTCGGTAGTCGCCTGACGTAGCAAATGCGACATTGGTGAGCTGTACGATGGTCTGCACTTCGGATGAGAAATCAACGGGTTTTTCGATGGCAATGGACCAGGACTTCCTGTCGGCATTGTGTCCCTGCATGCGCAACTCTCCGCCGATCTCGACGAGGAAATTTTCCAGGTCGTATTCAGCAAGCAACGCAACGATTTGATCAACGGCGTATCCCTTGGCATAGGCGGAAAGATCGACATAGACACCAATACGATCCTTCTTAATGGCGGGCCGCTGACAGTCGCTGTGTACCAGCCCAAAGCCGGTATCCTGCAGTTTCTTCTCAATGGCTGCGGCGTCCGGTGGCTCAGGCGGGGCATCCGAGGGTCCAAACCCCCAGAGGTTAACCAGTGGTCCCACGGTGATATCAAACGCACCGGTCAACTGGCTGATGGACAACGCCTGCGCTATTGCTGTACAGAGCTCCGAGGACACGTCGTGCCATTCGGTCGATTTCGATTGATTGAATTTTGAGAGTTCTGAATTCGAGTCGAAAGTCGACATCAGCTGTTCTATGTGGGCGAGGCGATCGTCTATCCGGGTCTGCAACGCGGCGCCATCGATATCGTGTGGCGGCGCCACCAACGTCACGTTGAATTGCGTGCCCATCGTCGGGCCCGACAGCTTTAATTCGGGTAATTGATCGTGACGCCATTCGCACCCGGCCAGTGCAACGCAGAACAAGCAAAATGCGGAGAGCCACTTCATCTATTGGTGCCGGTTGAAATGGTCCTGTAGAACCTGCGCGACACAGCAGGTTAGTTTCTTGCCCTTTTCGATGTGCAGAAACTCGTTTGGGCCATGAGCATTGGAATTGGGACCCAGCAAACCCGTAACAAGAAACTGCGCGTCAGGAAATTTTTCGCCCAGCATGCCCATGAATGGAATGGTGCCGCCGGTCCCCATATATACCGAAGGATTAGCAAAGTAATCTTGTGAGGCTTTTTCCATTGACGCTTCCAGCCAGTCGGCCACAGGGGGTGCGTTCCAGCCCGCCATCGTTGATGCAACATTGAAAGACACTTTTGCAAACGCCGGCGTGTCAGTTTCGAGCACGGATTTCACCGCTTCGGCGGCCAGGTCTGCATCCGCAGTTGGTGGCAAGCGAAAAGAAAGTTTCAGCGTCGTATGCGGTAACAAGGTGTTGCCGGCGTTGCCCAGGGCGGGCATGCCCTCAGCGCCGGTTACGGTCAGTGCAGGGCGCCAGTTGTTGTTCAGCAGCAGCTCGACAACGGATTCTTCCGGAGACGATCCGGCATCAGCCCAGGGGAACTTGCGATAGACAGAATCGCCGAGGATCTCCCCACAGAGTGCTGCCTGCTGCAGTCGTTGCTGCGGAATGTCGACGTGCAATTCGTCCAGCAAAATCTTGCCTGACACGTCATCCTCGATGCGGCTTAGCAAATTTCGCAGGATACGAAAACTTGACGGTACGATGCCGCCGGCACTGCCGGAGTGCACGCCCTCGGTCAGAATGTCTGCGCGCAGCGTGCCGGTCAGGTTGCCGCGCAATGATGTCGTGCACCAGAACTGTTCATAGTTGCCACATTCCGCATCGAGGCAGACGACCAGGCTGGGTGATCCCAGCCGATCGCCAAGGTGATCAATATAAAAGGGTAAATCAAAACTGCCGCTTTCCTCGCAGCCTTCAATCAGCACGACACAATGCGCGTGCGGGATGCCCTGTTCCTGCAGTGCGCGAATCGCGGTGAGTGAACCGAATACGGCGTAACCATCATCTGCGCCGCCGCGGCCGTACAATTTGCCGTCTTTGATGACCGGCGTCCACGGATCGAGGTCGTCATCCCAGCCGCTGAATTCCGGTTGCTTGTCGTAGTGGCCGTAAAGCAGCACAACATCGTCAGACTCAGCGTAAGTTGCTGGTATATCAATAAAAAGCACCGGCGTTCGACCTTCGAGGCGCACGACCTCAACTTGCATGCCTTTTATCGGTTGCTGCCGGGACCAGGTTTCGAACATCTTCACCGCCTGATCCATGTAGCCGTGTTGTTCCCAGTCCGGATCGAACATCGGTGATTTGTTCGGAATCTTAATGTACTCGCACAATTCAGGAATGATTGAGTCATCCCACATTTGATTAACGAACTCTACGGTTTTGGTTTTATCCATGTTTCTGCTTTCAGTTGGGTCTATAGTGGCTCGAAGTTTACAGTATCGTCGGCAAACCATCATTTGATGGATGAACGCATGAAATTTATTCGCAAAAAACAACTGTTCAGGCTGCTCACTAGTGCCGTTGTGTTCCTGCCGATTTTCGCTGCTGCTGATGTGATTATCGGCGGTACCGGCTCACGTTGCAGTGAAGATCCTGCCTGCATCAATCGGCTGCATCCGGACATCCCGATGGTTGCTCGTGTTGCAGCAGGCGAGCGCATTGTCTTCATCGGCCGGGATGCCAGCGATCTGCATCTCGATCCGGATGAATACTCCAGCGCGCCGGACAGTCCGCGTGAGGGGCTCGGCATCGTGCATCCTTTGACCGGACCGGTATACATTGAGGGTGCTCTGCCAGGTGACGTTCTCGCGGTGACTATCGTGGCCTTCAAACCTGGCACGGTGGGCTGGACCTACGCATCGCCGGGTGGATTCGGTGGCGACCAGGTTGGCACCGGACAACGGTTCATTGTCTGGCGACTGAACGAGTCATATGCTGAAAGTGACGCGCTGCCAGGCATCAGGATTCCAAACGCGAGTTTCCCCGGTGTGATAACGACCATGCCGGGCCCCGCCGAGTTGGAAACGATGCTGGGCCGTGAACAGCAATTGGCGGATAGCGGTGGTGCAGTTCTGATGCCAGATCCACATCTTGCCGAGCCATCATCATTGTGCGGGCCGGAGGGCAGCAAACCACTGGAGTGTCTGCGCACAATTCCGCCAAGAGAACATGGCGGCAATATGGATATTCGATATATCAGCACCGGTGCGACTGTGTACCTGCCATGTTTCGTCGAAGGCTGCGGGCTTGCGCTCGGCGATTTTCATTACGCTCAAGGTGATGGCGAAGTATCGGGCACTGCAATCGAGATGGATGGCGAAATAACCGTTACCACGCGCATTGTGAAAGACGGCCCGGATTTGTCGCATGGGCCGCACTACGAGGGCCCGGTATCACTGTTGGCGATTCCATCAACCCGCTTTTACGCAACCACAGGATTTCCGTTGAAACGTGCGGGCGACGTGCCGCGAGACATTGCCTACCTGGCATCCAGCAAAGTCGCTGACCTGACAAATCTGTCCAAGGACGTCAATCTTGCTGCCGTGAATGCGCTGGTATCGATGATTGACTACATTGTTGATGAGTACGGTTACGATCGAACCCAGGCCTACCTGATCGCTAGTGTTGCTGTCGACCTGCGAATCGGCCAACTGGTTGACGTGCCAAACGTTGGTGTTACAGCAATCCTGCCGCTGGATATCTTTACGAATTAGTCTTTGATCCACTGCTGCCCCATCAACACAATTTCGGCCCCAGGGTAAATCGCCCGTGCCGATAGACGGATAATCACAAGGATCCAGAACGTGTATCTATCGTACGGTGGGCTCCTACATTACTAATTAGAATTGTAGGAGCCCGCCTAGCGGGCGAATGAACTACGCCCAGCGGGCGACGCGTCAAATGCGCATGAAACTCCGGATAATTACACCAATGATTTATTCCACGACAACGCAACTGAGTTTTATGTGCCAGCAGTATCCCAGCTCTGGCCTAATAATCCGGCCAGTAACGGGCCCGATACTTTTGCGGATCAGCAAGAACCTTGCTCCGCGATTTGGCCACTTCCTTTGCGTTAAGTGGTGCAAAGTCTGTTGGTAACGTGTCGCTGTTGAATTCCGTCAACACCCAGTTGAGCACGTTGGCCAGCTGTTCGTCGCTCATCGGTGTCTGTGAAGAACCGGGAACGCGAATGATGTAGTCACGGCCCTCCGGTGTGGCAACAATTTTTCCAATGGTGTCGCGCAAGCTGGGGGCATTAGGCGGGTCGCCGATACCGTTTGGCAAATGACAGCCACTGCAATGCAGCAGGTAGTTTTTTTCCGGATCAGCGCGCGCAGATAGCGCAAAAACGACCAGCAACGTCGTTGCCAGTATCTGTTGCCAGGTTGACATGTCAGTCTTCGGTTGCGGCCACGCCGAGAACACGACCAACCGTGCAGTGGTAAGTCCGCGACTCGGTACCGAAGCACCACAGAATGCTGCTGCTTTTTGACGGGTAATAGACCGGCCGTTCACGTTCGCTGTTGTGACACTCACAACGGTCGCATACTTCCTTGCCGCAACAGTCGTTGTAAGAAATCAGGTAGTCCCGGTCATCCACCGGATTTCTGCAGGTGCCAACCCAGGTTATTGGCGAGGGCTCCGCCCCGGGCGGACAGTTGGTCGACGTACCGCCACAACAACTGCAGAGCGTTCCGCCCAGCGCACAATAACGCCAGTAGTCACAGCTTTGCGGGTCGCCTAATTCACCGACCGTCTCCTGCGCGAGCGGTCTCGATACAGGCAGTAGCGGCAAGACAGCGGCTCCGGCCAGCATGGCACCGAGTTTGCCGATGAAACTGCGCCGTGATGTTCTCCTGGCGAGTTGGCGGCTGCGCTCGCCGGTACGCCGGTCGAGCCAGGCGAATGATTTTTCGATGAGGCTAATCTTTTTCATAAGCTTTGTTCCTTCACCGTTTCTGCGGGTTCGACTTGTATCGATCCCATGTAATCCTGCAGCGTGGCTACACCGGTATCCATCGCTTCAATCAAACTCTCAAGGTGCTCGCGAGTGTTCACAAGACCTTTGCTTTGCAAAGTGCCATCACCGCCGATCAAAACGGCAAATGGCAACTTGCTGACCTGGTAGCCGATGCCCAGCGGTTGGGACAAAACGTAGGAATATTTGTCGAGTTTAAGATCCCGGGCATAGGCGTGATGTTGCTCTGGTTTATCACCGTCGCTGGCGAAAATTAATCGCAGTCGATTGCGTTCGGTATTGGCCAGTGACTTCGCCGTCGGTACTAAAGACTTGCAGATAGGGCAGGTTGGCGAAATAAACATGATCAGTGTCGCAAATCCGTCCTCCTGAGCACCGCCAATAGTGACCGGGTTGCCGTCCAGATCGGCCAGCGGCATGGCCTCCGTCATCTCGCCGACTTTCGGTCCTGTGGTCGGCATCAATGCGCCCGCCGGTGCAACCCGCTCGTGCAAAATGCCGACCTGGCGTGCCAGTGCCAGTACGACCAGCGCCAAGACAATTACGATGACCCACAATACGATATTCGAAACCAGCAAGCCCTCAGTCATGCCGGTTTCTCCAGGTGCCGATCGCAGCGCCGTTTGCCAATAACTGGTTCGCCCCGGCATAAAGCAGTGCACTTGCCAGCAATGTGGTGCCGAGGGTTACGTAGTCGACGACGCCAAAAGATCGAACGGCAGTCGGTATAGCGGCGACCAGGGCAATAGCAATGAGAATGCTGTTGCGAATCAGTAGTCCGGACGATAACTGCTGGTCGCCATCCGATGATCCGGCGACGCCACAGCCGCAACCAATGTGGATTCGGCCACGCAACAAATTGATGCCAATTGCGGATGTGTAGACGGCCAGCAATACCGCGCTAGCAGTTGCGACCAATCCCGGTCGAAAACCCGTAAACCAGCCGATACTCAGAATGACTTCCACCAAAGGCACGATACGGGCGAGTGGTCCTGCGAGAATCCGTGGCATCACCTGGTATTCTTCCAGGATGACGCGAAATTGCTGCGCCGTCGAAAACTTGTGTACCGCCGCCAACAGGAACAGCAGACCAAATCCGATCGAGATAGCCTTAAGGATCAGTGGATCGAGCATCACTCAGAAGTCCACCAGTAATGCCGCCGATGGACCCGGATCGTCGATCGTCCTGTCAAGTTTCAGCTTTATTGCGTCATAAACGTGCAAACCGCCTTCGGTGTCAGAAACAATTAGTCTTGGTTCGGACTCTTGTGTCACCATCACGTTGGAGGCGGAGGTTTCCAGTTCGATGCGGGCTATGCGTCGACGCTGGTTAATGTCGATCACCCAGATTTCTGTTCCTGGCTCGTGGTGTGTGTATTCACCGCCCTGGTGCATCAGCATGTAGAGCAGGCCAAGTTCTTTATGGACGGTATTGAGTTGATTGCCACCCGGGAGCCAGTTTTCTTCCACGTCCTCGTCTGTGACGATGGACCATCCGCTAATAACAAGTTTCGCTCCATCTCTTGAGACATCAAACGCTTTTCCGGCATGTGAAATCAGCAACCAGCCGTCTTCAGTTTCTACTGGCCGGTCAAAAACCGCATCACCCTCGACAACAAAAAACTGCTCGCTGCGCACACGATTCGACTCATTGCCATCGTCATCGAGCTGAATAAGCTGCACCGTGCCATCACCGCAAATTAGCAGAAAATCGTTTTCGGCAACGGGCATTATGATGGCGCAACCGGGCGTTGATATCTCGCCGACAAATTTTCTGTTTTCGACGTCGACAATGGATACAGACTGTGCCGGTGTCATATTGAAAACCAACAGGTGACGGCCGTTACCGGTCAGGCCGAGGTGGCCTGCTATGGAGAGTACCGCGATTTTTTTCGGAATCTCGATCTCGGCAACGGGCGAGAGGTTTTCATAGTCATAAATCGTGACAACATCAGTTCGGTCGCCGTGGACCCTACGGGAGTAATAGCTTTCGGCGGCATAAAATTCTCGCCGCGGGCCATAGGGCTGTACGCTGGCTGTATTAAAACCAGCCAGTGACAACATGCCCTGCATTTCGCCGCTTAATGCGTCGTAAATGTAGGCGCCGGCACCAGTCTTTGAGATAAACCAGCTCTCGCCTGGTGCCGACATGGTCTCTTGACCAATCGCCGCATCAGGCTGTAGCTGGCCATGAGCTGCCGGTATGGTTAGCGCCAGGTACAGCGCAATGAGGGTGGAGACGCGCATTGTTGTTATCCTCCGTTGCCGGTGAATTTATAGTGTCAGTCCCACAGTTGCAGGATACTAGCATGGTGCAGAGTGAAGGAGTGCCATGTCTCATAAAGTGCAATGTCTTTTGTCACTGTGTCATTGCGGTGTGCACAATGGCAAAATCGTGATTGTCGGCCCAATTCCGAGCCGATCCGCTGCCAGAATTCAGGAAATCCCGCTGTGCGCGCCAAAATATTCGTCAGGCTGATCGTTGTATCGATTGCTCTGCTCTTTCTTCTTTATGAAGTGAAGCCAGACTTCGTGTTCTCGCTGCCAGGTGAATCCGAGCAAATTGACGTAACGCAGGAAGCGCTCTACGCACAGTGCTATGCGTTTCGTGACAAACAACTACACGACACTGCGTTCGCTACAATAGATAATCCCGATGTGCAAAAAGAGTTTATCAATACCAGCAGGGCGCGTGCGAGGGATGCGTGCAGAGAGAAATTCCCGCAGCTTCTGGTCACTGTTCGGCAGCCACTCGTTGTAAAGGTTCTCGAGATTAAACCGCGTTACTGGTGATTATCTTTAATTGTCTGCTAGCCAAAATCAGCGAAAAGTCGCTGGTGACCCGTGACGATGCGTTCTGTCTCATCTGGTTCTACGTTCGTCGAATAGTCGCCGATTTTGTAAGTGCCGCCCAGCAAAATCACGTCCGAGCGCGGGAACATGTAAAGCATCCCCTGGCTCGCAGTCAAGGTCATATAGTCGACCCCCGGGTCTGGTGGCAGAAATACAAGCTGACCTTTGATTGGCATCAGCTCTGTGTCGTCGAACAGCTTTGCCGCACCGAGGCCTGTGCAGTTGAATATAAGCGCCTCCGCCACAGAAAGGACGTCCATCCTGTCGGCGAAATTGCGCACGACGAAGTGACCGCCGGCGAGCTGAAAATCCTCAATCAATTTTCGCATTAACCTGGCAGGATCTATTTGCATGGTAACGATGCGCCGCACGTAGGGTGATGCGAACGGATGCTCGTCCGGACCGAGGATTGCTGAATACGGAAAGAGATCGTCAAATTCTCCGGCGCGTTCCTCGATAGGTGTTTCGCTCAGGGTGTACGCTTCCAGCCAGCGAATGCCGTATTCGGCACCACCCAGGTTGGTGTAGGCGTGGTGTGCAATGCGTGCTGCCCAGTTGAGCTGTGATTTGAAGGCAGCGGAGGAAACTTTTGCATCGTGGACGCTGAATGGTGACCACTCTCCGGCGGCGACATTTGATGTCGTATGCCGTGCCACATTGCGCGTGTAAATAGTCACCTTCCAGCCTGCATCCTGCAATAAGCGAGCACTGGTCAGTCCCATAATGCCACTGCCTATGACTGCCACTTCGCCAGGCTGCATATCCAGAGTCTCGCGAACTGCTAAAGCGGACGAACCCCAGGAAAGGCTGATGCCGCCACCGCCGTGTCCGTAATTATGGACCACAGTCTTGTCGTCATATTGTTCGCTCTTTACAACGAATCCGGATGGACGATAAGGCCGATGGCCCACAATTGACCGAATGACGTTGTCCATCGATATGTTCGGCGCCAGCCACGGTTTTCTTGAATAAGCTCGCTGGTATTTAGTGCTGCTGGCAAGCATTGGTGCACAGGCGCCCATTGTTGCTGCGAGCGATCCGGCGCCAATGGCCTTAAGCAGTTTGCGACGAAGCTGATTGTTTCGCTGTTGCATCAAATTTACTCCCCCCGAAACAGAGCGTCCCATAGACTAGTGCCTGCTGTCAGCAAACTCAATTTCCTGATTACAATCTGGTACAGACCTTTCCAAGCGATGGAGCTTCTCGTACAGTATTGCACAAGGTTAATTTGCAATAAGGCTCGGGGGAGTTCATGAAAGACAAGATCACACGACGCGATTTTCTTAATGGCACACAGGTCGCTATTGGTGCGTCGTTAATCTCGCCGTGGGCGGATGTATTTGGTGCTGATCCGGGACAATTCGCCCTGGGCCCTGACTACTACCCACCGGCCAGGACCGGCCTTCGCGGCAGTCACGATGGTTCCTGGGAAACGATGCACGCACGCGTTGCCGGTGCAACCTGGCCGAAAAGCACCCCTGAAGAAGAGTACGACCTGGTTGTCGTCGGTGGTGGTATTAGTGGCTTGTCCGCGGCACACTTTTTTCGCAAGAGCAATCCGGCCGCGAACATTCTTATTCTCGACAATCACGACGATTTTGGCGGGCATGCCAAACGCAACGAGTTTTCAATCAACGGCGAGACGAGAATCGGCTATGGCGGTACTGAAGCAATAGACACGCCGTCTGCGTATACCCAGGTTGCGAAAGACTTGTTGGTCGACATCGGTATCGACGTGCAGAAATTCTACGAAGCTTATGACCAGGACCTGTATTCATCGATGGGTCTGAGCAAAGGCATCGTGTTTGACAAGGAAACCTACGGCGAACAAAAGCTCGTGGTTGGCTACAACAAAATTCCGTGGGAGGAATTCACAGCCCTTTCACCAATGTCGGATCAGGCGCGCAAAGACTTCATTCGCCTGTGGACAGATGAACGTGACTACCTGCCGGGTCTTACTCGCGAAGAGAAAGTGCGCAAACTGCGCAAGATGAGCTACAACACATTCCTGCGTGACATCGTGAAGGTCGATCAGCAGGTCCTGGAAATATTCCGGCGTTGGGGCATGAGTTTCTGGTGTGTCGGCAGCGACGAAATTCCAGCGTCGGCAGTGCAGGGCTACGATGGCGGCATGCCCGGACTCAATCACACCTTGAAAAGGGTCGGTTATCGCGGCGACGAGCCCTACATCTTTCATTTTCCGGATGGTAACGCCTCGGTGGCGCGATTGCTGGTGCGAAAACTTGTGCCCGAGGCAGTGCCGGGTACAACGATGGAGGACGTAGTCACGACCCGGGTCGACTATTCAAAACTGGATCAAAGCGGCTCGCCGGTGCGGATTCGCCTCAACAGCACAGTTGTAAACACGAGTCACACGGCGAACGGCAACGCTGTCGATGTTACTTTCGTCCACAGTGGCGGCGCGCACACAGTGCGAGCGAAAAAATGCATTCTTGCCTGTTATAACAGCGCCATTCCTTATATATGTTCCGACTTGCCGGAGGAGCAAAAGAAAGGTCTTGCCTACAACGTCAAAATTCCGCTGACCTACACCAAGGTGCTAATTCGCAACTGGCGCGCTTTCGCTGAGTTGGGAATGGATTTCGCGTACTACACGAACGGCTTCTTCAAACAGGCCGAACTCGATTACCCGGTATCAATCGGTGATTACGAATTCGGTAGCTCGCCGGATGACCCGATGGTCGTGCACATGTGCTACGTGCCATATTTCGCAGACATCCAGGGCGCAGATCAATGGCGTGCCGGTCGCCGCACGTTGTTGGCAACATCGTTCGCCGATTTTGAGGGACATGTGCGCAATCAGCTCGACCAGGCATTGTCCGGTGGTGGATTTGACGCCGGGCGGGATATTCAGGCCATCACGGTGAATCGCTGGGCGCACGGCTATTCTTACAGCCCCGGCCTGACGTGGGAACCAGACTATGCGTCAGAAGCGGACAAACCCTGGGTAATCGGCCGCAAACAATTCGGCAGAATCGCGATCGCGAATTCGGATGCAGGAGCCAGTGCAAACACCGATGCTGCAATCAGTCATGGATACCGTGCGGTTCAGGAGTTGATTGATAGCTGAATAAATCAAGCGTGGCAACGCAATCTATTGTGAGGTGAGCGATCGATAGAGCGTTTCTGTCATTCGTTCCGTGGTTATGAAACCCCAGTTCCAGACATCGTGATAATCGGCCAGTGGATTTGCAGCGAGAATTTCTTCCTTTGACTTGCCGGCGTCCACCAATGCCTTTACCCGTGCCTGCGAGTCGACCAGCATATCAAGGGCGGCCTGCAAATCGGCCTTGTTCGCAAGAACACCGTGACCCGGAATAATCTTCGTCTGATCATTGGCCATAGAAAGAATCTTTTTCTGCGCTGCGATAAACCCGCTGACACTGCCACCGCTATCCAGATCGATAAAAGGAAACAGCTTGTTGAACATCGCGTCCCCGGCGTGAATCACATTGACCTCGGGAAAGTGAATGGCTGAATCGCCATCGGTGTGCGCATTGGCCACGTGAAAGACTTTCGCAGTGTGTCCATTGAGATGAAAAGTCACTTCCCCGGTATAGGTCAACTCGGGAAGTGCGTCCCGTGCGGCATTGTCCGCGACCATTCTGCTGCGCAGTTTCTCATGCGCAACAATTGATGCGCCTTTCTTGTGCAATGCCGCGTTGCCGCCAACATGATCGCCATGTGCATGGGTATTGATCAGGAAATCGAGCGGCTTGCCAGTAATCGCTTCGATCGCCGAAATGGTCACAGCGGTTAACGGCTCCAGCCCGGCATCGATAACAACGACGCCATCATCGCCGGTAAGCAGTCCGATGTTGCCACCAGCAAAGCCACCCTGGCCCTCCAGCATGTAAAGTCCGGGAGCAAGTTCGGTTGATTTGAACGATATCTCACCTTCCTGCGACATCGCCGTACCAGCAAGCGCAAGTGTAAGCGCTGAGAGAAATATTTTTCTTGCTAAGATCATGACGAACCTCCTGGCGACGATGTGCGGGCACGATAACTCAGAATTGCCAGCCGCGAAAGTCGGCAATGTGATAGCGACGGTCGATCAAGTCGGAATGAACTAACATCCTTGCGAGGAGGATAGACGTCGACGTCTTCCAATGTCCGCAGCTCATAAGATCGGTTATTCGTGGCTCTTAAATTTCGAACAGCTGAATTGCTGCAGTCGGCCAGAAACAGACGTTGGGTCGCGGGTGAGTCAGAGTGGAAGCACCATATCTACTCGATGCATTCCGGGCCCCCAGCCATCCGTAGTCGTTGAAGTGGTTCTTGCCCCGAACTTGGCAAAAAAAGGCGCGGATTTCTGGCTCGCTGCAATTCTCACAATCTTCGCTTCCGAGGTGCGACCCAAGTGAATCACTCGTTCCATGATCCTTGAACCGACACCCATACTGTGCGTTTGTGGGTCGAGCAATATCCAGTTTAGAGTCTTCGCTTCTTGGCCGTCGCCAGATAGTCCAAAAGCGCCGAGCACCCGCCCATCCACTTCGCAGACCTCGTATCCCTCCGACGCACACTCAAGAAAA
>SMUY01111185.1_pt1 | contig 17552 bp, 23 predicted proteins | sample 2456441 | NCBI WGS metagenome assembly SMUY01 (sample SAMN11095931, study PRJNA526329) | marine sediment metagenome | biome: Marine sediment; feature: Surficial sediment; material: Deep marine sediment; isolation source: Hadal surficial sediment | place: Pacific Ocean | collected 2014-11 | depth...
ATGAAGAATGCCACCGGCCAACGATTGTCCAAGCCCCAGGCAACACCAGCCGCCCACACCGTGCCGACCAACACCAGGACAAGAAAGGTGGGGATGATGAATCCGATTAGGCTCATTATTGACTTATTGCGGTTTTAGTATTTCCGGTGGAGCTACTTATCATCCGAATGTACCGATTTGCTGCTCGAAGGTTTCGTCATCTCTAAGCGCGCACAAGTTTCCAAGATTTCCTCAATTCGCATAACTAGACATAGGCACACTAACACCCATGTTATAACAGCGATGAGCAGTGCTCTATTCCAGGCGTTGTGCGCCACCAACAATGCCACATTGGTCACTCGTCGTCGGCAAGCAACGTGGCAGCCTATCGCACTCTACATAACAGTCCACTGAGTGTGGTAACTGGCAAGAAAGTTCTTAGTGATGGGCGATTGTGGTCGAGTGCTCGATCGCTCTTTCTTTGGTTTGAGTCTTGGCCGTCCCGCCTCACAATATTTATTGTCTCGGCAATAGGAACAATGCCCTAAGTCCCCGCAAACATAGGCCCCGCTATCGGATGGACAAGAGTGCCAACGGTGGCAACTCGATCGATGGGCATCGGTAACAAGCGACAGGAAGCACCCTAAGATAACGATGGCCGCAATCATGATGGTTTTTCTGTTCATCGAGGTAAACGGTCTCGCTTCGCCAAGAGTATCGCAAAGCGCAAACTAAGATAATTAAGATCGGCGCACTTTAGCTTAACATTGGCGTGGTAAAGATGATGGTGGCGATCGCGGTGGGCGCAGAATAACCGGTAAGCCCCTCGGCTAGGGGCTTCCCACTGCACTACTCAAAACCCTCGGGCCACTTCCTGGCCGCATGAAATATGGCAAGAATCTCGATCGCATTTCCTTTTATTCTGTAAGGCACGATGTACGGTAGTCCAGCAATAATAAGTTCCAACGTACCACGCACGCGCCCTGCCCTACCGAGTTTCGGATGCTCTGCCAGCTGTTCTGTCGCAAGTCTTATATGCTGTGCAACCTCAAACGCTGCTCGTGGATTGTCTTGCGCGATGTAGTCCTGGATAGTGTCGAGCGCCTTGGCAGCTGGTTGCGTCCATATCACCCGTGCCATTAGCTCTCTTTATACTTGTTAAATATCCGCTCCATCTCGGCATCAGTGGCGAAACGCCCCTCGTCTGCCGCCTTGATCCCCTCCTTCGTCCTTTCAACCTGCCAGGCATGCACTGCAAGGAGCTGGTCGATTGCCTGATTGACGACGTAGTTCCGCGACCGTTCCATCTGGTCGGCGAGCTTGTCTAGTTTTTTCAGCTTCTTATGGTCCGTTCGGACGGTAAAAGCCTCTGTGCTCATCGTCTTTCCTCAGGCGGTTCACTATGGTTCACATGTAATCATAGCACAAGAGGCGCGCCTCCAAAGGAGTTTGCTTCAACCTAGCAACGGTAAACGGTCTCGCTGCGCGAAGAGTATCGCAAATCGCAAGAAGGAGCGGCGCCCCTTACCGCCCCGGTCCGTGATCAGGCGAACAAGGTTCAGCAGTGGTATCGGGGCCTAGAGATCTGTCGGGATTCGGACCGACCGCGGAAACCTTGAGTTGCCACGTGGTCGGACTCTCATTTTGCGTCGATTTATGTGCGCAAATGACAAGAAAAAGGGTGCATTTTGCTGGGACCCGGGAAAAACAACAAACAACGCTAGTAAACGCGCAAGAATGCGCAATATAAAAACGCATTAGTAGTTGCGCAATATCGCGCAATCCGGCGCTGGTCGACGGTACCCAGATGCCCAGCGCAGATGAGTTACCACAAGACCTGAAGGCGCTGGCGCACCGCAATGCGGTTGAACTTAGGCACACCAATTTCGACGCCAGTGCTAACCGCCTGATTGACACGCTTAAGAGCACGTTACATTAGCGACGCCCATATGTGATGAGCGATATCTTCATTAGTTATGCCAGAGCCGACCGGGCACGGGCGGAACAACTGGCGAAGGCGCTTGAGGCGCAGGACTGGTCCATGTGGTGGGACACGCGCCTAAAGGGCGGTGAGATTTGGGATGAGGTAATCGAAAGAGTGTTTCGATCTGCCCGTTGAAGAGATGCTGGTACAACTTGGCCCCAAGACCGATCAGAAAGTCTCGGTCGGTCTCGCGCTCGGCGAGCCTTTCCAACACTTCCCGGATTTCGGCCTGGGTGGGGTCAAGCGCTAGAACGCCGCGAGCTTCTCCCCAGGGCTCGGAGGCTGCACGTAACGGGTAGACACCGCCGGTGCCGCTGGTCGATCCACAGGTCCGAAGTTGCGGTAGTCCATGGTGCAGCAATCCTTAGCTCTCGGCCCGTCTGTGAGCCGGCTTGGTCCATTCTTGAATTTGGACGTTCCTGCCGAGTTACATCAGGCCCATTTTACGCTCGCGGTTAACCCAGGTTAATCAACACAAGCGCTTCACGCTGAGCGCGAGGAAACGGCATCTTGCGCGAAGCGGCAGTGCCTCCTAGGATGGTGTGGCAGCGGAAAAGGAGTTCTATGCCCATGGGTAGCAAGCTCATATCTCTAGAACAAAAGGTGCTCCAGGTCAATCTCGATAGCACCAAATACGGCACCCTTGCCGAGATAGGCGCGGGGCAAGAGGTCGCTCGTTGGTTTTTTCTCACCGGCGGCGCATCCGGAACGGTCGCCAAAACCATCTCTGCTTACGACATGAAGTTCAGCGACGCCATCTACGGCAGCAGCCACCGATACGTCAGCAAGGAGCGAGCCGTGACTATGCTCGAATACGAGTTCTCTTTGCTCCAAGAGCGGCTTTCCGACGCGCGCGGCGATAAAACAACCTTTTTTGTCTTTGCAGATACGGTGGCCGCACGCAGCTACACCCGCCAAGAAGATGGAATTGGGTGGTTAGGAATTAGGTTCCAGGACCACCCGAAGGCTGTGCCCAGCCAGATCTTAGTCCATGTAAGACTGCTGGATAAGGAGAACGTACTGCACCAAGAAGTTATAGGAATCTTGGGCGTGAACCTTATATATGGAGCCCTGTTCCTATATGGCGACCTAAGTACCCTGATCCAAAGCCTGGGAGACCACCTGGCACCGGGTCGAATAGATCTAAACCTGATCGAATTCTCGGGACCTGGGTTTCCTGGCGTCGACAACCGACTGATGAATCTGAAGCTGATCCAAAAAGAGTTGACGCGTGCAGTCATGTTCGATGCTCACGGTAACATCGTGGAGCCAGGCGAGATCTTGTACAAGAAACCGATTCTGGTTCAGCGCGGAACCTTCCGCCCGGTTACCCTCGTGCATCAGAATATGCTGGCTTCGGCCATGGAACAGTTTTCGAACAAGGCGGATTTGAAGGAAGATGACATCGTATCTCTCATGGAAATTACCACAAGCAATTTGCTTGCGACCGCCGCTTATGAGCCGGCGGACTATTTGTCGCGTTTGGACACACTAGCGACATTAGAAAAGCCGGTTCTTATTTCCAGCTTCTCGGAGTTCTACCAGCTAGAGGCCTACCTGAACCGGTATTCGGATCAGGACATCGTTTTCGCCGTCGGGGTCCGCGTGTTGGCGGAGATCTTCAACGAAAAATACTACCAGAACCTCGACGGGGGCATTCTGGAGTCACTCGGGCGCCTTTTTAAGAACAAGGTCAAACTCTACATTTATCCCACGCGCGACCCCGAAACCGAGCAGATTCTCACTGCTACGGGCTTAAAGATTGCAGACCATCTTCGACATCTCTACGCTCATCTCTTGGAAAATGGATACATACAGCCGATCGACGATTTCCACGAAGACCTCTTCCGAATTGTCTCAACTGATGTACTGGCAGGAATACAGTCCGGGGAGGAGCATTGGGAATCTATGGTGCCCGGTGTCGTGGTTCACCTCATTAAGGACCGAGGCCTATTCGGCTATCACACGGTTCGCTAATAGCAACGACTTACATAAGTGGACAAGCAAAAGACAATTGGAATTCGTCGAATTTTCATGGCTCGCTTTGTTCATGCTACGCTAGCATGGCCACACCGCGATCAGTCCGTTTAAGCTCTCGATTAATGCCCGCTGGCAATCCGCTGCTCGGCTTCATCCAGAATGCGTTGTGCCAGGCCCGCCACGTCGGACACATCACCCTCTAGTCTTAAACTTCCCACTTCCCGTTCCCTTTTTGAGAGTACGACAATGACGGTTACGGTGTTGCCTGTGACCCGGTACCGGCGCGTTGAGCTCTACTATGTAACCTTGCTTTTATCTCTGTTGAACACCAGGCAACACTCACAAGCTCTGCTGCCAAGATGACTAATCTCATTCCAAGGAACGTTAGAGCCCACAACGCCTAGGCTCACACACGTTCGCCAATGCCCGCATTCCCGGCCGGCCGCGAGGCGTTTTTGCCTCTTCGATGAACGCGCGGTACCGCCAGCAGGCCTTTCGTTTCATCGTCCGTCTGTCCCAACGCTGTCAAGAAACCGCGGGACCGTTACGTGGAAGACAGCGAATTGGAGGCTGTGTGGAATCTCGCCCCGCCAATCCTGCGGTGCGCTATAGAATTAGCAATCATGACGAGCCTACGCCTAGGCGACATTCTGCGTCTCAATATTCGTGACAATATTCGCAAAGAGCGTCTTTATGTCGAGACAGGTAAAACCAGAAAAAAGTTGCTGTTCACGTGGAGTCATGAATTGCGGAATCTTGTGGAAAGGTGCAAAGCGCTGCGAGGCAAAGTCAGTAGCCTTTATTTAATTTGCACCCGGGACGGACAGAAATACACAGAGGACGGTTTCAAAAGTATGTGGCAGCGCGTAATGCGCAAGGCTTTGGCCGAGAGTGTCATCAAAGACCGTTTTTCATTCAATGATCTTCGCGCTAAAGCGGCCAGCGACGCCGAACCTGCCAATGCACCCGACTTACTGGGACACGACGATCCGAGAACAACGAACCGCATATACCGCAGAGCACCCCGACGAGTAACCCCCATCAGGCCAAAAATATTTGACAATCGCTAGTTTATTTGACACCAGACAAAAAGTAGGGCGAGCAAACCACTAGTTTTGGTGGGCCGTGCAGGAGGAGTGGTACAGGGACGCAGGGTGTACCGCTTACGGAGCTGAGGATGCCATCGAACCTGCGACCACCTGATTAAAAGGCGGATGCTCAAACGTTGTTTATCAATAAGTTAAATGCGAATTGCCAAATATTTCGTTGAGTTTCTACTTCGTTTTGAATCAAATCGTTAGATTTTATTTGGCAGCGGATATTTGGCAGTTCCTCAGTCATTCTCTTTAAGTTCGCTCTGAATATCAGCGTATCCCACGTCATCGCCGGTGCTGCCCTTCCGTTCGGGAATATACCTGGGATAGCGAGGCAAACTGTCATCGAGCTTTATCCAAGGTACTTGGGTCGCGGTCATGAAATGAAGCTCTGGGGTCACTCTCTCTGGGTGATCGAGGGTACCCGCGTGAACCCAATCCGTTCCGATATCCGACCAGTGGAAACTCACCGTGCTGCCGCAATGACTACAGAATCCTCGTTGCCCATTCTTCGACGAGTTATAGAGCATCGGTTGTCCTTTCGTCCATGAAAATGCGTCACCCGAGAAGCCCACACTAGTCACAAATGCCGCTCCTGTATGTCTTTGGCAATTCCTACAGTGGCAGTGAACGACGCCAATAGGGTCGTTTGTGGCCCGATAGCGTAGCGCCCCGCAGAGGCATCCACCTTCGTAAATCGGTGTTTCATCCATCGTCGCGTCCTCGCTGTTTTGAGATACGTGTTTAGGTTCCCAATGGTTGGTGTTCTAACTAGATCTAGACGTAGGAGAGTTCGCCACCGCCCGTTACCTCCGCTTAGTTAGGTAAGGTTGACCCAATAGGGTACGGAAAACCCCTTACGGATCATCCTCCCTGTTTGTAGGACACTCAAGTACTTACGCTACTGTATTTGCTGGTACGGAAAACACTTGTTTATCTGCCTACATAGGCACGCTCTCCATACCGCTCTTCTGAGCCGGTCTAATGGATTTGAGCCCCTTCATTCGTTCATACTCCTCCGACCTCCCTGTTACCAAAGCGAGTACCACCGCCATCTTCTAATACTCCGCTTGCCAACAGTTTGGCCATCTCCTCGTCGATATCGTCAGCCTCTAACATGCCTGGTGCTCCTCTAGCGGCAGCTCGCCGTACTTGGCTTTGTAGTGGGCGACGTTGAGAGTAAGTAGTCTGGCGCATTCTGCCAAGTCCTCCTTGCTGCTTTGTGCGATCATTTGGTCAAGGGTCTTGTAGTATTCTTTGAATTTCCCCATGTGCGGCACATCCGTCATCGCTCACCTCCGGGCTACCCGCTCAGTTATACCTCTCCCGCTCCGTGACATTCAGGGCACTTATGCTGACCTGATCCGTTGCATTGTGGGCAGGTTTCCCAGTCACCAGCATCCATCTCATCTTGGTTCAGGTCAGGTACCCATACTTCACCATCTCCTGAGCAATGCTCACAAGGAGAACTCTCGTCATATCCATCTCCGCCGCAGCTCGGACACGTTGCCATATATCACCTCCGTATCATGGTTAGTACCCCACACCATCATTCCGATCTTACCTGGCTATTAACCGAAGGAAATACAAAACACCGATAACGATCGCCCCAACAATGACGAGACGGACAATCTTGAAACTAAAGTCGGCCGCCGCTTGCCCGGCGGTTGCAGCGCGAATCCAAGCACGGTAACTCGTCGCGGACGGATCTAACACCTCTTCCGCCCCTGTTCGCCCGGTGGGATACATCAAGCGGGTTTTGAATGGCAATTGCCGCGTATCGACTACACGTACGGCCCCCCGGGACGCTTTCACGTAAATTCCTTTCTCGACTTCACGAAAGCCATCATCAAACATGTCATTGACAAACTTCTCCACGTCGCCGTTCATCTCATTTTTCTCGTTGTTGATCCTTAAACCCCCGCCCCACCACCTGCGAAATCTGCATCATCGTACCCGTTAGCTGATTCTCGCTCCCACCTAATAGCTCCCACGCCTGTTCGAGATTAGACACGATCTGGCTATGTAAGGCCGCGAGTTCTTCCTTTGTGTAGGCTTCTGGGTTTAGCTCTTTCTTCCAACCAATACTGCGCACTTTTGTTTGAAATACAGCTCTGCGCCCTTTCTATAAGGGGAAAGACCTGTCTTGGTTCCAGCCTCTAGTTCTTCCTGGATCGCTCCAAGTATCACCTTTCGGCGTTCTTCCGGCGTTAGCGCGAAATTCATCCAAGCCGTTACTGATTCTTCGACCTCGCGGCATTTCGCCGAATGGATCTCCAAGCCAAAAAGCCCATAAAGCGACTGAAATTCGCCAAAGCCGAGACAGCGTGCATGAGAATCATCCACTAACCGCTCATAGTAGTTATACGCCGTCGCCGTTTCATCATCGGGGACAACTATATCGACGGTAATGATAAATCCTTGTGATTTACAGACTCGAACCATCTCTGAAAGCACTGGCTTCGGATCTCCAAAATGATGAAACGCGTAGCGGCAAGCCACGATATCAAATGTAGCGTCGTCAAAGGCCAAATCCTCTGCAACGCCTTTGCGAAATTCCACGTTTTTAATGGCGTTCTCACGAACGAAATCCCTTCCCTTTGCGAGCATCGCTTCAGTGGCATCCACTGCCGTCACATTTGACACGTGAACGGCCATTGCACGTGCAAACTCACCGGTTCCGGCGGCTACGTCAAGCGCTTTTAGCTCCGGTGCCATTGGCAAATCCGCCAACATCCAGCGAAGCTCTTCATCATCGGCGAAGGTCTTGCCGTCAGGGCTAAACCGGATTGCTTGGGCTTCGAAGGCTTTGCGGTTTTTCTCCAAAATATTCATGACTAAAGGGTAACGCTTGGCAACTTCGCGCAGCTCTCGAAGCTGGTTATTGACGGTTTGGCCATTGGTGCTGACGCGGGCACCACGGCGAGCTTTCGGCGATCATCTCATCCAGACGCTTATAGTAATCCTTGAACTCTTTGAGGGAGATCATAAGAAGGCCCTCTTCGCATGTTGGCTCATGCACACGATGTAGCTCTTCGTGTTGCTCTTGTCAGAGGTAGCTGCGCCCTTAGCTTGGCCCTTACAGAACTCCTGCACCACTCGGAAGTGCGTTTCCTGGGGCGTAGGTTGGAGCGCAGTCCGAGCCTGCGACACTTGGCTGAGTCCGATCATAGCCAAGGGTGCGGTTGCTAGTGGATTTAGGTTCATGTAAGCCCCTCATTATTGTTTGTTGAACTGATTCGCCACCACCTGCGAGATCTGCATCATTGTCCCGCTTAGCTTGCCACAATTGCTACTCGCTGGCGCTTAAATGCGATTGTGCTAACGTTAAATGAGTGGTCAGAGGGGCGGTAGGCCCCATGGATCATTTAATAGAAACGTTCGAAATTATTTGAAGTCGTAAAACTTTATTAGTTCATGAGGAGATTGATGTGTTTTTTCGGATTATTTTTTGTCTAGGTGTGGCTGTGCTCACTTCCTGCTCTACTGCAAAAATGGCAATGCATCCTGGCCTGGAAGTCGATTCTGAGAAATATAAAATAACTGAGCGGCCGAGGGCTTTCTCAGGCGGCGACCTGGTGTTTGGCCCTTATAAGGCAACTAAAATTTCTCGGGGCTTTATCAATTCCTCCGGCCGATTCATCAGTTTTGGAAAACATAGGGCTGGAAAAAAGAAAAAAGGCCAGGACTATACCTATCAATTTAAGGGTAAAAGTACTTGGCATGGGGATTGTAAAGCAAAAAAGGGAAATTGGGAGTTTGGCATAATTTCAGGCGGATTCCATGCTGATATAAACTGTACTTTCGTTCCAATAGACAGCGGAAGTACCTCCGCATCAGGATGGAAATTCAGTATCAAAGGGGAAACGTCTGGCACAGCCACAGGGAGTATTAATATTGGATCACAAACGATTAAGGTTACTGCAATTAATAAAATCGAAGGTTCATCTCTAGCTATGGATCAGTACACAGGTTACTATTTTTATTTAAGGCAGACGATTATTGCAGGTGTTGACGTCATAAGTAATGAAGGACCAGTATGGCTGAATAAGAAGTTGTCTCAGGACGAAAAAGATATCATTGCCATGGTAGTGGTTGCTCTCCTCTTGAACCAAACCTACTAATAACAACTAATAAGACATCCACTTTAAGAAAAGAATAGAAAGCCGGTGGTCATAGTAACTTTCTCGGCTGTTTTGCGAGAGGTTGAGATAATCTCAATAAACACAGTTGCTAGTTGACCCAGTTACCAATAAAACGCCCATAGCTGTTCCTCGTCAATCTTTTCGCTGTTCACACACGCGCATAGCGCCGGGGACCACGCAGGGTGACCCGACTCAGGCCAAAAATATTAGGCAATCGGTGATTTATTAGGCAGTGCGTTTTTGAAATGGTAAGTAACTTGTTGATTATTGGTGGGCCGTGCAGGAATCGAACCTGCGACCACCTGATTAAAAGTCAGATGCTCTACCAACTGAGCTAACGGCCCGTGTGTACAATCGGAGGCAAAAAAGGCAGCAGGATTATACCCTTCCCCTGTCCTCCTCGACTAGCGGGAAGGGACAACATCTGTTGCCATCATGCCCTCCCCAATCATTGGGGAGGGTTAGGGAGGGGGTGCGTTATCGACCCTCTTCGTCCATCTTAGTCAGACGAATCTGTGCGAGTTTGGCGACAGTCGTATTCGGAAAACGGACCATGACATCAGTCAGTGCCTGACGCGCCTTCTCCCAGGTGCCGATCTCATAGTAGCTGTAACCAATCTTCAACAAGGCGTCGGCCACCTTGGGGCTTTCCGGATACTCCTTGACCACACGGTCAAACTCCTTCAGCGCGAGCCCGAAGTTGCGTATGACATAATTCGCTTCGGCCGCCCAGTACTGCGCATTCCCTGCCAACGGGCTGGTCGGGTATCTTTGAATAAACACCCGAAACGTCTGACTGGCACGCGAATAAAGCCCTTGCTTTAAGAGATTGAACGCTGCCTCGTACTGCTGCTGCTCCTCAGCCGTGGCGGTTAACCGCAAAGTCGATGGCATGGTAACAGGCGCTTGTACCGCCGCGGTTTGCGTTTGGGTCGGCTCCGTGGGCTGGACCCGCGTCGTTTGCGTGGCAGCGCCGCGCTCGACGTTGGTTAGTCGTCGATCGAGATCGCGTAACAGTTCGCGCTGCCTAGTACTCAAAAGTTCTAACTCGTGGCCTTGTAACTCAGTCTTGTTGCGGAGCTGACGCAACTCCGCCTGCATCGCTTCCATCTGCGACAGCAACTCCAATGCCGTATCCTGCGAGAGTTGCGCGACCACCGGTATTGGCGACAACCCCACGGCAACCAGCCAGGCTGCCGTGATGATTGTCTTCATTGCCCGCGAAATCAGCATATGATTAATACATGAACTCGACTCGCCGGTTTAGCCGCCAGGCAGATTCATTGTGTTCGGTCGCGATAGGATTTTCCTCGCCATAGGATGTGGCGGTTAGTCGCTGACCGTCGATACCCAACAACCGCAAGATGCGTCTTACCGCCTGCCCCCGGCGCTCGCCTAGGGCTAGATTGTACTCGCGTGTGCCGCGCTCATCGGCATGGCCCTCAAGGCCAAGTAACACATCGGGGTTATCTGCGAGATAGGCGGCATGGGCTTCGATAAGCGCCTGCGATTCACTATCGATCGCACTGCTGTCAAATTCGAAATGCACACGCATCACAGTGGGCCTTTCCCCTGCCATTGCCACCATCTGCGTGCTCTCCTCACTGATACTCTCTCCTGTCGCACTACCGCTATCGGCCGTACCCGTTTCGGCACTGCTCGTGCTTTGCTCATCGACCGGCGCATCTTTGACCGAAGCACCGCCTCCACAGGCGGCCACACCGACGGCGAAGACCAGCGCCAACACAATATAATAAAGATTTTTCATAGCATTACTCCTTTAAGGCTAGTTCACGATTATAGGGCGACCAAGCCGGCTCTCGAACATCGCCTTCCTCGAGCTTGTACAATTGTCGTGCTCGCCCATCCGAAGACACCGATGCCAGCACACCCCGGCCCCGCACAGCAGTAGCATAAAGTATCATGCGACCGTTGGGTGCAAAACTTGGCGATTCATCAAGTGACGTGTCCGACAACACCTGCAGTACCTTGTCTTTGAGTCGCAACACACCAATATGGTACTTACCCTGAAACGAAGTGACGAGGGTAATCATTTCTCCATCCGCCGAATATGATGCCCGCGCGTTTGAGTCACCCTCGAACGTGACGCGTTCGATTCTGCGCCCGCCGACCTTCATCCGATAGATCTGCGGCTTACCGGCGCGATCCGAGGTGAAGATGATATCACGCCCGTCGGGCGACCAGGCAGGTTCAGTATCGATCACGCGGTTCTTGGTCAGCCGCTGCAAACGTTTGGTATCGAGATCGAGCACATAGATCTCGGGGTTCCCATCCTTCGATAACGTCAATGCCAGACGCCTGCCCTCTGGCGACCAAGCGGGGGCACCGTTGATGCCCGGGAAACCAGCAATCAACTCGCGAGATTCATCGGTGACACCCTGAATGAAGACTTTAGATTGTCGTTGTTCAAACGCTACGTACGCGATTTTGGTGCCATCGGGCGACCAAGCCGGTGACAATATCGATTCCCGCGACTTGAGAATCGTTACCGCATTATAGCCATCCGAGTCTGCCACCTGGAGCTTATAGGTGATGCCGGTGGGCCCATCTTCCTTGGTGACATACGCGATGCGCGTATTGAAAGCACCCCGTTCGCCAGTAAGTTTTTCATGGATCACGTCGCCGATCTGGTGTGCTACCGCTCGCAACTTGTCGGAGCTCACCGAATACCGAATACCGGCAAGTTGGTGTTCGCGAAACACATCATAGAGTCGGAATGTGACTTCGAACTGATTGGCACTGCGCTGGCGTACAGTACCAATTACCAACGCCTCTGCCTTCGCGATACGCCAGTCCTTAAATATGACCTCACTATTTCGATGCGGCGTCGAGAGAAAATCCTGTTTCGGGATCAGAGAGAAGCGGCCACTGCGGGCGAGATCAGCAGCGACGATGGCGGCCACATCGTGCACTGGTTTCACCTGACCCTCAACACTAAACGGCACAATAGCTACCGGGATGCCTACATCCGTTCCTTGAGTAATTTCAATAGTCAAAACGGCGTGGACGCTTGTACTCCAAGCACCTACGCTCGTGATTAAAAGATAGTAAATAAGATGCTTAAACATCGTGACTGAATAGCTCCGTTAATCCTCGGGGTTGAATATGAACTCGATCTCGCGAAAGTACTCGAAAAGATCCCTGTCTCCTGGTAACGGCAGTGGCGACGCCTTATATACCGCATTTTCCACCGAACGGTCGAATTGCTCGTCGCCACTAGTTTTGGCGACCGTCACCTGGAGCACATCACCGCTGGGCACGAGCCTTACTCGCACCGTGCATTGCAATCCCCTCTGGGCGCCCGGCGGGCGCGCCCAGTTTCGGCTAACCTTCTGACGAATAAGGAGTTTATACTTTTCGGCCGCGGTCAACGCACGCGCTTTACGGGCTGCCTCCTTGCGCTCGCGCTCCTCGGCCTCAGCCGCTGCCCTGCGCTCGCGCTCCTCGGCCTCAAGTGACTCGGCCAATTGTCGCTCGGCTTCTATGCGCTGACGTTCTTCCTCCTCCTCGCGTCTACGTTCTTCCTCCAACAGGCGTCTTTCCTCTTCAAGACGTCGCTCCTCTGCTGTCCTCTGTTGTTCTTCTTTGCGTTTTCGCGCCGCTTCTTCCTTGGCGTTCTGTTCCGCCAGTCGTTTCTTTTCCGCTTCCTTGCGCTTACGTTCCGTCTTGGCTTTGCGCTTCTGCTCTTCCTTCTTGCGTTTCGCCGCCGCCTTCTTGCGCTTCGCCTCGGCCTTCTTCTTCGCCGCCGCTTTCTTGCGCTTCGCCTCTTGCTTCTTCAGCTCCTCGGTATCATCAACCACGACTGCTTTGACGATATCAGCGCCCGGGCTTGGCTCGCTTGGCCAACGAAAAGCCACCACCGCGATCGCCACCACCACGAGATGCACTGCTATGGCAAGGATAAGCGCCCTAAACCTACCCGGCGTTTTACGAGCCCGGAGTCGCCGCACCTTAGTTCTTCAAGATAGGTTGTGTGATTAGGCCGACACTCGGTGCCCCCGCCGCCTTTAGAAGGGCCATTACTTCAACGACCTTACCGTAGGGCACACGACGATCGCCTCGGACCAAAATCGGCGTCTGTGGTCGCAACCGCATGACCCCAGCAACTTTCTTGCGCAAGGCAGCCGGTTTGATTTTGCGATCGTCGAGATAGTATTGGCCCTTCTTGTCGACCGTCACCACCAGGGTTTCCGAATCCTTGCTAGACACTGGGCTGGCCACTGTCTCCGGCAATTCCACTTTCACGCCTTGGCTGAGCAGTGGCGCTGTGATCATAAAAATCACCAATAATACCAGCATGACGTCGATGTAGGGGACGACGTTAATCTCGCTCATGAGCTTTTTACGACGGACGCGATACGGTTCCACGCCTAGGCCTTCGGGACCAACGCCTGTCGTTGCACGATGCTGGAAAACTCGTCCATGAAGATCTCGTATCGGGTCACCAAGCGTTCCACCCGCGTCGAATACTGATTATAGGCGATGACCGCCGGTATCGCCGCGAACAGACCCATAGCGGTGGCAATGAGGGCCTCAGCAATGCCGGGCGCCACATGGGCGATGGTGGCCTGTTGCAGCGATCCCAAAGCGATAAACGAGTTCATGATGCCCCACACCGTCCCAAACAGCCCCACATACGGGCTAATGGATCCGACGGTGGCTAGGAAAGGTAGATGGGTTTCGAGGAAATCGATTTCGCGCGACAACGCCACGCGCATAGCCCGCTGTACACCCTCCATGATGTCGCCGGGCTGGATCCTGGCCGGTTTGGTAAGTCGCTTGCATTCCCTAAAGCCATCGACAAAGACGCTCGCCATTCCCTCGGGCATAACGCCCCCACGACTGAGTTCAGAGTACATTTGGTTCAAATTACCGCCCGACCAAAAGCGCTGTTCGAAACGATCCGCGGTACGTGCCGCTGACTGGAACACGAACCACTTGCTGATAATGAAGTACCACGAAATTAAAGAAGCCAACACCAACATCAACATAACCAACTGTACTAATAGGCTCGCTTGCTTTATTAGAGTAAACAATACGATCGCGTCGACTGAGGTTGTGATACTCAAGATAGGATCACCGTATCTAGTTGCAAGACAACACGATTGGGAATCGAGCGTGGTAAAAGAGACTGCGCATCCAAACACGCCAGCTTAACCTCTGCCTCGCAAAGCGTAGTAGAGTTTCGCTGAACTTCTTGCTTCAGGGTCAGACTGGCACCGCCGCGCCGGCGTATGTTCACGGTTGCCTGAAGCAAGTCATTAAACCGTCCGGGCTTATAGAAATCCACTTTAACCGCGCGCACTGCGAATATCACACCCTCCTCCACCGACAACGCATCCTGTTCGAATCCCAACCCCCGCAGCCATTCCGTGCGCGCCCGCTCCATGAACTTTAGGTAGTTGGCGTAGTACACCAACCCACCCGCGTCGGTGTCTTCGTAATAGACACGTATCGGTATGGAAAAAGTCCCCTGCCTGGACTGCTCCGATTCAATCATAAACGCCTGTACATCGAGTTTGGGTTAGTTACTTTCGAAAATACTGGCTTGTCGATGATCCTGGCTCTGTGGAACCGCAAGGCCAAAATGCTGCCAGGCCTTGGGCGTCGCCGTACGTCCACGCGGCGTGCGCATCAAGAATCCCTGCTGAATCAGATATGGTTCGACGACATCCTCAATGGTGCCGCGTTCCTCGCCGACAGCGGCGGCCAGGCTATCGATGCCCACCGGCCCACCGGCAAAATTTTCCACTACCGTGCGTAACAACTTGCGGTCCAGCATGTCAAAACCGCTTTCATCGATGTCCAGGAGGGCTAACGCCATCTCCGCACTCTCCTGGGTAAGACGCCCGTTTCCTTTAACTTGTGCGAAATCACGCGCCCGACGCAATAGCCGGTTAGCAATACGTGGCGTACCACGCGCACGATGTGCAATGGCCGATACCCCTTCCGGTTCTACCGGCACGTCGAGAATGGTCGCAGATCGATTAATTATCTTGCCAAGTTCTTCCGCTGTGTAGTATTCCAAGCGCTGAATAATGCCGAAGCGGTCACGCAGCGGCGAAGTTAGACGACCGGCACGAGTCGTCGCACCAATCAAGGTGAACGGTGGTAAATCTAGCCTAATCGCACGTGCGGCCGGGCCCTCGCCAATCACAATATCCAATTGATAATCCTCCAAGGCGGGATAGAGGATCTCTTCAACCACTGGACTCAGGCGATGGATTTCGTCGATAAATAGTACGTCTTTAGGTTGCAGGTTAGTCAGCAGCGCCGCTAAATCGCCGGGACGCTCGAGTACCGGCCCTGACGTTTGCCGCAGGTTTACGCCAAGCTCATTAGCAATGATGTGCGCGAGCGTTGTTTTACCAAGACCTGGCGGGCCGAATAGCAGTACATGATCCATGGCCTCACCACGCTTACGCGCGGCTGGAATAAAGACCTCCATCTGCGAATGCACGTGTGCTTGCCCGATGTACTCGCTAAGGGTTAGTGGCCGTAAGCCAGGTTCTTGGTTCGCGTCTTCGGGTGTACTCAGGACATGGGCGGAAACGAGACGATCGGATTCAATCACATTCTTATCCTGCGGCCGCCTTAAGCGCCCGACGAATGATTTCTTCGGTTGTCATACCGCTGGGGGCCACACCATGAACGGCGCGACTGGCCTCGTTGGGCTTATAGCCAAGTGCCACTAGTGCGCTGACCGCCTCGCCAACCGGATCTTGTTTTGCAGTGCCGGCACGAATATCTGCCAGTTCAACCTCATCGTGGCCGACAAACACCTTATCACGCATTTCCATTACCAAACGCTGCGCGGTCTTGCGGCCGATACCGGGGGTTTGGCTCAGCCGCGCCACATCCTCGCTACTGATACAATGCATGAACTCCTCTTCCGATAAGCCGGACAAGATGGCCAAGGCCACCCGCGGCCCGATACCGCTTATCTTAAGGAGACTGCGAAACAATCGGCGTTGGCTTTCGCGGCTGAATCCATATAACAGCTGCGCATCGTCGCGCACCACCATGTGCGTGTACAGGGTCGTGTCCTTTCCCATGGCCGGAAGATCGTAAAAGGTCGTCATCGGCGCTTCCAGTTCGTAACCCACACCCGCGACATCCAATAATAGTGATGGCGGTGCCTTGTGCAATAATTTTCCTCGTAGCCTACCGATCATCAAACTGCCCTCGCGCGTCGCCCTAGTCCACGGGTTACCGCGGCACGGCCCATCGCATAATGTGCGTGGCAAATCGCGCAGGCAAGCGCATCGGCGGCATCTGGCTGCGGCGTGCCGGACAAACCAAGCAATACCTTTACCATATGTTGGACTTGTTGCTTTCGTGCCTGACCATTACCAACCACTGCACGCTTAATTTGTAATGCGGTATATTCCATCGCCTCCAGTTCATGATTGATCCCGGCACAGATCGCTACGCCACGGGCCTGCCCCAGCTTAAGTGCCGAGTCCGCATTCTTAGCCATAAAAACTTTTTCGACCACCAATACGTCGGGAACGTAGCTGGTGATGACAGCAGAAATTCCATCATAGATGGTCTTCAGACGCTGTGATTGACTGCTGCCCTCGGTACGCACGCAACCACTATCGACATACGTTAGGCCACCGTCGCTTGCGACGTTGATCATTCCGAACCCAGTAATGCGGGAGCCTGGATCAATGCCCAGCACGCGCATCACTTAGATGAGTATCCCAGGGAATGTGGCCATGGGTCTTGCGTATCTTTCAGACCTGCTGTTGTTTCGCCAACTCTTCTGGAAAGTCAGCGTTGGTGTGGACGTTCTGCACATCGTCCAAATCCTCAAGCATCTCTAAAAGCCGTAATGTCTTTTCCGCATCTTCACCAGACAGCGGCACCGCGGTAAATGCGCGCTGGGTCACTTCCGCCATCTCTGGTGCAAACCCGCTGGCCTTCATGGCATCGCGGATGGCTTCAAAGCTTTGCGGCGTCGTGATGACGTCGTGTGTCCCATCGTCATTGGTCACGACGTCTTCAGCGCCTGCCGATATCGCCGCCTCCATGATCGCTTCCTCGTCGAGGTCGGCAGGAAAACTGAGTATACCTTGCTTGTTAAATAGATAGGCGACCGAACCATCGGTACCGAGATTACCACCATGCTTGGTGAACGCATGGCGCATCTCACCGACGGTGCGGTTTCGATTGTCGGTCGTGCACTCGACAAGTATGGCTACGCCTCCCGGCCCAAAGCCTTCGTACCGCACGTCCTCATAGTTCACGCCATCGAGATCGCCGGCGCCGCGTTTGATGGCGCGCTCGATGTTGTCCTTAGGCATATTCTGCGCCATCGCCTTATCGATGGCGGTTCGCAATCTC
>SMUY01110020.1_pt1 | contig 17538 bp, 18 predicted proteins | sample 2456441 | NCBI WGS metagenome assembly SMUY01 (sample SAMN11095931, study PRJNA526329) | marine sediment metagenome | biome: Marine sediment; feature: Surficial sediment; material: Deep marine sediment; isolation source: Hadal surficial sediment | place: Pacific Ocean | collected 2014-11 | depth...
CCACCTCGAGCCTCTCGCCGAGGCCTACGAGCTGATCTTCTACGATCAGCGTCTCAGCGGCCGCTCCGCCGGAACCGCCGACCCCGAGAGCGTCCGGCTTGCCACCTTCGTGGACGATATCGAAGCCCTGCGGGAGGTACTGGGCCTGGGTCGGATCCACCTCATGGGCCACTCGTGGGGCGGCATGCTCGCCATGCGCTATGCCGTCCGCTATGGCCACAACCTGCGCTCGCTCGTCCTGCTCGACTCCATGGCCGCCAGCTCTGAGTTCTGGAAGGCGGAGGAAGCTGCCCTTGCCAAGCGCATCAGCCCCGAAGCCCGGGCGGAGCTCGACGCCTTCCGGCAAACCGAGGCCTTCCAGCAGCGACAACCCCAGGCCATCGGCGCCATGATGGGTATGGCGTTTCGCACCCAGTTCACCGACCCCGGTAAAGCCGACCTACTCGAGCTCTACATCCCCGACGACTACGTCGCCCGCAGCGAGCAGTTCGGTGCCATGGGTGCCGAACTTGCCGACTTCGACTTCCACGCGGAGCTCGCCACCGTCGACGTCCCGACCCTGGTGCTCTACGGCGCCGACGAGCCCGGCACAACTTTAGGTGGTACCGCCATCGCGGAGGCCATCCCTGACGCCACCCTCGAGATCATCCCCGCCGCCGGCCACTTCCCGTTCATCGAGAACCCGACAGTCTGCCTGGCGACCATCCTCGACTTTCTGCGTCAGACTCCGGATCGTGGACGCGACGGTCGGTGAAGCCGTCAGTTCGTTGGCCACCGATCATCCTTCCCCATCAGTCACTTCGCTTGCCACCGATCATCTGGTTCGACGACACCTGAGGCAGAGATTGCTCGCCACCATCCTGACCTACTGCTCGTGGGCGGCGCGCGGCGTTCTCAGCGCCTTGCTCCCAGCGCCCGAACGGGACCGCATCGCGGCCGGCCATCCGATCTCGCCGCCGGACTGGTCGTGTGCCCTCGGAGCAATTGGCGGGCTGGTCGGCCTCATGCTGTACATCGACGGAGCGCTGGGCTATATGGGGCCGCTGGGTGGAGAGCAGGCTTTCTTGCTACTCGATTCCCCGAAGCCCGGATTCGGCCGCCTGGCCGGCATCATGACCTGGCTTACCTGGCACTTGCAGCCCGAGGCCTGGCTCTACATGTATCTGGCGCTGATGGGTCTGCTGCGCGTGGTGGCCTTTGCGGCAACGCGCCAGGCGGTGGCCGAACCGGCGATCCTGGCGCCCTTGCGCGCCATCCAATGGTTGGGTGGGCGCGGAGCTCGTCGGCGACGCCTGTTGCAGCTCGGACTGCCACGGCCCGACCGGTTGCTCTGGGAAAGCGGCGGCAACTTGCTCGTGTTGAGCTGCCGGGAAAAGCAAGATTGGGACGAGCTGACAACGATCAAGATCGCCGGGCGTTTCTACCGCCTCATCGACGTTGCGGATCGACAGGATGGGCGCTCGACGGCCATCGCCTACCGGCTGGGTGAAATCGAATCTACCGATGTCGTCCGCAAGCTGGTGAAAACCGACCTGCGTCCGCCGCCCGGCCACCACGGCGCCAGCAAGACGGCGCCCGCCGGCCGGCTTTGGTATTTCGCCTTTGGTCCGACGATGCTTCCCGCTACGCTGCACGACGAAGTGCCGGATGCTCGTTTTCTGTGTGTCGCCCGACTGGGCAGCCATGCGCTGCGTTTCGAGAAGCCGGCAGCGGATGGTAGCGGCGAAGCCGCGGCCGTGGCCACCAATAACCCGTCTGACATCACTTGGGGCGTGGTGTGGCAACTAGATGAGGGCCAACTAGAAAATTTGCAGGACCTCGAACGCATCGGCCCCGACTGCCACTGGCAAGATGTCGAGGTCGGTGACGTGGACGGCCGCCGCTATGTCGTCAAGCTCGCCGTCGTCGACCGGCAGGTCCTCGACTCGAAGCTTCGTCCGCAGCGAGGGCATCGCGATCAACTCGTCGAGGCGGCCCGCCGGCACGGCTTTCCTGGCATCTATGCCGGCTTGCTGGCCGCAGCGCCGCTGCATGGAGATGGTCCGGCGTGCTGATGAGCGTCGCCCGAGTTCAGGGTAGCCCTGCCCGTTACCCGCTGCCGTCCGTCTCCATCTTGCGCTGCAACTGCTTGACCGCCGCGTCGTCGGTCATGTGGCGTTCGAACCAGTGGCGCAGGTAGAGCTGCGTGCGCATGAAGTTCGACGGAATCGACGAGGTGCCGTGCCACTCGTCGTTGAAGCGGATCATGGCGGTGGGCACCTGCAACACCTTGAGCGCGGTGTAGAACTCCTCGGTTTGCGAGATCGGTGTGCGCATGTCGTTGACGCCGGTCATCAGCATGGTCGGCGTGGTGACGTTGCCGACATACATCAAGGGCGAACGCTGCAGGTACTCGCCGGCGTCTTCCCAGGGCATGTTGTCGAAGTTGCGGTACCAGCCGATGCCGTCGGTGGTGCCGACGAACGACAGCCAGTTGATCACCGGGCAGTTCGACGAGGCGGCGGCGAAACGATCGGTGTGACCCACCACCCAGGCGGTGAGCACGCCGCCGCCGGAGCAGCCGTACACGTACATGTTGCGCTCGTCGATGTAGCCCTCGGCAATCACCGTGTCGACGCCGTTCATCAGGTCGTCGAAGTCCTTGCCGGGGTAGGCGCGGTTGATAGCGTTGCCGAAATCGGTGCCGTAGCCGGAGGAGCCGCGCGGGTTGGTGTACAGCACGACGTAGTCGTTGGCGGCGTGGTTCTGCCAGCCGAAGTTGAAGCCCACGCCGTACATGCCGTGGGGGCCGCCGTGGATGGCCAGCATGAGCGGGTATTGGCGCGACGGGTCGAAGTCGGGCGGTTTGATGACCCAGCCCTGGATGTCGAAGTCGTCCACCGACTTGTACCAGATCTCCTCCACGTCACCGAGATCGAGATCGGCGAACAGCGGGCCGTTGTGGTCGGTGAGAAAGTTGATGTCGCCAGGGCTGCTGACGTCGAAGCTGACCACCTCGGAAGGCCGGTAGTAGGAGCTCAGCGTGCCCACCGCGAGGCCGTCGTCGGTCATGCTCGAGACGCTGAGCTGGTGCTCGCCGTCAGTCACTTTGTGGGGCTCTCCATCCAGCGGCGCGAAGTACAGGTTGCGGGTGCCGTGCTCGCTGACGGTGAAGTACACGCCGGAGCCGTCGGCGGCCCATCGGAGGATGCCGGGGGAGCGGTCCAGGCTCGGTGTGAGGCTGCGGCGGCCGGAGCCGTCGGCGTTGATGACGTACATCTGCCGCTCGATGTAGGTCTGCTCGGTGTAATCGTTGCCGGTGAAGGCGATCATGCTGCCGTCGGGGGAGGGTACGGGGCCGGAGTCGGGTCCCTTGTGGTCGGTGAGTTGCGTGACCTCACCCGATGCCACGTCCATGGCGTAGACCTCGGATTCACGCCACTCGTACTCGGCGTTCTCGACCAGCAGCCCGGAGAAATAGAGCGCGCCGCCGTCGGCGCTCCAGCGCGGCGCGCCGAAGTTGTAGTTGCCCTCCGATACCTGGCGGTGGGTGCCGCCGTCGGTGGAGACCACGAAGATGTGGCGGTTGCCGTCGTCGAGGAAACCGCGCCGGTCGCGGCGGAAGACGGCGTCGTCGACGATGCGCGGGCTGGCGGTCCACTCGGCGCCCTGCGGCTGTGCCACCGGGATATCGATGCTCCACGCGTCGTGGGTCGGGGGCACCATCATGGTGAAGGCGATCTGCGTGCCGTCCGGTGACCAGCGGATGCCACCCGGGGCCTCCGTCAGGTTGGTGATTTGGCTGGGCTCGGCGGAGGGGGCGTCCATCCATCGCACGAAGATCTGCGAGCCGCTCGGTTCACCGGAGGTGACGTAGGCGATGCGCGAGCCGTCGGGTGACCAGACGGGCGAGCCGCCCTCCATGAGCTTGCGCTTGCGGGAGCCGTCGGCATTCATCATCCAGACCTCCGAGCGACGGCCGTCGTTTTGCAGGTCGACGAAGCTGCGACTGTAGAGGATGGTGGATCCATCGGGCGAGATTTGCGGGCTGCCGACGCCTTCGACGCGCGGGTACACGTCGAGCGTCAGGCGGTTGGCCATGGGGTTCTGCGGCGCCGACGCTGCCGGCGTTGCCACCAGGGCGAGGACGATAAACGCCGCGAGTAGTTGCCATGAGTTCATGGACCTGTAGCTGTGATTGTTGCTCATCATTACAATGCCTCCCCGAGTTGGCGCCGGGCGACGAGTGGTCTTCCGGCTGGCGGCCACGGTGGTGCGCGGCCCTTTGGGGCGCACCCGGCCGAGTGGTCCTTTTGTAGGCGAGCGCCCATAGCCTACGATTAGGGCGCAATACTCTCCACCCCGCCCCCCCCCTCGGAGCGGTGCCGGCGCGCGGCGCCAACGCTCCGAAGCCAGGAGACAGCATGGCAGCCGCTCGCGAGCTACGTGTACATCACGCCGACAAGCCGGGACAATTGGGCCGGATCTCGTCGATCCTCGGCGACGCCGGCATCAACATCGACGGCTTTGGCGTATGGGGCGGTGAGGCGCGGCTGTTCGTCAGCGACGTGGACCGCGCCATGGAGCTGCTCTCGGCGAAAGGCATGACCTGCGACACCGCCGACGTGTTGCGCCTGCACGTGCCCAACGAGCCCGGCAACCTGGCCGAGGTGGCGCAATCGCTCGGCGACGCCGGTATCAACATCGACTACGCCTACACGTTGACGTCGACGGCGCCCGGGGAAACGGCGTTCGTGCTCGCGGTGATCGACCCCGATGTGGCCGAGGACGTGCTCGAATAAGAAAGCGCCGCGGGTCGATTTGGTTTTGACCTCGGCGCGCTTCGGTCATAATGGTCCTATGCACCAAAAAACGCCTACCATCGTCCCCGTGGCGCTGCTGCTCATCGTCGCGCTTGCCGCCCCCGCCGGGTTGGCACGGGCACAGGATCTCCAGAAGCTCGGTGAACGTGCCGAGGACGCCGCCGCCGTGCTCGACGAGGTCATGGGCACACCAGAGGCGGCCATCCCGGCAAAGCTGCTCAAGGGGGCGCGCTGCGTGGCGGTGATCCCGCGGGTCGTGAAGGTCGGCTTCATCTTCGGTGCACGCCACGGTCGCGGCTTGCTGAGCTGCCGGGTCGGCGACGGCTGGAGCCGACCGTCGTACATTGCCATCACCGGCGGGTCGTTCGGCCTACAGATCGGCGCCCAGGCTACAGACTTCGTGCTGGTGTTCGCCAACCAGCGCGCGGCGAAGGCGCTGACCAGCCACAAGATCACGCTCGGGGGCGACGCCTCGGTATCGGCGGGGCCGGTGGGGCGGACCGCTGAGATGGCGACCGACATCCCCTTCCGCACCGAGATCTATTCGTACTCGCGCTCCAAGGGGCTGTTCGCCGGACTCTCGCTCGAAGGTTCCTCGCTTCGTGTGGATCGCGACGCAAACGAGGCCGTCTACGATGAGGATATCGCCGCCGATGTGCTGCTGTTTGACGCTGCCGGCACGATTCCCAACGAAGTCGCTCCGTTTCTGCGGGCGTTGCAACGACACGACCCGGCGGGGTTCTAGCAAAGTGCCGAGAAGCACCCGGGCGTGCCGCGCGGGGGGCTTGCCGGGCAGAGGCAAGGAACATTGAGTCCGACACTCGACGCACTGCTACGAGATCGCGTGCAAGAAGGTCGCCTCGTCGAATCCATCGACGAGATGTCCGAGGAATACAAGAACGAACTGCGCCACATCGTCATGGTGTCGGGAGATACCGAGCTGATGAGCGCACCGGCCTACTACTACGCCGCGCGCAAGGCGCCGTCGATCAACGCCATGATCTCGGCGATGGCGATTATTCAGGACGAGCTCGGCCATGCCCACATCGCCTACCGCGTGCTCGAGGACCTCGGTGTCAGTCGCGAGTGGCTGATGTTCGAGCGCAAGCCCCACGAGTTTCGCTACCCGTACGCCTTCGACGTGCCGCTGGACTCCTGGGTGGAGCTCTGCGTCGCCAACGCGCTGTACGACCAGGCCGGTTTCTGCCTGCTCAGCGATATTCACGAGAATACTTCCTACGGCCCCTGGAAGCGCGGCCTGGTGAAGGTGGGCAAGGAGGAGAACTTCCACCTGTTGCACGGTCGCCGATGGATGCAGCGTTTGGTGAAGAGCGGCGAAGAAGGCCGCGGGCTGGTCCAAGATGCGGTGCGGTGGATGTTTCCAATAACGGTCGAATGGTTCGGTCTGCCCGACGACCTCAAGACGCACAGCAGCCAGCTCGATTACCGCATGAAGGGGCTCACCAACGACCAGTTGCGTCAGGACTGGATGGGCAAGGTCGTGCCGTTCTGCGATGAGCTGGGGCTCGACACTCCGGTGCATCGCAACGGCGACGACACCGCCTGGGAGCTGGAGTACGACCTGCCGTTGTACTTCGACGAAGACGAGAAGCGTTGGGACTTCGACAACCATATTTCCTGGGACGAGGTGGTGCGGCGCTGGAAGAAGCGCGGTCCCCGCAACGAAGAGATGGTCGAGGAGATCCAGCGGTCGGCGGGCGACTTTTCCTGGATGTTCAAGGACCTTTGATGCACGTCGATGGCTGCTGAATCGCAACGCGGTCGCACCGCCGGCGCCGAGACCGCAACCCTGTGGTCGGCGCTCGAAGAGGTCATGGACCCGGAAGTTCCGGTGAGTCTGGTGGACCTCGGCCTGATCTACGACGTTCGCAAGGTTGACGGGCGGGTCGAGGTCGATCTGTCGTTTACCGCCACCGCGTGCCCGGCGATGGGCTTCATCCAGGAGGACATCTGCGAGCGGCTGCTGTGCGAGCCGGGGGTCGAAGAGGTCGCGACGCGCATCGTATGGGAGCCGCCGTGGACGCCCGATCGGATCAGCGAAACGGGGAAAAGGCAGCTCCAGAGCTTCGGTATTTCTCTTTGAGACGGTGCCCGTGAGGGCACTCCGGGGAGTTTTCGATACCTTGTTCATGCCGGCGGGGCCGGCCGGGAGCGAACATGGCGATAGGTGATCTGTACGAGGTGCTGGCGCGCAAGAGACGTCGGGATCCGCTCGAACACATTGGTACGGTAAACGCCACCAGTACCGACTTCGCGCGCGTATACGCCCGTACTACCTACGACGAGGAGAACTGGGTCGAGATGGTGGTGGTACTGCGCCAGGCGCTCATTCCGGTGATCGAGCTCGAGCCGCTGGTCACTGACGATGAGGTACAACAATGACCGAGATCGCCAACCCGGAGGAGCTCAGTGCCGAGGTGAGGCAGAGCCTCGCCAATTGGCTGATGGCGATGTCGGACACCAAGCACCTGCTGGGGTTGCGTTACGCCGAGTGGTGTACCGGCGCCCCAGAGCTCGAAGCCGATATCGCCGCCAGCGCCATGGCCCAGTTTGAGCTCGGCCACGCCCGCGTGCTGCGCGGCGTGCTCGGCGATCTTCCAGAGGACCCGCGCGACGACAGGCGCGACACCGAAATGGGCACCTGGTCCAGTGCCGCGGCGCTCGATCGCCCGTTCGCAGACTGGACCGAGCTGGTGGTGGCCAACGCGCTTGTTGACACGTTGCTCACCGTGAACCTGCGATCCGCGGAGGAGGGCAGATACCGGCCGTTGACGCAGCGGCTTCGCAAGGTGCTCGCCGAAGAGGAGTATCATGCCGTACACGCTGGCGCCTGGATTCAGCGCCTCGCCGCCGGGCCGGAGCCCACCACGGTGCGCTTGCAGGTCGTTATCGATGCGGTGTGGGGAGGGTGCCTGGCATGGTTCGGCCCCGAAACCGGCAACGGGCTCGACGAGCTGCACGACGCCGGCGTGCTGGCCGACACCGCCGCCGCCTTGCGGCAACGCTACATCGATGTCGTGGCGCCGCCGTTCGAAGGCACTTCGTTGCAGCTCGCGCCCCCTACGGACACCGACTGGGATGGGTGGAGCGCGGCGAGCCGGCGCCATGGCATCCCCGCCTTCGACGAGCGCTGCTTCGCCATGGTGACCGGCGCCTCGACGCGCGCCATGGGCGTGCGCGACTGAGGCCATGGCCACCGAACCCTCGCCGTACACGGACTCAATCCCCGCCACCGTTACCTGTCCGTTCTGCGGCGCCGTCGACAGCAAGCCGCTGGCGTTGTTCGGCTCCTTGCTGATGACGGCGCACTACCATTGCAACGGCTGCAACTCAACGTTCGATTGGATACGGCGGGAACCCGTTGAGCCGCCATCGGAGGAGCGATGAGTACCGTTCAGGTGGGGCGGCGCGGGGGGCTCGAGAGATGATCGATATCCGCGAGGCGCGCGAAGATGATGCTGCCGCGATCGCCGAGATCTTCCACGCCAGCTATGGCGACGACTACACCTTCCCCGAGTTCTACGACCAGGAGTTCCTCAAGAAGCTGATCTTCAGCGACGAAACGCTGGTGCTTGTGGCCGAAGACACCGACAGTGGGCGGGTGCTCGGCACCGCTTCGGTGGTGCTCGAGGTCGGTGCCCTGACCGATCTGGTGGGTGAGTTCGGTCGCCTGGCGGTGCACCCGGACGGCCGCGGCATGGGGCTGGGCAACAAGCTCATGGAGGGGCGGCTGGAGCGCGTGCGCGACCGTCTCCACGTCGGCCTCGTCGACGGTCGGCTTACCCATCCGTTCACCCAGAAGATCTCGCAGTCGCACGACTTCGCGCCGGTTGGATTCCTTCCGATGATGGTCCAGTTCGGCGACTCTCGCGAGAGCCTTGCCTTGCTGGTGCAGTACTTCGGCGACGCTCTGGATCTGCGACGCAACCATCCCCGCATTGTGCCTGAGGCCTACCACCTGGCCGTAGCCGCGATGGAGAACATCGGCCTACACCCCGACGTCATCGTCGACGAGGAGGCGGCTGCGTATCCGCACGTCGAGGGCTTCGAAATCCAGGAGTTGTCGGCCGACGGCTACTCCGACCTGCTGCGTATCGAGCGCGGCCGGGTGAGCCGGCGCGAGATCTTCGGGCCGCTGTCGCTCCACTACGGTTTCTTCAAGATCAAGGCGCAGAACTCCAACTACCTGATCGCGCGGCAAGATGGGCACATCGTGGGCGCCATCGGTTTCACCCACGACAAGCTGGAGCGCAACGTGCGCGTCTTCGAGATGATCCATCTCGACGACGAGGTCATTCGTTTTCTTCTCCGAGGAGCTCGAGAAGCGCTACCTCGAATGGAACGTCGCCGTGGTACAGATCGGCGTCAGCGCGCATGCCACGTGCATGCAACGCACCCTGGTCGAGCTCGGCTTCCTGCCGGCGGCTTATGTGCCCGCGCACGCCTTTCATCGCGTCGAACGGATCGACGTCATCACCTTCCTGCGCTTGCTCGAGCCGCTCGATCTCGGCGACCTGGTTCTCATCTCGCCGACCAAGGAAATCGTCGAGCTGGTCATCAAGGGGTTCGCGCGTCGGGAGGTTTTCCCCGAGTTGCTCGCCGCGGTCGACAAGATCGACCTGTTCTCCGGACTGAGCAAGGAGCAGACGATGCGGGTGGCAGGCATCTGTGGGCACGCGACGTTTTGCCCGGGTGAGCGCATCTTCGCCCGCGGTGAGAGTTCCGATGAGATGTTTCTTCTTCTCGAAGGCGAGGTCGAGCGGGTGCTTGCCGACGGCTGTTCCGTCGGCCTGACCGGGGCGGGGGAGTGCCTCGGCGAAGTGGCCTTGCTCACCGGTGCCGCCCACGCGGCGACGGCGACCGCGCAACGCGAGGTACACGCCGGGGTCATCCGCAAGCAAGATCTCGATGCCCTGGTTCGCCAGCGTCCTGACATCGGCGTGGTGCTGTACCGCAATCTGGCCGAGGGCGTGGGTTCGAAGCTGCGTCAGTTCGACCTCGATCACGTCGCCGAGTCCGGGCGTCACCCGGAGGACCACGCCGGTGCAAGCACCGGCGCCGCCGACTCCCCCTAGCCCGTTGTAGACTGGCGCCCCATGCTCGAACTCCGCGGTGTTTCCAAGAGCTTCGGTGCCAACCTTGCCGTCGCTCCCACAAACCTGCTGATCGCGGAGCGGGAAACGACGGCGCTGATCGGACCGAGTGGCTGCGGCAAGTCGACGCTGCTGCGCTTGATGATCGGACTGCTGGCGCCCGATACGGGCTCAGTGGTTTTCGACGGTGAGACCCTGGAGCCGTCGAACCTGCCGCTCGCCCGGTTGCGTATGGGCTACGTGATTCAGGACGGCGGGCTTTTTCCGCATCTGACCGCGCGGCAAAACGTCACGCTCATGGCGCGCCACCTGGGCTGGGAACGGGGGCGCGTCGAGGCACGGGTGAAGGAGCTCACCGAGCTGACCGACTTCCCCCGCGAAGGACTCGGGCGTTACCCGGTGCAGCTTTCCGGCGGCCAGCGTCAACGCGTCAGCTTGATGCGGGCGCTGATGCTCGACCCCGAGCTCTTGCTGCTCGACGAGCCCCTCGGCTCTCTGGATCCCATGATCCGCGCCGACCTGCAGACCGAGCTTCGCGACATCTTCCGCGCCCTCGGCAAGACCGTCGCGCTGGTGACGCACGACATGGGCGAGGCGGGCTACCTGGCCGATACCATCGTGCTGATACGCGACGGCAGCATCGTACAGACGGGTGGGTTGGCCGAGCTTGTCGAATCACCTGCCGACGACTTTGTTCTTCGTTTCGTGAATGCTCAGCGGGGCGCCCACGACCTCTTGGGAGACAGCGAGCGCGAGGGCGCGCGATGACTGCGTTGCGCTTGCTCGGGCTCCCCTTCGGCGTACGTAAAGTACGCCTGCGGTCGCCCTCTCGGCGGGCGCCTTGTCCTCGCACGTCCTCGCGCCCGCTCGCTACTCCGTCGGTTGTGAAGATTGGGCTGGCGGCGGTCCTGGTGATGACGGGCGGGTGCGGGGTAGGGGGCCGAGACTCGATTACCGTCAGCGTCGGATCCAAGGCCTTTACTGAATCGGTGGTCCTGGGCGAGGTTGTCGCGCAGCTGGCGCGGCACGCGGGCGCCGTCGTTGAGCACCGGCGCCAGCTCGGCGGCACGCGCATTCTCTGGGAAGCTCTGCGTGCCGGCGATATCGACGTTTATGCCGAGTACACCGGCACCATTGCCGAGGAGATCCTCGCCGGCACCGCAGTAGAGAACGAGGAGCAGATGCGGGCGCAGCTGGCAGCGGACGGCGTGTCGATGAGCCGCTACCTCGGGTTCAACAATACCTACGTCATCGGCATGCTCGAGGAGGTTGCCGACGGACGCGGCATCCGCACGGTCTCGGACCTCCGCGACCACCCCGACCTACGCTTCGGGTTCAGCAACGAGTTCATGGACCGTGGCGACGGCTGGCCCAGCCTGCAGGCCGCCTACCGGCTGCCTCAGGCCGACGTGCGCGGGCTTGATCACGACCTCGCCTACCGCGCCCTCGCGAGCCGCAGCATCGACGCCATCGACCTGTATTCCACCGATGCGGAGATCGAGTTTTACCATCTGCGCCCGCTGCAGGACGATCTCGGCCATTTTCCCGAGTATCAGGCCGTCCTGCTGTACCGTGACGACCTCGTGGAGCGCGTCCCCGACGTTGTCGAGCAGATCCTGCGCCTCGAGGGCGCCGTTTCCGAAACCGAGATGATTGCCATGAACGCCCTTGCCCGCCTCGAGCTCGAACCCGAGGCGGAGGTGGCGGCGGCGTTCCTCGCTGCGCACTTCGGCGTCCGGGCACAGGTCGAGACCGCCGGGCCCTGGCAGCGCTTGCTGCGTAACCTGCGCGGACACCTCTGGCTGGTATCCGTGTCGCTGCTCGCCGCCATCGCCATCGCCATACCGTTGGGTATCATCGCGGCGCGGTGGCCGCGTTGCGGGCAAGTCATCCTGGGAATCGTGGGCATCGTGCAGACGATCCCGTCTCTGGCGCTATTCGTATTCATGATTCCTTTGCTGGGGATCGGGGCGGCGCCGGCGATCGTGGCGCTGTTTCTCTATAGCCTGTTGCCGATTGCGCGCAACACCCACGCCGGGTTGACCTCGATTCCCGCACCCTACATCGAGTCGGCAACCGCGCTAGGGCTTACCGCCGGGCCCCGGCTGCGCCTCGTCGAGCTACCCATGGCCTCGGCGTCGATCCTCGCCGGCATCAAGACATCGGCGGTCATCAACGTGGGAACCGCCACGTTGGCGGCGTTGATCGGCGCGCCGGGATTCGGCCAGCCCATCCTCACCGGCATCCGCCTGGCCGACAACACTCTGATCATGGAAGGGGCAGTTCCGGCGGCGCTCCTGGCGTTGGCCGCGCAGGGTGTGTTCGAGCTCGCCGAGCGCAGGCTCGTACCGCGGGGCTTGAGGATCGAATCCGGGGCATAATGGACCCCCCCCCAAAAAAACCTGGTGAGGAACCCCGTGGCGAAGATCCGCAGAAAGAAGGCGCTTCCGGTGATCGGCTGGCGCGAGTGGGTATCGCTACCGGAGCTCGGTCTCGACAAGATCAAGGCGAAGATCGACACCGGCGCGCGTTCATCGGCGCTGCACGCCTTCAACCTGCGTGCCTTCACCGTCGACGGCGCTTCCTGGGTGCGCTTCGACGTCCACCCGATGCAGCACGGTGGGCCGACGGTGCGTGCGGAGGCCGCCGTCGTCGACATGCGTCGCGTGCGCAACCCGGGAGGCCGCCGCGAGTTTCGCCCTGTCATTCACACGCCGGTGTCGGTACTCGGGTGGACCTGGGAGATCGACGTAACTCTGACGCCGCGTTGGGGCATGGGTTTTCGGATGCTGCTGGGCAGGCAGGCCGTACGGCATCGGTTTCTTGTCGACGCCGGCCGCTCGTTCTTCGGTGACCGCGCCGAGATCGAGCGACGCGTTCGCCACCAGGTGCCCGGCAGGCGCGCTCGGCGATGACCACAGCGCGGCGCAGCATGAAGATCGGCATCCTGTCGCTGAACGCGAGCCTGTACTCGACGCGGCGCCTGGCCGAGGCGGGCCGCGCCGCCGGGCATGAGATGAGAGTCATCAACTACCTGCGCTGCTACATGGACATCACGGCGCGTCGTCCGATGGTCATGTACCAGGGCAAGGCGCTGAACGACTTCGATGCCGTGATCCCGCGCATCGGCGCGTCGCGGACCTTCTACGGCACGGCGGTCGTTCGCCAGTTCGAGATGATGAACGTCTTCACGGCGGTCGAGTCGCAGGCGATCTCGCGCTCCCGGGACAAGCTACGAAGCTTGCAGATCCTCGCCAGCGCCGGCGTCGACCTGCCGGTGACCAGCTTCGCCCATCACACCAAGGACAGCACCGATCTCATCGAAATCGTCGGCGGCGCCCCGCTGGTCATCAAGTTGCTCGAAGGCACCCAGGGCCTCGGTGTCGTCCTGGCGGAAACCAAGAAGGCGGCGCAGTCGGTCATCGAGGCGTTCCGCAATCTCGATGCCAACATCCTCGTGCAGGAGTTCGTCAAGGAAGCCAAGGGCGAAGATGTGCGGGCCTTTGTCATCGGCCGCCGTGTGGTCGCGGCGATGTGCCGCCAGGCGCAGCCGGGGGAGTTTCGCTCCAACCTGCACCGCGGGGGTACTGCCGCCGGCACCAAGCTCACGCCCACCGAGCGCAAGATCGCCATCAAGGCGGCCTCGACCTTGGGGCTCAAGATCGCTGGTGTCGACATGCTGCGCTCCGCGAAGGGTCCCCTCGTTCTGGAGGTGAACTCCTCGCCTGGGCTCGAAGGCATCGAGGCGGCTTCGGGCAAGGACGTTGCCGCTGAGGTCATCAAGTACGTCGAAAAGAACGCGCGTCCGGCCAGACGCCGCCGGGGTACCCGATATTGAGGATTCGAGTTTGCTGAGAATCGGCGGGAAGGAAGTTTCGCGCGGCCAGCGTGCCAGCATCGAGATCCCCGTCGGGCGCATGCCGACGCAGGTGATGGTGACCATCCCGGTGCGCGTGCTGCATGGGGCGGAGGACGGCGCCAAGTTGTGGCTGTCGGCGGCGATCCACGGCGACGAGATCAATGGGGTGGAGATCATCCGCCAGGTGCTCGAGACGCTGGATCCCGGCGAGCTGCGCGGCATCGTTGTCGCCGCGCCCATCGTCAATGTCTTCGGTTTCTCGGTGCACTCCCGCTACCTGCCGGATCGCCGCGACCTGAACCGGTCGTTTCCCGGGTCGCGCAAGGGGTCGCTGGCGGCTCGTTTGGCCAAGATCCTCATGGACGAGGTTGTCGACCCCTGCGCCTATGGAATCGACCTGCATACCGGTGCTGCCGGACGCATGAACCTGCCGCAGGTGCGCTGCAATCTCGAAGACGAGGAGACCCGGCGTTGTGCCGAGGCCTTCGGCGCGCCGTTGATGATGCACTCCGCCGGGCCCGGCGGCTCGGTGCGGCGCGTCGCGGTGTCGCGCGGCAAGCGGGTGCTGGTGTACGAGGCGGGGGAGGTGCTGCGCTACAATCCGGTCGCCATCAAGGTCGGCGTGGATGGTGTGCTCGGCGTCATGATGGCGCTCGACATGATCGATCCACGGCCGCGCATCTCGGCGGTGACGCCGGTGCCGAGCTATCGGCAGAAGTGGGTCAGAGCGCAGCGGGGAGGCATCGTGCACATACAGGTGGAGCTCGGAGAACGCGTTGTACGGGGCCAACCCCTGGGGGTGATCGCCGACCCCATGGGCGAGAGCGAGTTCCCCATCCGGGCGCCGGGGGAGGGCTACGTCATCGGCGTCATTACCAATCCGCTGGTCCATCGCGGCGACGCCGTGCTGCACATTGCGCTGGTCGATCGACCCGCGACCGAGGACACCGAGATACGGTCGCAGCTCAACAAGCCCCTGAGTGACGCCAACGAGGCCATGCAATTGCCGGCGGAGCCGGCCAACGGCTCCGCTAAGGGCGGAGAATCATGAAGGCCATCACCTTCGAAGGGAAGGACACGGTTGCCTACGGCGACGCCGACGAGCCCCGCATCGAGCAGCCCGGCGACGTCATCGTCCGGGTGCGGGCGGCGGGGATCTGCGGTTCCGACCTGCATCCGTATCACCAACGTGAAAAGGGTCTCGACCACGGTACCGTCATGGGGCACGAGTTTGTCGGTGAGGTCGTCGAGACCGGCGCCGGGGTCGCGGACGTCAACGTCGGCGACATCGTCTTCAGCCCGTTCACCACCAACTGCGGCACTTGTTTCTATTGTCGTCGTGGCCTCACCTGTCGATGCGAGTCGGGGGAGTTGTTCGGCTGGGTCCATGAGGGCGCCGGCCTGCACGGCGCGCAGGCCGAGTTCGTGCGCGTGCCGCTCGCCGACGGCACCCTCATGAAGGTGCCGGAGGGGGTCAGCGATGCCGCCGGCTTGCTCCTGGGCGACATCCTCTCGACCGGGTTTTTCTGCGCCGAGCAGGCCGGTCTCGGGGTGCTGGATGGCTCTGCCGGGACTGCCGCTGCCGGCGACGGGCCGGGTGCGGTGGCCGCCGGTGTGGTGCCTGGTGCGGTGGCCGCGGGCGGCACCTACGCGGTGGTCGGCTGTGGACCGGTAGGGCTGATGACCATCATTGCGGCACGCTACTTGGGCGCCGAGGAGCTCTTTGCCGTCGACGCGGTGCCCGAACGGTTGGCGATGGCCGAGAAGCTGGGCGCGGTACCGCTCGATTACCGCCACGATCCGGTGGTCGACATCGTTCTCGAGGCCACCGACGGGCGTGGCGCCGACGCGGTCATGGAAGTGGTCGGTGCACGCGCGGCCATCAAAACGGCGATTGCCATCCTGCGCCCCGGCGGTACGCTGTCGTCGGTGGGCGTACACTCGGAGGATCGCTTCGGATTCACACCCGTTGACGCGTACGACAAGAACCTCACCTTCCGCAGTGGTCGCTGCCCCGCTCGCGCTTACATGGCGCGTTTGGCACCCTTGGTGCGCGACCGGCACATCGACCCCGAGCTGGTGTTTTCCCACCGCCTGCCACTCTCCGAGGGGGTGCGTGGGTACGAAATTTTCGACAAGAAGCTGGACGGCTGCACGAAAGTGCTGCTCGAGCCCTAACAGGCCGGTGAGAGTGTGGTATAGCCGGACCCATCACACTTCCACCACGGCCTCCTAAAGGAGAAGAGATGGAGTACCTCGATCAGGTGTATCTCGACAACACGGTTTTGCAATGGGGCATCGCGCTCGGTGTCGTGGTGCTGACGTTCGTCGGCTTTCACGTCGTCAAGTACGTGATCGTCCACCGGCTCAAGAAGCTCGCGGAGAAGACCGCGACGGACTTCGACGACGTCATCGTCAAGCTGCTGGGAAGTACCAAGTTCCTGCTCATCGTCACCCTGTCGATGTACGCCGGGTCGTTCATGCTGGCACTACCGGACTCCCTGCGGACGTATATGGCCAGTATCGCGGTGGTGGTGTTCCTGTTGCAGGCGGTGCTGTGGGGCAACAGCCTGATCGATTACGCGCTGATTCGCTTCACCGAACAGCGTATGGATGCCGAGGATCCGGCAAGCACCACCGCCGTGGGCATCATCGGCACCGTGGCGCGCATCGTCTTCATCGGCCTCATGACGCTGGTCGGACTGGCGAGCATCGGCTTCGACATCAACGCGCTGGTTGCCGGTCTGGGTATCGGCGGCGTCGCCGTCGCCCTGGCGCTCAACGGTATCCTCCAGGATCTCTTCGGCTCGTTGACCATCGCCCTCGACAAGCCGTTCGCGGTGGGCGACTACATTACCGTCGGGGAGTTCAGCGGCACGGTGGAGAACGTCGGCCTCAAGAGCACGCGGTTGCGCAGCGGCACCGGCGAGCAGCTGGTGATGTCGAACGGCGACCTACTCTCCAGCCGGCTGCGGAACTTCGGCCGCATGAAGGAACGTCGTGGCAACATGTCGCTCGGCGTCACCTACGACACGCCGGTCGACAAGCTCGAAGCCATCCCCCGGATGATCAAGGAGATCATCGACGACGAAGAGTTGGCGCGTTTCGACCGCGCCCACTTTGCCAAGTTCGGTGACTTCTCACTGAACTTCGCGATCGTGTACTGGATGGAAACACCGTCGTACAAGAACTTGATGGACACCACCCAGTCGATCAACCTGAAGATCTTGCGCCGCTTCGAACAAGAGGGCATCGAGATGGCCTTCCCGACGCAGACGCTCTACGTCAACAAAGAAGAAGGCTAGCCAAGCCAGCACCCTCCGAACCCCTAGCGCCGGTAGCCGACCTCCCCACCGATGATCGTTATATCGACGCGGGTCGCCGGGATCTGCTCCAGCGGAATGGTCATGATGTTGCCCGATAGCACGACGATGTCGGCGAGCTTGCCGGGGGTGATGGAGCCCTTGAGGTGCTCCTCGAAGGCGGCGTAGGCGTTGTTGATGGTGTACGAGGCCAGCGCCTCCTCGCGCGTCATGCGTTGGGCGGGGAAAAATACGTCGCCGTTGAGATCGAGGCGCGCCACCGAAGAGTAGAAGCTGGCGATGGGGTCGATGTCCTCCACCGGCACGTCCGTACCGTTGCCGATGATAGCGCCCGAATCGATCAGGTCGCGCCACATGTAGGCGCCGGATTCGGCGCGCTCGGCGCCCAGGCGGCGGTACACCCAGGGGGCGTCGGAGGTGCAATGCACCCCCTGCATGGC
>SMUY01230348.1_pt1 | contig 17524 bp, 15 predicted proteins | sample 2456441 | NCBI WGS metagenome assembly SMUY01 (sample SAMN11095931, study PRJNA526329) | marine sediment metagenome | biome: Marine sediment; feature: Surficial sediment; material: Deep marine sediment; isolation source: Hadal surficial sediment | place: Pacific Ocean | collected 2014-11 | depth...
ATCTCCGCGATCTTGAGGTTTGTCAGCGTTTCGACGGCTATCAGCTTGCGCTGGGCGCGAAAAACATCAACTTTGAGTTTCGCAAGTGTCGAGGAATGCTTTCGCTTCGCACGGATGTGCTTCTCTATCCACCTGAGATCCGTTTCGCTCTTCGGAAAGCTGGCGAGAAAATCCTTTCTCGGCATGCCGGCATCGCGGACGCAGATCTGCATTACCTGGCGTTCCTGCGTACGAATAACCGAGATCGAACCGCGCAGGCCTCTGACCAGGACGTCCGTCAGCTTAGGTGCAAGCTTCAGCTCCATGAGCTGGTCAGCCAGCTCTGCCTGAACCTTAATCGTTTTCTTCTCTTTGGTACCCCATTTTTCCAGTGCCGTCAGCGACCGCTTGTACAGGCGCTTGATAACTTTGAGACGTGCGGTAACTTCATCGGGATCAGGTCCGGTATCGATGACTTCCTCCTCATCATCGTTATCCTGACTATCCGACTTGGTAACCGGCGACTTAATTTCGTCCGGTGCGTTGGGGTCGATGAATGCGACCAAAAAATCCTGCATACGGGTCTCACCCGCTGCCACCGCCTCGTATACCTCGAGCAGTTTCTCGATGGTCGGCGGAAAGTGGGCCATGTGGTACTTGACCTGGTTGAGACCGTCTTCAATACGTTTCGCAATTTCAATTTCGCCCTGCCGGGTCAACAACTCGACCGTGCCCATTTCCCGCATGTACATGCGAACGGGATCCGTCGTGCGGCCGAATTCCGCATCGACGCTCGCCAGCGCCGCCTCGGCCTCTTCAGCGGCATCATCGTCATCGTTAGAGGCTACCGTCTCGGACATGATCAACGACTCGGGATCCGGTGCTTTTTCATACACGGCGATACCCATGTCGTTAATCATGTTGACGATATCTTCGATCTGCTCAGGGTCAACGATGCCGTTTGGCAGATGATCATTCACTTCCGCGTAAGTCAGGTAGCCCTGCTCCTTGCCTCGGGCAATGAGTGCTTTCAACTGCTGAGCTGGTTTGCTACTGCTTATTACTGCGCGTTTCTGTATCAAAACGGACCATCCTCCACTTAAAAAATGCAAACGAGCAATTATACTTGTCTGACCACATTCATTCACTATTTATCCGCCGATCGCGGACCCCTGTCCGAGCTCCCGCAGCTCGTTGCGCTCGGCGTCTGAGAGTACTCTAAGTCTTTCTTTTTCAATAAGAAAATCGACGCGCTCCCGTTTCCCCGCCAACTTGAGCTGGGCGATGCACTGTTCGAGTTCGGCGGCGGCGTCGAAGTCTTCGGATACCGGCAGCTCTGCCGCGGCCAGTTTGCCTAGGTAGCGGCCCTCCTCGTGCATTCGCCAGCGCTCGAGGAGCCTGGCAGTAGTCATGGTGGGTTCGGATTGCACAGTTTCAATAAGGTCGCGTAATAATTCAGTGCCGGGCTTGGTGACGCCGGCCAGTTGCTCGACGTCGAGCTGGTCCGCGGCGTCGGGATGATTCAGCAACAGCGTAATAGCGTGCCGTACTATAGATGGTTTGCCGGCAGCTGGCCTCGACTTTTGTCTCAATCCGCTAAGACCCTTGCGCCGTGCGCCCAGCGTTGGTTTTGAGGGGTCTTTGGCCAGGATCGCCTCCAGTTTGGGGGCTGCCAGGCCTACCGATGCGGCCAGTCGCTCGATCAGCAGCGCTTTGTACACGCCCGGGGGGATCTTGTTGACCAGTGGTCTGGCCAGCTCCGCGAGGCGGGCCCTGCCGTCGAGTGATTTCATATCGACCTGGCTGGCGAGTTCCTCCACGAGATAATCAGACAGCGCCAGCGACTGGTCCATGGCCTTTTCGAATCCACCAGCGCCGTCTTTTTGCACGTAGGAATCGGGATCCTGGCCTTCCGGCAGGAACACAAACCGGATCTGGCGACCCTCGCGAATCTGCGGTAATGCTGTTTCCAGCGCGCGCCAGGCCGCTGCACGGCCGGCGCGATCGCCATCGAAACAGAAATGCACTTCGTCCGAGAGTCGGAACAGGCGATTGAGATGCTCATCAGTGGTCGCGGTACCCAGGATTGCGGTCGCGAAGTCGATGCCGTGCCGGGCCAGTCCGATGACATCCATGTATCCCTCGACAACGACCAGCCGCTCAATGTTTCTGATTGCCTGGCGTGCCTCGTACAGTCCGTAAAGCTCGCGGCCTTTATGAAACAGCACGGTTTCAGGAGAGTTCAGGTACTTGGGCTCTTCCTGACCCATGACCCGGCCACCGAAACCGATGCAGCGGCCGCGGGAATCCCGGATCGGAAACATGATGCGCTCGCGAAAGCGATCGTAGTGCTTGCCGTTGTCTTTGCGAATAATCAGTCCAACTGCCAGCAGGCGGTCGCTTGCCTCTCTGGACGTGCCGAATTTATCGAGCAGATGGCTCCAGCCGGATGGCGCGTAACCGATGCCGAAGCGCTTCGCTGTGCCGCCATCGATGCCTCTTGCTTTCAGGTAGTCGGCAGCAGGCTGATGCTTGCGTAACTCTTGTTGGTAATGCTTCTCCACTTTCTGCATCAATTCGAACAATTCGTCGTAGTGACGTGCCGGCCGCTGACTTTCCTCGCGCGGCACCTCGATGCCCATCATCCCGGCCAGGCTCTCGACCGCCTCGACGAATTCCATGTGGTCGTATTCCATCAGGAAGTCCAGTGCGGTGCCGTGCACGCCACAGCCGAAACAGTGGTAGAAGCCCTTCGCCGGGCTGACGGTGAATGACGGGGTTTTCTCGTCGTGAAACGGGCAACAGGCTTTGTATTCACGGCCAGCTTTCTTGAGCGGTATGCGGCGGCCGAGCACCTCGACAATATCGGCTCTCGTGATCAAATCGTCTATGAAGTGCTGTGGTATCAGTCCGCTCATTCCGCTACTCGAATTCAATCGACCTGCCGGTACAAGGTGCATTGCTCATAATATGTTTAACGGATACCCGGGCTTTCGGGGGGTCGGCCCGACTATCATTTTTTGCTGTCGTCCTGACCAGCGGGACTCTCAACCCCCTAAGCATAGCCAAACGGCCGGATGATTCCAGTCGCTATCCGGAACTAATCCTGGCCCAGGATCGACTTTACCTTCGCTCCGACAGCAGCCATGTCGGCGCGGCCCGCGGCCTGTGCTTTTACTGCTCCCATAACCTTGCCCATTTCGCGGATGCTTTCTGCGCCGGTTTCGGAAATAGCCTTTTCGATCATCGCGTCCAGTTCATCAGCGGACATCTGCTCGGGCAGATAATTCTCGATAATGCCGATCTCGCCGAGTTCGATGTCTGCGAGATCATCCCGGCTGCCGTCCCGAAACTGGCTAATCGAGTCGCGGCGTTGCTTGACCATCTTATTAAGTACGCCGAGGACGGCAGCATCATCAAGCTCTGTCCGTTGGTCGACTTCGATCTGCTGGATTGCAGCAAGCATGAGACGCACCACCTTGAGCCGGTCTTTGTCGCCGGCCTTCATGGCGGATTTCATGTCGTCGTGGATCTGGCCCTTGAGCGTCATGGACGGGCGGGTCGGCACCTGGTATCAGTAAAGGCGCTTGCGCCGGGTTACTTCCCGGGATATGCGCTTCAGATGGCGCTTAACCGCCGCGGCTTTCTTGCGCTTGCGTTCCTGGGTTGGTTTCTCGTAGAACTCGCGACGGCGAAGTTCAGTCAGGACGCCCGCCTTTTCACAGGCGCGCTTGAACCGGCGCAGGGCAGCGTCAAAATACTCGTTTTCCTTAATGCGGACACTCGGCATACGTATTACTGTCTTTGGTTCAGATACAAAGAAACCCGGCACAGGGCCGGGACTGAACCACTCATGATATCGGCAGATAGCGGATTTTGCAAAGCGAAACCGCTATTTTTGACGGTAAAGCATTGCCCCTGCGGTATGATGCGCCGCCTATGCTGGTACTGGGACTGGAAACGAGTTGCGATGAGACCGGGGTGGCGCTTTTCGATACCGGGCGGGGTCTTGTCGGGCAGGCCCTGCATAGCCAGGTTGATTTGCATGCGGCATACGGCGGGGTGGTGCCGGAGATCGCATCCCGGGATCATATCCGGGCGCTGCTGCCGCTTATCCAGGGGGTCCTTGACGAGGCAGGCGTAGAGCGTCCGGACGCCATAGCCTACACGGCCGGCCCCGGACTGGTTGGTGCGCTGATGGTCGGCGGCGGCCTGGCCTGCGGACTCGGGCTCGCCTGGAATTGTCCGGTTATTCCGATACATCACATGGAGGGGCACCTGCTGGCACCGATGCTCGAGGACGATGCGCCGGCATTTCCCTTCCTCGCGCTACTGGTTTCGGGCGGGCATACCCTGCTTGTCTGGGTGCAGGCGCTGGGTGATTACCAGGTGCTTGGCAGCACGCTCGACGATGCTGTGGGCGAGGCATTCGACAAGACCGCGAAGCTGCTCGGACTGCCCTATCCCGGTGGACCCGCATTGGCGGCGCTGGCAACCAAAGGCAACGATGCGGCCTGCAAGCTGCCGCGGCCGATGTTGCACCGGGACGGTTTCGATTTCAGTTTCAGTGGCCTGAAGACTGCGGTGATGTTGCAGGTTCGGGAAGCCGAGTCGCAGGGGAATCTTGATGCCGTGCGGGCGGATATTGCCGCATCCTTTCAACGGGCGGCAGTGGATACGCTTGTCGGCCGCACACTTAAGGCTGCTGAATACGAGCGGGCGGAGCGCATTGTCGTGGCGGGCGGAGTTGGCGCAAATACGCTGCTGCGGGAAGAGCTAACCGCGCAGTTCGAGGGCAGTGTTTTCTACCCGCGCCCCGAGTATTGCACCGATAATGGCGCGATGATCGCCGTTGCCGGAGCGCTGCGGCTCGCTGACGCGCAAAAACCCGCTACCATTCAGGCGCTGGCGCGCTGGCCACTCGACTCACTCACGCCGCCGCAAAGTGAATGAGATTGAACATGGATACGCAACAAGCAAGCGACACTATTTTTCTTCATGCACTCGAAGTCGAGACGATCGTCGGCATCGGGGACTGGGAACGAAAAATCCGTCAGACGGTCAGCATCGATCTGGAAATGGGCGCCGACAATCGACGTGCAGCGGCAACGGACAGCATTGATGACACGCTGAATTACAAAGCGGTTGCAAAACGGGTGCAGCAGTTTGTGGCCGATGCGCAGTTCCGGCTCGTCGAAACGATGGCCGAAAAAATCGCCGAGCTTGTTCTGCAGGAGTTCGGAATTCCCTGGATCCGGGTACGCGTCAGTAAGCCCCGTGCGATTCGCGGTGCGAAGAATGTCGGTGTTCTGATTTACCGGGCAAAAGCGTAGTGCCCATAGCCTATCTCGGCCTCGGCAGCAATCTCTATGCCGGGAAAAACCTGCATCTGGCTTCCCGGGAAATCCGCGACCGTTTTTTCCTGCAAGAAATTTCAGCGGTCTATCGCAGCAAGGCCTTGGGCTTCGACGGTGCCGATTTCCTGAACGCGGTTGCCTGCATAGAAACAAAGTTGACGCCACATGACTTGTGCACGCAACTCGAGCTCATCCACGAGGTGGCAGGGCGTCGTCGCCGGCCAGAAAAATTAATTTCGCGATCGCTGGACATCGATCTGTTGCTGTACGATCAGCTGGTCCTGGACGAACCGCCGGTTCGGTTGCCCCGGGAAGATGTATTGCGTTACAGCTTCGTGCTCAGGCCACTGGCCGAAATTGCGCCGCACTATCGTCACCCGGTGACGGGCAAATCGATCAGCGATCACTGGCGGGAGTTCGACGTTGCCATTCATCCGTTAACGGCAGTCGAGCTTGTTTTGTAAAAATGGGGCGGACTACAAAATTCTCGGAACAGCCGCGAACAACATCAATGGGTCACGGTGTTCCGTTCGTGTTACCAGCCGAGCGAGCGGCCACCATCGATCACGATGATCTGGCCTGTCGAATAAGTCGCGTCCCGCACCAGGAATAGTACGCAGTTTGCGATGTCTGCAGGATCTCCGCTGCGTCCGAGTGGAATCTGCCTGAGGATATTTTCTTTAGTGGCGTCGGTAATATCGTTTTCCGGCCATGCTATCGCACCCGGAGCCACACCATTGACGCGGATATCAGGCGCGAGGTCCCTCGCCAGGGAGCGGGTAAGCATCGCCAGTCCCGCTTTCGCCACGCCATAAACCGCGTGATCCCGAAGCGGCCTTTTCGCATGTATGTCGATGATATTGACGATGACACCACGGCTGGTCCTGAGATGTGGAATTGCTGCCTGTGAAAGAAAGAGCGGTGCTTTGAGGTTGCTGCCAACAAGTTCTGTCCACTGGTCTTCCGTTATTGTGCCTAGCGGTGTTGCATAGAAAGATGATGCATTGTTGACCAGGATGTCGAGCTGGCCCGACCAGTCAAGGACGGCGTCGACCAGCGACGCCGGTTCACCATCGGCGGCAATGTCGCTTTTGAAAATGCTGGCAGAGCCAGCACGATGCTGGTTGAGCCTGGCAGACAATTCAGCCGCATGCTCCTCTGAGCCGCGATAGTGAATTGCCACATTCGCCCCATGGTGGTGCAACAATTCCGCGATCGCAGCACCGATACGTCTCGCGGCGCCGGTGATGAGCGCGCATTTGCCATGTAACGATTCCGGGTTTGCGTACGGCATATTAATAATTAGTATTTAGCGGTCAGCCGACATACATTGTCGCCATTGTTAGAGACATATGAAATCAATGCAACCAGGGCGCCACACAGGATTCGATCTGCCTGCACCCGACGAACGATGCGCCGCTCATAGCCGCCGCGTTGCTGCATATATCTGTCAGCGCATTAAAGAGGAGGGCGGCAGTATCAGTTTTGCCGAGTTCATGCAGCATGCGCTCTACGCGCCGGGTCTGGGCTACTACGTGTCGGGCACGACGAAATTCGGTCACGACGGGGATTTCATCACGGCACCGGAAATCTCGCCGCTGTTCGGTCAGGTGCTGGCAAGACAAGCCGCGGCAGTATTGGAACAGGTTGACGACGGGCAGATATTTGAACTGGGCGCCGGCAGCGGTGTGCTTGCGGCGACCATACTCAGGAAGCTTGCGATGCTGAATGCACTGCCGGATCGCTATTATATTCTCGAGGTTTCAGCGGACCTCAGGCAGCGGCAGGAAGAATATCTGGGTACCGAGGTGCCGGACCTGGCAGCGCGGGTGGAGTGGTTGCCGGCACTCCCGGTCGATTTCCCGGGTGTCATCGTTGCGAACGAAGTCGCAGACGCGCTTCCGGTTGAGCGATTTACAATGGATGGCGGCCAGCCGAAACAAATCAGGGTTGCCGTGGAAAATGGCAAGTTTCAGTGGCATCAGGGTGATGCCCCCGATTTACTGGGCGAAGCCGTCGATGGCATAGAAAAAAAAATCGGCAGGCGGTTTCCTGACAACTATCAATCGGAGATCTGTCTGGCGCTTGCACCATGGATTAACGACCTGGTCAATTGCCTGCGTGAGGGCCTCATATTCCTGTTCGACTATGGCGTGACATGCCGGGAATACTACGCACCGGAGCGGAGTGAAGGCTGGATAAGATGTCACTTTCGACACCACGCGCACAGCAATCCGCTAATACTCCCTGGCATTCAGGATCTGACCGCCTGGGTGGATTTTTCGGCGCTAGCCGATGCTTCCGTTGACAGTGGCGGCGAAATCGCCGGATACGTTTCGCAAGCCCATTTCCTGCTCAACGGTGGACTGCAGGAGGAACTGGCTGATTTCACATCCTTACCCGTCGCAGAACAACTCGAATTGTCCCGACAGACCAAATTACTTACTCTGCCCGGCGAAATGGGCGAAAACTTCAAGTGCATTGGATTAAGCCGTGGCGATATTGCACCGCCCGTTGCATTTCACGAATCTGACAGAACGCACATGCTGTGACGGTAATAATAAGGAATTATGAATGACTTGGTTGCAAATCATCGTGCTGGCCGTCGTGCAGGGGTTGACAGAATTCCTGCCTGTATCGAGTTCCGGGCACCTCATCCTGGTACCGGCATTATTCGGCTGGGCGGATCAGGGGCTGGTCTTTGACATTGCCGTTCACACCGGTTCGCTTGGTGCAGTTTGCGTTTTTTTTCGTAACGATATCGCAACCTTGATTCGTGGTGTCGGCGACATCATTGGGGGACGCTCAGGGACGCTGCAAGCCAGGATGGCGTGGTCTGTCGGCATTGGGACAATCCCGGCCGCCATCGCCGGATTGCTGCTCGCCGGCTGGATTGCCGCGAATCTGCGCAGTCCGATGATTGTCGTTGCGACACTGGCTGCTTATGGTTTGCTCATGGCGCTCGCCGACCGCTTTGCGCCACGGGATCGCGATATGTCATCAATCGGTATCAGGGATGCAATCGTCATCGGGCTGGCGCAGGCACTGGCACTGGTACCTGGTACCTCACGCTCCGGGATTACGATTACGGCCGGGCGCCTGCTTGGATTCCGCAGGCAGGATGCGGCACGGTTCTCATTCGTGCTTTCGGCGCCAGTGATCCTGCTCGCAACAATTTACGAAGTAGTGATGCTTATCACGGGCGATATGCAGGTCGCGTGGGATAATCTGGCCGTGGCGGCATTGATTTCAGGTATCGTCGCATACCTGAGCATCGACTTTTTTATGCGTTTCGTCAGTGCTCTGGGTCTGCTGCCGTTTGCGATATACCGACTGTGCCTTGCGAGCGTGATTCTGTATGTCCTTCATTAGGCGATTATGTTATTCGGTTCTGCTGTGCCTTGCCTGCAATGGCAATGCAATTGCGGCCGGCTACATTCTCGGCATCGGCGCCGCGGCAGACTCCGAAGACGGGCGTGCTTTTACCGCCTTTGGCGACTTCGGCATTGGTGAGAACACCTGGCTGTCTGCAACGATCGGATCGACTGAGACCGATTCCACGGCCGGCCGATTCTCAACGACGTTTGCCGACGTCGGCATCGATCATTACTTTAATCCTATTGGCATACGCTTGAGCGGCGCATACTGGGGCGACTCCAGCATTCTCGATTCCGAAGATGTGCGTGCCTCGCTCTACTACCGGGATGATACCGCGTCATTTTCCGCGGACTACGAACGACGCAATTTCGACTTTATCTTCGGCTCCATTCTCCTGCAGGACAGGCGCAAAGCGGAATTTCACTCAGATGGCTGGGGCATGACGAACCGGATTCAGTTCAGTGATCGAATCACTTTTCGATTAAGTGGTATGCACTATGGCTACTCTCGAAATATTCGCCTCCAGCCTGAAATCGACACCCTTCGATTCCTGTCTGCATCGCGGCTCAGCCTCATCAACAGCCTGATCGATTACCGCGTAAACGCCGGACTGGAATTCAGATTTGGCCTGCGCAGCGTAGATGTGTCAATCGGCAATTGGCAGACAGCCGTCGATCAGAGCAAGGTGGATTCCTATACCATCGGTTTCCTGACACCGATGACCGATCGCACCGATATAGAGATTCGTCTTTCTTTCGATGATTCAGAAAACTTTGGCAATACGACGGCGCTGACTGTCTTCCTGTACTACTTCGGCGGTTCCTGATCTTTCCTGACGGCCGCAATTGCGCGCCGCCGGCGCGTTTCAATTTTCTTGCCGATTTCTTTGCCGCTTAACTGACTGCTCGTCAGATCGCTGATGTCAATTGCGCTGGCAGCTTTCCATGCTACTCGAAAATATTCCGCCTGCGGATACGGCCGGTCCTCGAAACCGGTTCTGCCGCGGGCGTCAGCCTCGCAGGCCAGCAGGAATTTTTCGAATCGCGGCGGCCGCCTGAAGGCATCGGTGCGATTCAGGACCTTGAGCACAGTGGACGGGCGCAGCTCGAATGCACGATGGAGGTGCGTGTGGAATTCGGCGACCAGGCAAGCCAACTCGCGAAAAGCGGCGGGGACCCGCAGGCGCATCGATAAGAATTTCACAAGCCTGACGCTGCGGCGCTCATGTCCGGTATGTTTGGGCAAAATCCTTTTCGCCGTAGTCGCTTTTCCCAGGTCATGAACGAGCGCGGCAAAGCGGACGTCGGCGTCTTTCGATAACGCAGCAGCCTGCTCAAGGGCCATCAGGGAATGGATGCCGCAATCGATCTCGGGGTGCCATTTTTCAGGCTGCGGAACGCCGAACAAAGCATCGATTTCCGGAAAAATTACCGCCAGCGCAGTGCACTCACGCAGAATTTCCACAAAAACCTGCGGATCGGCTCCGGCCAGGGCCGCCTCCGTTTCTTTCCAGACGCGTTCCGGCACCAGCGCATCGGCTTCTCCACTGACGACCATCCGCTTCATCAATTGCATGGTCTCGTCGGCAATGCGGAACCCGAGGCCGAGCAAGCGCGCGGCAAACCTGGCGGTACGCAGGATGCGTACCGGATCTTCCGCGTAAGCGTCGGAGACATGTCGCAATGTTCTTGATTCGATATCGGCCAGACCGTTGCACGGGTCAATCAGTTTCCCGTCAGGACCCACTGCCATTGCGTTGATTGTCAGGTCTCTGCGAGCCAGGTCCTCTTCAATCGTGACATCGGGCGAGGTGTGAAAGGTGAAGCCGTGATAACCAGTGCCGGTTTTCCTTTCCGTGCGTGCCAGCGCATATTCTTCGTTGCTCTCGGGATGCAGAAACACCGGGAATTCGTTGCCAACCGGCCTGTAACCGAGACTCTTGAGATCGTCCGGTGTGGCGCCCACGACGCACCAGTCCCGCTCTTTCACAGGCAATCCAAGCTGTTCGTCCCGAACCGCGCCACCGACGAGGTAAACTTCCATGCTGTGATTCTATCTTGCATGAGGTCAGATTGCCCTTGAGAGCGCCGAAGCGAAAAAACAGCGCGCAGCGCTTCATGATCGTCACTGCCCTGCTGCTTGCGATACCGCAGATCGAAGGCTGCTACTACATGCAGGCGATTCGCGGCCAGTTCGAAGTCATGCACGCCCGGCAGCCGATACAGGAGGTCATCGCGGATGAAAACTCGCCGGATGACCTGAAAAAACGGCTCACGATCGTGCTGGAGGCGCGGGACTTTGCTGTCGATGAGTTATTGCTGCCCGACAACAAGAGCTATCGATCGTATGCAGACCTGGGGCGGGACTATGTCGTCTGGAATGTATTTGCCGCACCCGAATTTTCGCTGGAGCCGAAAACATGGTGTTTTCCCGTTGCCGGTTGCGTCGCTTATCGAGGCTATTTCGCAGAGGAGGCAGCCCGCAAGAAAGCGCAGAATTTACGCGATGACGGATACGACGTTACGGTTGGCGGCGTCTCGGCGTACTCGACACTCGGGAAATTCTCGGACCCGGTACTCAACACGATGATGCGCTGGACTGATGCGGAGCTGGTTTCCACCATATTTCACGAGCTCGCGCACCAGAGGCTGTACATCAAAGGCGATACGGCATTTAACGAGTCGTTTGCCACGGCGGTTGCCAATATCGGTATGACGAGATGGCTGGACGGAAGAGCCGAAGTGGCGAGCAGTGGCGTCTTTCGTAAGAATCGCGAGCTGCGGCAGTCGTTGATGACGCTCGTTGAGGCAACCAAAACCGATCTCAGGAACCTGTACGGGTCGGACCTGGACGTTCCGCTGATGCGAACGAGGAAGCAGGAATTGCTGGACGATCTGTCTGCGGCCGCTGCGAACCTGATTGAGGCTGGCGGGTCGGGTGCCACGAACTGGCTGGCTCCGCCGCTGAACAATGCGCGGTTGGCATCGCTGGGCCTGTATGAAGGACGCCAGGGGGTTTTCAATGCAATTCTTCGGGACTGCAACGAGGAGCTCGATTGCTTTTATGCCGAAGCAGAGAAACTGGCGGAGCTTGATCAGGACGAACGCAAGCGGCGCATGGACCAGATGGCTGACTAATCTGTTTTTACAACGGCTTTTGCCGCGGGATCGATGGCCGACAGTTCTGTGGAGAGTCGCCTGGTTTTGCCGGTAAGCCGCCAGTGAAAGATAGCGTCAGCTGTCAGGACGCGGCGAACGAACGCCCTGGTTTCGTTGTAAGGAATATTCTCGATCCAGATTCGCGCATCGAGTTGACTGGCCCCTGGCAACCACGCTTCAACATTCAGCGGTCCGGCGTTGTAGGCAGCGGTTGCGAGTACTTTGTTCTCGTCGAAGCGGTCGAACATCTTCCGCAGGTACATGGTGCCCAGGCGAATATTGCTTGCTGAATCAGTCAGTGTTGCGAGCCCGGAATAGGGATGCCTGATTTCGCGCGCCATGCGCTCGCCAGTCTCCGGCAGGATTTGCATGATGCCGATGGCACCCGCAGCTGAGCGGATATCGCGCATAAAGAGGCTCTCGCTTCGTGCGATGCCGTAGGCCCAGCTATCGGTGATGTTGGCGTCCTGGGAATATTGTGCGAAGTCCGCGCGCCAGGGCAATGGATACCGAAGCATCAGGTCATCGAACTCGCCCACCATGGAGGCCGTGGCAATTGCACGGGAATGCCATCCCCATTGGTGCGCAAGTATTGCCGCCTGCACCTGTTCATGCGGCGTCAGCGTGCTGACTGTTGCATCCCACTCGGAACGGCCGCGCCCCTCGAGACCCACATGGAACAGTTCCCTCGCGCGGATCAGAGCCGGCATTTCCGCGAGCCTGGCGGCGACCTCATTGTCAACGAGCAGGCGGCTATCCGCGAATGCGTAGTCATTGCCAAGTGCATCTGAGGCCAGGAAACCGTAGTAGCTTCGGATCGTGGCCAGTTTGTTCAGCTTCGCAGCGGCAGGTTCTTCCTGACCGGCATATTTCAGGGCTAGCGCTTCCCAGTACTGCCATTCCTCGGCACTTTGTTCGTCCTCGGACAGCATTGCAATCGCACGAAGAACGTTAGCCCAGTCCTGCCGGCGAAGACTGGTCCGGATCATCCAGCGGCCAACCTCAGCGTCGACTGCTGCAGGCGGCAGCTTGTACAGTAAGGCCTTAGCCTCCGGCAGCTGCCGGCGCGCTGCCCACAGCGCGATGTGCCGGCTGATGTAATGCTGTTGTTCGGTTGTGAACCGATACGTCTCCCGCAGCGCAATCCAGTTTTCAGAGGCGAGCAATGGATCGCCGAACGCGATGCGTTCGATCGCATAGATCATTTGCTGGTGTCCGACGCTATTATCAACGCGGTCGAGGTTTGTGCGTAAGAACTCGAGGGAGTCGTTTTGTGCCTTCAGCCAGGAGTTAGCTTGCTCGAGGTACCCGGGACTCAACGGTTTTGACAGGAAACGGGCGAGCGAGAAGTGCCGCTCATCGACTGCCAGTGCAAATCGTTTTTCGTAATGATCGTCTGTCAGTGCACCGGTGGCACGCAGGTGCGTAAATACGGGATCGCACTCGTCAGCCTGGCTCTTGCCGACCAGCCAAAGGTCCAGCCCCCGCCTGACGATTCTGCTTTGACGGCCTTCGCGGATTTCCGCCAGCAATGCGAGGCAGTCCAGTTTCGCGATGTTGAGGCCCTGGTAGAACCGCCGGTATATCTCCAGGTACTCCGACAGGTGGCCGGCATCTGCAAGATGCAGGGAAAACTGGTAGCGAAGCTCCCGGGCCGGTTTCAGCGTACCGTACTGATCGAGAAAAGCCCCCACCTCTGCATGATCGGCGGTTCCTAACCGGGCTCTGAAATAGCTTGCTTCGAGATCAGGCCAGAGGACATAGTCCCGTAGCATTTGCTCATGTTGCAGCACGGGCTGCCAGTTGCCACGCTCTACCTCGGGATGGACCGCTTGATACGCCGCCCGCTGTTTTTCAATATCGTAGGTTTCGAGCGACGGAGCCCCGAATGGTGCTCCGGCCAGTAAGACACCGGCAAAGACAGCATGAAATCTCCATGCCGAATTCATGCGTGTTAGCGGATTTGAAGCATTAAGGAGCGGTCGCCGCGCTGTACCAGCAGAAACAGGATCCTGTTGGCGTCCGCGATCTCCTGCAGTTGTTGCAGATTCTGAACCTGCTGCCGATTAACCGCGATGATGACGTCGCCCGACCGTAGTCCACGCTGTGCAGCCGCGCTGCCGGGTTCAACCTCGCTCACATCAACGCCGCCCGTCGCGCTGGTTGATGATGTTGCGAACCGGGCACCCTGTAATCCGGGGTGTATGTCGCTGCCGCTGCTCCGTGTAATCGTGCGTTGGCCGAGCTTTGCCTGAACCTTAAGGGTTTTTCCGTCACGCACGAATTCGATATCGACTATTTCGCCGGATCCCTTCAGCCCGATGGCATTGGCCAGTTCACGGCTGTTGTCGATTTTCTTGTCGTTGACCCTGACGATAATGTCATCGACATGCAGGCCGGCTTTCTCGGCCGCGGATTCAGGTTCGATTGCCGATACCAGTGCGCCGCTTTCGACTTCCGCGCCAAGCGCCTTTGCGCTTTCCTTGTCGATCGTCTGAATCGAAACGCCAAGAAGTCCGCGGCGCACTTCGCCGAAGTCAAGTATCTGGCGCATGATCGACTTCGCGATGGCCGATGGCACGGCAAAGCCGATCCCGACATTGCCTCCAGTACGGCTCACGATTGCCGAATTTATGCCGACGAGTTCGCCTTTCATGTTGACGAGCGCGCCACCTGAGTTGCCCGGATTGATCGATGCATCCGTCTGAATAAAATCCTCGTAGCCGTTGCGATTGATGCCGGTGCGGCCCAGCGCACTGACAATGCCTGAGGTGACGGTGTGGCCGAGCCCGAATGGATTGCCGATAGCGATTACAAAATCGCCGACCTCTACCAGGTCTGAATCTCCAATCGGCAGTTCGACAAGATTCTCCGGATCGACCTTGATAACGGCGATGTCTGTCGCGGCATCCGAGCCGATGATTTCCGCATCCAGGGAGTCATCGTTGAAGAGCGAGATCTGAATCTTGTCAGCTCCGTCAACGACATGATGATTGGTCAGAATATATCCATTAGCGGCGTCCACGATGACGCCCGAGCCGGCGCTCGCAACTTCGCGCGATCCACCTTCGAAATTGGGCAGTCCGAAGAAGCGCCTGAACATCTCGTCACCATAGGGCGACCGTGATCGTACGGTCTGACTAACCCGGATATTGACGACCGCCGGCGCTACCCGCTTGACCAGCGGCGCAAGGCTGGGCAGCGGCTGGCCATCGACACTGTCGGGCAGCGCAGCAGTGCCTGTCAGGGCAACAAACATAAGCAGGGTTGCCCAGATCAGGCGATACGTTTTGTTCATGGTTCGATTAACCTCATCGACAAAGTCTGGTCTGTCATTCTGCACCGGCACCGCTGAATGGCCGGTGAACGCATTTCCAAATCATAACTTGTTTGGCAGAGGACATGGAAAGATCATTAAAAGTTCCTTCGCGCCGCAAACGACGATGTCCGGCATCTTTCGAAGATGCCGGACGCCTGCAAATCGTCGCAGTTTTTTTAGGCAGCTTTTACGGTAATTCGCCGTGCCAGAATTTGCGGCTGTTTCGGAATGATGACCTCGAGAATACCGTTGGCGCTCTTGGCTGAAATTTCCTCGGCGTCGGCCGTATCCGGCAAAGTGAAACGCCGATAAAATTTGCCGCTGACCCGTTCTACACGGCGCATTCCTTGCGCTTCCTCGGTGGATTCCTGGTCCCGTTCACCGGAGACGCTCAGAATACCATTTTCCATATTGACCTCGATGTCCTCAGGCTTCACTCCCGGCACGTCGGCGCGCAACACATAGCGGTCCTTCTCCTCGACGATATCGACCGCCGGTACCCAGTCGGCAACGCTGCTGCCGTTATGGTCACTGCCTGCCAGGCCGAATCGGCGGCCGGCAATTTGATCGAGATCCTGATGCAGAAGATTGATCAGACTCCAGGGTTCAAATCTCGTTATGTTCATTTTTTGCTCCTAATTTTGACGCAAAGTTACTGCTTCATCCGAGTCTGAAGAGATGCCCGGAAAAGCTTGATTACGGGTATAAATAAGGCCATTAAATGTGTTTTCAAGTGACGCAAAACCACTGCAAATGCCGTTCTTTCGAGGGCTTATTTGCTATGCTTAATGCCACTATATGTAGTGGTAAACTAATTTCTCAAAAGCGCAAAATTTTTCGTCAGGTAATTAAAGGACTTATTCGTGTTTGTTTTATAACCTATTGTTTTTTATATATTAAGCACCTATGAAAAAAAACAAACAAAGCCTTGACAGTCGACCGCTCCAGGCATAATCTTGACTCCTAGCAGGCACAACATCTTGTGTCTGCCATAACGAAGAACAGAGGCCAGTTTTGGCACTCGCCGCTCAAAAAATGAAGTGCGGTGAGCGGGGGGCTTTTCACTCTTTTAAAGGGTGAATGAGCAAGAATTTGGGGTCGCCACACGGCGTTTGGGAGTTTAAGGTTCACATGAAGTCTGCGATACATCTTGATGCTCATAGTGTCGCCGACATCGCCTTACAGCCAGCCTCGCTCGACATCTGGAATACAAAATACCGGCTGACCGCAAAAGATGGCGCGCATATCGACGGCACCATCGATGATACCTACAAGCGGGTGGCAAGAGCGGTGGCAGACGTCGAATCAGTCCACTTACGCGAGCAGTGCTACGAACAATTTTTGTGGGCGTTGCGCAATGGTGCGATACCGGCGGGCCGGATCATTTCCAACGCCGGGGCAAAGGAACACAAGCCGGCCACGTCGACCATTAATTGCACAGTCTCCGGCACCGTCTCCGACTCGATGGATAATATTCTGAACAAGGTTCACGAGGCTGGCCTGACGCTAAAAGCGGGTTGCGGCATCGGCTATGAATTTTCCACATTACGCCCGAAGGGCGCGTATGTGAATGGTGCGGGTGCGTATACCTCGGGTCCGTTGTCGTTTATGGATATATACGACAAGATGTGTTTCACGGTCTCGTCGGCGGGCGGGCGGCGTGGTGCGCAGATGGGTACCTTCGATATCGGTCACCCGGACGTAATGGAGTTCATTCGCGCCAAGCGTGAGAATGGACGGCTCAGGCAATTCAACCTGTCGCTTCTCGTCACAGACGAATTCATGCAGGCGGTCAAGAATGACGCGGACTGGCAGCTCGCGTTTCCGGTGACGCTCAGGGAACTCGAACAGGACCAGCTCGACGTCAAGGACGACAAACAGTTCGTCTGGCGTGAGTGGCCCGAGCCGGGCGACTATGTGCGCAACGAAGCGGGCCTGGTCGCCTGCAAGATTTTCAAGACCATGCCGGCACGTCGGGTGTGGGACGTAATCATGGCGTCGACCTACGATTTCGCAGAGCCAGGCTTTGTTCTGATCGACAAAGTCAACGAGATGAACAACAACTGGTTTGTCGAAAATATCCGCGCCACGAATCCCTGTGGCGAGCAGCCGTTGCCGCCGTATGGTTCCTGCCTGTTGGGATCCGTCAATCTCACGAAATTCGTACGGGACGCCTTCACGGAAGACGCCAGGTTCGATTGGGACGAGTTCTGCAAGGTAGTGAAGATTTTCACGCGGATGCTCGACGATGTGGTCGAGATCAATGGTCTGCCACTGCCGTTGCAGCGTGAAGAGATCATGCGCAAGCGCCGTCACGGCATGGGCTTCCTCGG
>SMUY01109947.1_pt1 | contig 17505 bp, 10 predicted proteins | sample 2456441 | NCBI WGS metagenome assembly SMUY01 (sample SAMN11095931, study PRJNA526329) | marine sediment metagenome | biome: Marine sediment; feature: Surficial sediment; material: Deep marine sediment; isolation source: Hadal surficial sediment | place: Pacific Ocean | collected 2014-11 | depth...
GCTCGTGGAAGTCTGGAAGTCTGAGATTGTATTGGACTGAAGACCTCGGTCAACCAACGCGATGGCGTGTAGGCAACTCAAGCTCAAACGGATTCTCGGAGAATTCGGATGTCAGAGGACCTCCCATCACGACAAGTCCTCGCTGGATCCCGTTCGAAGCAGGTAGAGCCTCTGCACCAATGCTCGCAGCGGGTGACCGGATCCCGCTGGACCTGGCTGCGCTGTAGGTACGATCGGCACCGAACTCCCTTTCCCGAACGTCGAAACGTTCGATCAGGTCAGCCCCATCCACAGCAACTCACTCGAGCGGGGCCGCGCCGTCGGCGGATTCGACCCGATAGATTCGCGGACGGCGGCCGAAGCGGACTTCGAAGCCCGACTCGATCGCTGCGGCAACGGCTTCGGCCGCTTCAGGCGCAACCAGGTGGATCGTGCAGCCCCCGAAGCCGGCACCGGTGAGGCGCGAGCCATAGCAACCCGCCAGCTCGTCGCCGATCTGGCAGAGGGCATCGAGCTCGGGCGTCGTCACGTCGAACTCGACCCGCAGACTCTTCATCCCCTGTTGGAGCAGCACGCCAAGCCGTTCAATATCCGAGTCGTGCAGGGCTTTGCAGGCCATCTCGACACGCGCGTTCTCCGTGATGACGTGGCGCGCGCGACGGATGAGCAGATCCGGCAGCACGGCTTCCAGCGGATCGAGGTCGTCGACCCCGTAGTCACGCAGTGACCGCGCGTCTTCGCCCCCGATTCCGGCGCGCCGCGCGGCCTCGAAGGCGTCGTGGCACTCCAGAACCCGGCCAGCGTAGTTCCCGCTGGCCAGGGACCGGCGAACACCCGAGTCCGCCACCAGGATTACGACCTGCTCGCTGGGGAGCGGCACGTGCTCGATCGTCTCGTCTCGACAATCGATTCGAAGCGCGTGGCCGCGTCTGGCCAGCGCGCTGGTGAACGGGTCCATGATGCCGCACTCGACGCCGACGAAACCCTTTTCGGCCGCGTGGGCGACCCGGGCGCGTTCGATGGACTGCAGCCCAAGTCCCAGACACGCATCCAGAGCCGTCACGATGGCGAGCTCCATGGCCGCCGAGCTCGACAAGCCGGCACCCATCGGAACGTCGCTGCTGATCGACAGATCGAACCCATCCAGATCGAAGCCAGCCTCGCGCAGGGCCACGACGATGCCCTGAACGAAATCTCCCCATTCGCCCCGGGCCTCGGGTCGTTTCTCCCGGGAATCGAATTCGGCCAGCGTTTCCTGCTCACGGGAGTCGACACGTACGCGCGAATCCGTCCTGGGCGTGACCCAGGCGACGCAGCTGCGGTCGATGGCGCACGGCAGCACCAGCCCCTGGTTGTAGTCGGTGTGCTCGCCGATCAGGTTCACGCGTCCCGGCGCGCGGGCCCCGGCGCGCGGGGCGCTTCCGAATCGCTGCTCGAAGCGACGCCTGGATTCGTCCAGCAACATCGAGTCACGGCCTCCCATCTCGACTCACGGCCACCCAGATCGTCTGCGGGCCTCCCGGATCGCCTCACGGCACCCCGATCGACCCACATCTCCCATTCTACGAGCTCGCCGCGCTACGCTCTGGCCCATGACCCGTTGCATTGAAGCATTTCCGCCGATCGCGCGTCCGACTCGAGGTATGGCCGACCCGAGCCGATCGACCGCCTGCTGCATCCTGCTGCTGGCCGTGGTGTTCTTCGCCCCGGTGGCCAGCGCCAATGACCCCTTCCTGCGCCACACGGTGACGGTCCGGGTCGTCCAGCAGGCCGGTGCCGCCGTGGTCAACATCACCACGGAGCGCATCAACCAGCGCCGCAACTCACTGCGGCCGGGACTCTCGGACCCCTTCTTCAACCAGTTCTTCCGGGATTTCTTCGAGCCCCGGCTTCCCCAGACTTCCCACAGCCTGGGCTCCGGTGTCGTAATCGACGCAGCCGGGCACATCCTGACCAACGCGCACGTGGTGGCCCGGGCCAGCCGGATCCGCGTCGCGCTCGCCGACGGCCGCGAATACGACGCCGAGCTGATCGGCGCCGACCCCAACAACGACATCGCCGTCCTCAAGGTCGACACCGAAGAAGAGCTTCCCTGGATTCCCCTCGGCAGCTCGTCCGACCTGATGGTGGGCGAACCCGTCATCGCAATCGGAAATCCCTTCGGTCTCTCCAACACCGTCACCACGGGCGTGATCTCGGCCGTGAACCGCTCGCTGCACTCGAAGAACCACACCTATCATGGCTTCCTCCAGACCGATGCCTCGATCAATCCCGGCAATTCGGGCGGTCCGCTGCTGAACGCCGAAGGCGATCTCATCGCCATCAATACCGCCGTCTACCAGGGCGGGCAGGGCATCGGCTTCGCGATTCCCATCGACGTGGCGACCCGCGTCGTACGGGAGTTGATCGAACACGGCGAAATCACGCCGGTCTGGCTCGGGATCGAGTTCCAGGACCTGACCCCCAACCTGCTGAGCGCTCTCGACCTCGACCCGAACCTGCGCGGCGCATTGGTCAACCGGGTTCGCAAGAAGAGCCCGGCCGATGCCGCGGGCGTGAGGCGTAGCGACATCGTCACCCACTTCGATCACCGCCCGGTCCGGTCGGCGCGGATGTTCTTCGAGATCCTCGAGACCGTCACGAGCGGCCAAGAACTCGTCGTCGACGTAAATCGAAATGGCAAGAAGTTGACGCTCGAGATGATCGCCATGGAAGTTCCCGATGAACTCGTGGACGCATTGCCCCTCGAGCTGATGGGCCTCGACCTGGCGCTCCGGGAAGGCGGCGGATTCGAGGTACGGAATGTCCGCCAGGGCGGTGGCGCGGCGCGCATCGGCCTCCAGGCAGGAGACATCCTGATCGGGATCAACGGCCGCGCCCTCGATGGCACCGAAGCCCTGCGGCGCGCCATGCTCGACCTGCGAGGCCGTTCCCGGGCCCTCGTCGTGGTTCAGCGTGGCAACGGCAGATACCATGTGACGATCCCGCTGGTCTGATCGCCGTCGCCGGGTGGCGGTGGCGCGGCTTCGCTCCATCCGACGCCACGCCAGAAAAAGAGACATCCCGGGAACCATCGCGTCGGTGCTGGTTTCAAACTTCCGGAAGTTGCACCCAACGGAGAACTCGATGAACCGCAGGCGAATCGTCTTGATCACGTCCCTCTCGTTGCTGTCCGGCTTGCTGCTGGTCGTGTCGGGCGTCCTCGACGTCCGGATCGACTGGCGCAGCAACGAAGCGCGGGCCATCGATTTCTTCGGGAGCGATGAAGACGATGCCGCGGAGACTCCGGACGTGGCCGCCGCCGGCGAAGCCTTCTGGAAGGATGGCTCCAATCTGCCCGCGATGGTTCCCAACGGCCTCCCTGCGTCGTTCGCCGACCTGGCGGAGCGTGTTTCGCCTGCGGTCGTGAACATCCAGACGTCGCGCACCGTGAAGTACCAGATGCCGCGGGCCTTCGAAGAGTTCTTCTTCGGCGCCCCGTTCGGGCAGACGCCGGGTGAACACAAGGTGCCGAGTCTCGGCACCGGCTTCGTGATCTCCGAAGACGGCTTCATCGTCACCAACAACCACGTGATCGAAGGCGTGGACACCATCAAGGTCGCCTTCTCCAACGGTGACGAGCTCGACGGTGAAGTCGTCGGTCGAGATCCAAAGACCGACATCGCGTTGATCCGCGTGAAGAGCAGCAAGAAGCTGCCGGTCCTGGCGCTGGGAGACTCCGATGCGGTGCGACCGGGAGAGTGGGTGATTGCCGTCGGCAACCCGTTCGGGCTCGAGCACACGGTCACCGCCGGCATCGTGAGTGCCAAGAACCGCGTGATCGGCCACGGCACCTACGACGACTACATCCAGACCGACGCCGCCATCAATCCGGGCAACTCCGGCGGCCCCCTCATCAACATGGCTGGCGAGGTGATCGGCATCAACACCGCCATCAAGCCCGGCGCCAACACCGTCGGGTTCGCAGTGCCCATCAACATGGCCAAGCAGATCCTCCCACAGCTCATGACCAGCGGAAAGGTGACGCGCGGCTGGCTCGGCGTCGTGATCCAACGCATCACGCCGGAGCTGGCGAGCCATCTCGAACTCGAGGACGAGACCGGCGCGCTGGTGTCGCGAGTGATGAAGGGTGGCCCGGCCGATGCTGCCGGCGTCGAGCGTTACGACGTGATCGTCGAGTTCGACGGCAAGCCGGTCAAGGTGATGAACGACCTGCCGAAGCTCGTCGCCTCGACCGCGGTCGACAAGAAGGTGAAGCTCGTCGTGGTCCGCGACAGCAAGCGCAAGAGCCTGAAGGCCACCATCGCCAAGATGGACGAGAGAGCGCTCGGCGACGAGGTCTCGAGCCAGGAGACTGGGGGCGCGTCCGCCTTCGGATTGAAGGCCCAGAACCTCACGGCCGACCTTGCAGCCCGGCTCGGACTCGATGAGGACGCCGGCGTGATCGTAACCGGCGTCCTGCGTGGCAGTCCCGCCGCCGAAGCCGGCCTGCGTCGCGAGGACGTGATCCTCGAGGTCGACAAGCAAGAGGTGAGCGACGTCGGCACGCTGGACGAGCTGCTCTCGAAGGCCGACGACGGCGCGCTGCTGCTGATCCGGCGCGGGGATGCCACGGTGTTCGTGCCGCTGCCGGCGCCCCCGGACTAGCCCGAACAGCGCGCCTTGGCCCCTCGGGCAGCCCCGGCTTGCCCAGAGACGGGCCGTGCTTACGGTTTTCGCCATGCGAATGGACAAGCTCACGATCAAGAGCCAGGAGGCCCTGGCCGAGGCGCAGAGCCAGGCCTCGAGCCGCGGCCACAGCGAAATCACTCCCGCCCACGTTCTCCGGGGACTGCTCGGCCAGCCCGAAGGCAGCACGCTGCCGGTTCTTCAGAAGCTCGGGGTGCCGGTGGACATCCTCCAGAGCGAGCTCGAAAAGCTGCTGGAGGGGATGCCGAAGGTGACGGGCGGCGCCCAGCCGCAGCTGTCGCGCGCCACGTCCAAGGTCCTGGACCAGGCCTTCCAAGAGGCCGACGCCCTCAAGGACGAATACGTCTCGACCGAGCACCTGCTGCTCGGCCTCGCCGCTGCCCGGGAGGATCCCGCCGGTCGCATGCTTCGTGAAGTCGGGGTAGACCGCGAAGCGTTGCTCAAGGCGCTCGTTTCGGTGCGCGGCGCTGCCCGCGTCACCGACCCGGATCCGGAATCGAAGTACCAGTCCCTGTCGAAATTCGGCCACGACCTGACCGACGCCGCGCGCCTGGGGAAGATCGATCCCGTCGTGGGTCGCGACGAAGAGATCCGGCGTGTGATCCAGGTGCTCTCGCGCCGTACCAAGAACAACCCGGTGTTGATCGGCGAGCCCGGCGTCGGCAAGACCGCCATCGCCGAGGGGCTGGCGCAACGCATCGTGGCCGGAGACGTACCCGAGAGTCTCAAGGACCGGCGCCTAGTCTCCCTCGACATCAGCGCACTGATTGCCGGCAGCAAGTATCGGGGCGAGTTCGAGGATCGGCTCAAGGCCGTGCTTCGCGAAGTCGCCGAGGCCGAGGGTCAGGTGATCCTCTTCATCGACGAGCTCCACACCATCGTGGGCGCCGGCGCCGCCGAAGGTGCGGCCGACGCGGCCAACATGCTGAAGCCCGCCCTCGCGCGCGGAGAGCTGCACTGTATCGGCGCCACGACGCTCGACGAGTACCGCAAGCACGTGGAGAAGGACGCGGCGCTGGAGCGGCGCTTCCAGCCCGTCTTCGTGGGCGAGCCCAGCGTGCCGGACACCATCTCGATCCTGCGCGGCTTGAAGGAGCGCTACGAAGTGCACCACGGCGTGCGCATCCAGGATTCGGCCCTCGTCGCCGCAGCCACGCTCTCGAACCGCTACATCACCGACCGGTTCCTGCCCGACAAGGCCATCGATCTGGTCGACGAAGCCGCCAGCCGAGTGCGGGTCCAGATCGACTCCATGCCCGAGGAGCTCGACCAGATCGAGCGCAAGCGCATCCAGCTCGAGGTCGAGCGCGAAGCCCTCAAGAAGGAGAGCGACGACGCCAGCGCCGCCCGACTCGGAAACGTCGAGCAGGAGATCGCCGAGCTGCGCGACCTGGGCGGCGCCATGAAGACGCGCTGGGAAAACGAGAAGAACGCCATCGCCAAGCTGCGCGACCTCAAGCAAAGCCGCGAGGAACTCAACGCCGAGCTCGAACGCACCCAGCGCCAGGGCAATCTCGAGCGCGCTGCCGAGATCCGCTACGGAGAACTGGTGCAGCTCGAACAGTCGCTCGACAGTGAGCAAAGGCAGCTCGAGCAGTTCCAGGCGAGCCAGGGCTCGCTGCTGTCCGAGGAGGTCAGCAGCGAAGAAATCGCCGAGATCGTCTCCAAGTGGACCGGCATCCCGGTGTCGAAGATGCTCGAAAGCGAGCAGCAGAAGCTCCTCAAGATGGAGGACCAGCTCCGCAAGCGCGTCGTCGGACAGGACAACGCGCTGCGTGCCGTCTCGGCCGCGGTGCGCCGCGCCCGCGCGGGACTGCAGGATCCCGATCGGCCGATTGGCTCGTTCATTTTCATGGGCCCCACCGGCGTGGGAAAGACCGAGACCGCGCGGGCGCTCGCGGAGTTCCTGTTCGACGACGAGCACGCCATGACCCGCATCGACATGAGCGAGTACATGGAAAAACACACGGTGGCGCGTCTGATCGGAGCGCCTCCTGGCTACGTCGGTTACGAGGAGGGCGGCCAGCTGACCGAGGCGGTGCGACGCCGACCCTACGGCGTGGTGCTCTTCGACGAGATCGAGAAGGCCCACCCGGAAGTCTTCAACGTCCTGCTCCAGATCCTCGACGAGGGTCGCCTCACCGACGGGCAGGGTCGCACCATCGACTTCCGGAACGTGGTCCTGATCCTGACGTCGAACATCGGGAGCCAGCAGATCGTGAACCTCGAGGACGAAGCCGAGATCGAAAGGTCTGTCGAAGAGGCGCTGCGCGCCCACTTCAAGCCCGAGTTCCTGAACCGCGTCGATGAGATCATCGTCTTTCACCAGCTGGCTCGGGAGCAGCTCGACCATATCGTTGGCATACAGCTCGACCGGGTACGGGAGCTCCTCGAACAGCGACGCATCGAAATCGAAGTGACCCCGGCCGTGAAGACACTGCTGGCCAACAAGGGTTACGACCCACACTACGGGGCGCGTCCGCTCAAGCGGGTCATCCAACGACTGGTGCAGGACCCGCTCGCCATGCGAATCCTGGAGGGAGATTTTCCCGAGGGTTCGAAAGTGCGTGTGGACACCGACGGAGACACATTGACGTTCGAAAAGGCCTAGGAGTTTCTCGCCAGCAGCCCGTGTGAAAGAAGCGCGTGGCACCACGCCCACGGCATCGATGATCCCGAGGCCTCGGCCCGGCGCGGGCGTGGCATCTCGTTCAGGTCGCTTTCGACTGGTAGAGCTCGCCGTCTTCGAAGCCCAGCGCACGGTAGTATTCGCGGGTTCCGACCGCCGAGATCACCGCCAGGCGGGCATAGCCGGCCGTCCGGGCGAGTTCGAGCGCACGATCGACCAGCCGTCGCCCGAGTCCACGGTGTTGCGCCTGGCCGTCCGTACGCAGACCGAGCGCCAACGACGCCCCGTACACATGCACCTCGCGCAGCAGCGCGCAGCTCTCGAGCTCATCGAGGGGGGCCCGACCATCCGGTAGCGAGAGGCGCAGGAATCCCGCGAGCCGGTCGTCACCGGTCTGAAGCTCGAGAAAGTGCTCCTCTCCAGTGGAGGACGCGTAGACCCGATCGATCAACTCGAGAGCTTCGACGTCGCAGCCCTTGTCGCGAATCTCGCGCGAGCGGATGTCGCGCAGACGCCCACTGCGCAGCCGAATCCGATCCTCGGCGACCTCTCGCAGGTTGGCAGTGCGACTGCCCGTCACGATGTCGTGGGCCGAGAAGTCGCGAATCACACGGCTGAGCCTGCAGTACTCGGGCACCTGCTCGAGGCATGCCTCCAGGACTTCGAGAAGCTCCGCTTCGGGGTACGGCCGCCACTCGCCGCGGCGCCAATGGCCGACGAGCTCGGCGCTCTCGATCAGAGCGCAGGGATAGAGCTTCAATTCGTCGGGCCGGAAGTCGGGATCCTCGAAAAGGGACTGGAAGCCAGCCACATCACCCTCGGGCGTCGCGCCCAGCAGATTCACCATGTAGTGGGCCTGGAGCTTGAAGCCGAGCCGGCGCAGCAGGGCCAGGGCGCGACGCGTGGCCGCGACGTCATGGCCGCGCTGGTTCATGTCGAGCACCCGGTCCGACAGACTCTGGATGCCGAGCTGGATCTTGGTGGCTCCGAGCCGGCGCAAGCGCACGACCTCTTCCTGCGTGACCCGGTCCGGCCGGGTCTCGAGCGAAAGGCCGACGCAACGGGCGCCCGCCACCTCGTTCTTGCGTTGGGCCTCTTCGAGCTCCCCCCAGCTTGCGCGCTCTCGTTCGTGAAGCAGCTGCTCGTCCCGTTCACGCCCCAGGAAGGCGCTCACTTGTTGATTGTAGGAGCGTTCCAGGTTTTCTCCGTCGAGCCGTTCAGGCAATTCCCGGAAGCCGGCCGGCGCCGCCAGCGCCTCGGCCTCGGGTCGACCATCGAGCGCGGCTCCGAAATCGTTCATGGCATCGAAGCAACGCTTCACGAACCAACGCTGGTAGGGCTCGGGAAGAAACGACCAGGTGCCGCCCAGCACGATCAGTTCGACCTTGTCGACCGGGTGCCCGATGTCACGGTAGGCCGATAGCCGGTTCCAGGTCTGGAGGTAGGGGTCGAAGCGGTTGGCCTCGGCGCGCTGGGCGCCGGGTTCGTCGGCGAGGTAGCTCTTGGGCATCCGGACATCGTTGGGACAGAAGATGCAGCGTCCGGGACAGGGGTGCGGACGAGTCAACACCGTCACCGGCGTCACGCCCGAGAGCGTCCGGATCGGACGCTTGCGCAAGCGGGCCACGAAGCTTACTTCGTCCAAGGGCCAGCGGTCGGCAGCGCCGAGCGTGCGATAGCCCGCGATGATCTCGCTCTTCGAGAAGAGCCCGCAGCCCCGCCGGGGATGGCGCTTGACGATCCGGTCCAGGCTGCGCGCATCCAGCTCGGGGAGCGCCGCAATCTCATCGATCACACAGGCGAGCTCCCGGACGTGAGCGCGCGGATCGAATTCGCGATGTCGACGTGCCAGGGCCACGGAAGCTCCTCCATCCAGCCTGCTCGGGTCGGCTACTGTACCGCAGCCCCCGAGGACCCCGGCCCTGGACGACGCCACCACCCGCGCGCTCAACGCGATCAACCGCGGCTTCTATCGGGAGCAGGCGGCCAGCTTCGACGAAACCCGGCGTCACGCCTGGCCGGGTTGGGAGTCACTCCTCGACCTGCTTCCCAATGTGACGCCGCTGCGCGTTCTCGACGTCGGCTGCGGCAACGGCCGCTTCGGCGCCTACCTTTTCAGGGCCCGGAGCGAACTCCACTACGTGGGGATCGACGCGAGCTCTGCGTTGCTCGAAAAAGCCCGCCAACGAAGCGCGCCGGGGCTCGATGCGCAATACCACGAGGCCGACCTGATCGAGGTCGATCTCGACGCCACGCTGGCCGGAGAACGCTTCGACGTCGTGGTCTACTTCGGCCTGCTCCATCATCTTCCCGGCCTCGCGCGGCGCCGCAGGCTGCTCCAGGCCGGTGCCGGGCTGCTCGCAGCGGGCGGCATCCTAGCGTTCACTTGCTGGCAGTTCGAAGCCCTCGAACGCTTCCAGAAGCGCATCCTCCGCTGGGACGAGTTCAGCGACGCTGCGATCGGCCCCATCGATCCGGGTCAGTTGGAAGCCGGTGACCATTTGCTCCGCTGGGGAGATGCTGGGAGTGTTCGCTACTGCCACTTCGCCAACGAGGACGAAATCCGCAGCCTGGTCGATTCCCTGCCCGGCGAGCAGGTCGCCAGCTATCGCGCAGACGGCCGCGAGGGCAATCTCAACCGGTACCTGGTGATACGGACCGGCTCTTGAAGGAATCGGCCGCAAGGCGCAGTCTCTTCGGTGTGCAAGGCGGGCGTCGAAGTGTTTCGGGGGCGGTCGCCATCAAGGCCGCGCTCGAACGGGGTGATCCACTGCGGCTCATCCTGGTGGATGGAGAGCGCGGCGAATCCTCTTGCCGCGACCTGATCGAGCCGGCCCGCGCCGCCGGGGTCCCCGTGCAGACGGTGGGCGCCCGTCACTTCGAACGCCTGTGTCCGGTCGGCTCGACCGACAGCGTCGTCGGCCTGCTGGGCGCGCCGCCCGAAGGTGATTCCGTCGAGATTCTCGAGCGCGAGGGCGCCGCCTGGCTGCTGACGGGCCTGCTCTATCCGGGCAATGCGGGCTTCGCCATCCGCACCGCCGAGGTCTCCGGCGCAGCCGCCGTCTTCCTGGACACGTCTTTCGATCACGCGAAGCGACGGGAGGCGGTTCGCGCCGCGATGCGAGCCGACCGCTTCCTACCCGTCCGCTGGGAGGCGACCGACACCGTCCTCAGCGCCGCCCGGCAAGCCGGCCGGCGCATCATCGGGATCGAGGACGTGGGTACGAAACCGTTGTGGGCAATTGACCTCACCGGACCCGTGCTCTTCGTGGTTGGGGGAGAATCGGACGGAATTCCGGAGGAGACGCTTGAACGCTGTGATTCTGTCGTCCGCATACCGATGGGGGGATTCATCCGCTCATACAACCTTCAGGCGGCGGTCGCGATGGCCGCTGGAGAACGGTTGCGGCAGATCGAGGCCGTGGAAGCGTCAGACGAGGAAGCCCGGTGAGCCGAGAAGACGTCAGCCTGCTACCCCCGTTCCTACACCCGAAGCGGAGCGCGCGCTGGGCGACACTCATGCTGATCGTGACGATGATCGTCGCCTGGGTCGGCGTCGGCATCAATCTGAACGAGCTGCGCGACCTGTTTGCGGCAGCCCGGGGCGAGCGGGTGATGATGGGCTCACGCGTCGCCCAGATCTACACGAACTGGATCCTGCTCTTCACCCAGCTGGCCCTGGTGGGTGTCAGCGGATTCAGCTTCATCATGTGGCTATACCAGGTGCGCGCCAACCTGCGGGCGTTCGGCGCTCGCCGCATGGACTACGGCCGCGAGTGGTGCATCCTCGGCTTCTTGATCCCAGGCCTCAACTTCGTTCGACCCTACCAGGTGACGGCCGAGATCTGGCAGGCGAGCTCACCGCAGAATCTCGACCCGTTCGACTGGCGCACGATCGCCATCTCCAGGCTGGTTCCGGCCTGGTGGGCTGTGTGCGTAGCGTGTGCTGGCTTCGAGTTGATGGCCCTGCTCACGAGCTTCAATTCGGGCCTGTCGCTTCCGCGTCTGCAGGTCGTTGCGCTCCTCAACGTCCTCGCCGACACCTGCGCGGCGCTAGCCTGCTGTCTCACGATCTTCGTGGTGTCGCGCATCAGCGACGCCCAGCTCAGCAAATGGGTCAAGCTCGAGAGCCGCGCACTGCTCGGCGGAGGTTCCGCCCCCGCCTGACGAGCCGCTTCGGCCGGGATCCGGCGTTCGACCCCGCGGCGACGGCCGTTTCGACAGCCGCAACCGACTGGAGCGCCCACTTCCGGTCCCGCTTGCCCGGCTCCGCCCTGCCCCTGGGCCTCCGAAATGCTGATAGACCTCGCGCCCAGCGTGTTGTAGGATGCTTGGCGTGGCCCATCGGCCACTATGAAAGTCATGGCGAATCAGTCGTTTGCATACTTTTTCGGGTTTAGCTGGTGGCCCCTCGGGGACCGCGGGAGTATGTGACGAGCCACTGAGGCCAGACTCCACCCGCAACCCCGAGACGAGCTCTCGGGTTTTTTTTTGGCGGAGCCAGAGCCGCACGACGGCGGAGCCAGAGCCGCGAGCAGGAAACAGAAGTGCAAGAGCCCATCGAAGACCGGAACCTGACCGCCATCCTTCCCCTCACCCCACCGAGGGAGCTGAAGGCGCGGCTGCCCATCACAGCCACCGCCGCCGAGACCGTCCGCAACGGTCGCGCAGCAATCCGCAACGCGCTGCACGGACGCGACGACCGCCTGGTCGTGATCGTGGGTCCGTGCTCGATCCACGACCCCGAGGCCGCCTTCGAATACGCCGAGCGGCTGCGCGCGGCCAGCCGGCCCCTCGAGAACGAGCTGCTGGTGGTGCTGCGCACCTACTTTGAGAAGCCCCGCACCACCGTGGGCTGGAAAGGCCTGATCAACGATCCGCACCTCGACGGGAGCTGCGACGTGGCCGCCGGCCTCGAGCTCGCCCGAAAGCTGCTGCTCCAGCTCAACGAGCTGGGTTTGCCCTGCGCCAGCGAGATGCTCGACCCCTTCACGCCCCAGTTCGTGGCGGACCTCCTATGCTGGGCCAGCATCGGGGCACGCACCACCGAGAGCCAGACCCATCGGGAGCTGGCCAGTGGTCTCTCCATGCCGGTGGGCTTCAAGAACGGCACCGACGGCGGCATCGATGTGGCCCGCAACGCCATGATTGCGGCAAGCCATCCCCACAGCTTCCTGGGCATCGACATCGACGGCCAGGCGGCGGTCGTGGTGGCCAAGGGGAATCCGGATCGCCATCTGGTGCTGCGGGGCGGTACAGGCGGCCCCAATCACGATGCAAAGCACGTGTCCGAGGCGATCGAGCGGATCGCGGACGAGGGCATTGCCCGGTCCGTGCTCGTCGACTGCTCCCACGGCAACTCCAGCAAGAATCCGAAGCTCCAGGCCGTGGCTTGCCGCGACGTGCTGCAGCAGTTCCGCTCGGGTCGGAAGGAGATCCTGGGCGTGATGCTGGAGAGCAATCTCGAGCATGGACGGCAGGGCTGGAAGCCCGGCGCGAAGCTGGCTCGGGGCGTTTCCATCACGGACGCCTGCATCGGCTGGGACGAAACCGAGGATCTGCTGAACGAGATCGCAGACGCCGTGAAGCTGAGCCGCTGAGGACGGTCGCCGGTCCAGCTTCGCCGCTGCTGCGGCGGCCGCTGGACGGGCAACTGCTGACGCAGTGATGATCGCGAAGCCGGGCTGAAACGCGATGACGCGGCGTCTCATGAACCGGCAACTTCGCGCGCCACAAAGCCCTCGTTGCAGACTCAACCAGAGCCTCAGACGCGCCGATCAGGAACGCGGGAACATGCGTTCTGAAACCACTCGTCCGCTCACCATCTGCGCCTGGGTTGCAGCACTCCTGCTGTCATCGACTGCCATGGTGGGGGCGCAGAACGAATCGGGGCTGCCGTCCCTCTCGCTCGACGACGTCTCCAACGAGACGGTCGGCGCAGAGCACCCGTCGGAGACGATCGCCGAACCCGGTCTGGCAGAGGCGACCGAGGACGCACTCGCCCACGTCAGAGACGCCGCGAAGCGCGATGCTGCGAGCTGGGCGCGACGCACCCAGGAGATCAAGAGCAACCTGCTGCAGAACGTCCAACAGGGCCTACGGTCACTTGGCAGAAGGCCCGTTGAAACCCTGGACGCTTGGCTCGCCGCCGCCAACGTCCCCCCAACCCAGACGAGCGGCCCCATCGCCATCGCCTCCCTGATCGGCCTGCTGGTGCTGATGCGGCTGGTGCGCGGGCGGGGTGATCTCAAGGTCTCGATCGAATTCCCAGCCGAACTCCGCGGCACCTACACCGTGAAGATCTCCCGCACGAAGAACTCGGGCCGGCGCGGGCCCCACATCACGAGCCCGAGCGCGGCCCAGCGCGCCAAGCGCAAGGCGGCTGCCTCGAGCAAGAGCGAGCGACAGCTCGTGTCACGCGAGACCGACTTCCACGGCATTCCCTCGGGTCGCTGGTTCGTGACGGTCGACGGCTTCATGCAACCCCAGGACGACGACACCGTAATCGGGACCTACTTCGAAGAGCAGCCGGTCAAGCTGCACCGCGGCCACACGGTGCGCGTGGACTTCGACTTCCACCCGAAGCAGTGCCCGGTGGATGTGAAGATCGTGTGGAGCAAGAATCCAGTGCAGGACGCACTGGTGGCCTGGCGGGGCCATCCCCATTCACTCCGCTATACCCGTGGCGGCCCGCTGCGCATCGGTGTCGAGCGCGGCTCACAGATGTTGATGGTCGGGAGCGGCGATCGTGTCGCCGAGATTTCGATCGAGGTGATTTCGTTTCAGCCGATCTCGGTCGAAGTCGATCTGGCGGATCGCGACCATCTGCTCTTCACGGGCTGCCCACCCGCGGTCGAACCCTATCTCCACGGAGACATGCCTGCGGCGGCCCGGGCCCTCGAGAACGAGGGCAAGTCCGAGATCTCGAATCTGATTCTGGCGCGGCTACACATCGAGCGGGACCATCGCAGCGCCGCGGCTCGGCACTATGCCGAAGCCGGCCGCCCCGCCGATGCCGCATCGATCCACCGCACCCTCGAGAACTACGAGAGTGCCGCCGAGCTCTACGAGACCGCGGGAGATCTCAAGGAAGCGGCCGAGATGTGGCGCAAAGCCGGCGGCCCCGAGCGCGCCGGAGAGCTCTTCGAGCGCAGCCGCGAGTTCGAGAGTGCAGCCGAGTGCTTTAAAGAAGCAGGCACCGTCTCGAAATGGGTCGAAATGCTCGAGCGCGCCGGCGCACCTTTCGAGGCCGCCCAGGTCGCGCTCAACAACGGTGACACCGGCCGCGCGATCCGCAGCCTCCAGACCCTGGGGCCCAACGAAGACGACTACGTCGAGGCCGCCAACCTGCTGGTCGAGGTGCTCCAGAACGAGGGCCATCTGGACCTCGCCACCGACAAGCTCGAAGAGATCATCCGGACCCAGGGCGCCGAGACGGTCCCCCTCGAAAGCTGCGACAACTTGGCCACACTCCTCGAAGACAGCGAGCAATTCGGGCGTGCCCTCGACGTGCTCGAGATCATCCGCCGCCGCGACGCGACCTGGCCCAACCTGGCCACCCGCATCGAGGGCCTCCGCAAGGCCCAGCAGCAGTCCCAGTCGCGTGCCTCAGGTGGCAGCGGCGGAGAGTTCGGCGACGGCTTCCGCTACGAGATCCTGGAAGAGATCGGGCGCGGCGGCATGGGCATCGTCTTCAAGGCGCGTGACCGGCGCCTCGGACGCGAAGTGGCCCTGAAGCGGCTGCCCGACAACCTACGCAACCACCCCAAGGCCGTGGAGCTCTTCCTGCGCGAAGCGCGCGCCTGTGCCTCGCTGAATCACCCGAACATCGTGACGGTTCACGATGCCGGCCAGGAAGGCGACAGCTTCTACATCACCATGGAGCTGCTTCAGGGCCGCCCGCTCCAGAAGGTCCTGAAGCGCAACGGCAAGCTCGGCACCAAAGACGCGGCCCGGCTGGGCATCCAGGTCTGCAAGGGCCTGGACTACGCCCACACCAACAAGATCATCCACCGGGACATCAAGACCGCCAACCTCTTCGTGACCCAGACCCACGTGGTCAAGATCATGGACTTCGGTCTCGCCAAGATGGTGGAAGAAGTGCGTCGGGCGTCCACCGTGATCGGCGGAACCCCCTATTACATGCCGCCCGAGCAGGCGATGGGCGAGCACGTGGATGCCCGCGGCGACCTCTACGCTCTCGGTGTCACGATTTTCGAGCTGCTCTCGGGCCGCGTTCCCTTCCCGGAAGGCGACATCGCCTACCACCACCGACACACGCCTGTGCCGGACCCACGAGCTCGCGGCGTCGAGATTCCCGACGCCATGGTCGATCTCGTTCTACACCTGTTGGCCAAAGAGCCGGACGATCGACCTGCCTCGGCCGAGGAGGTGCGCGAGCGCCTCCAGCAGATCGTGGAATCGCTGGCGTAAGACGCCACGGGTGCTTCGGCGACCTTCCGTCGCCGGATCAATGGGCGTGCTGCGCCGAACGGTCATCAAGGGGACGTCCGGCGGCGGACGGAATGCCAGCGGAACGTCGGAACGAGATCTCGGTCGACGAAGAGTCGGCCCGGTCAGCGGATCAATTGCCAGTCGATTTTCGCGTTGCCGGGCGCGGCTTCCGAGAACGCCACATGGAAGCCCGTGGCCGTTTTCTGCACTACGGCGTCTCGGGTCATCCAGTTCGGCTGGACCGTGATCGAATAGCGTCCGTCCACCTCGGCCTGGCTCGGTGGGAACGAAACCTTCAGTTCGCGCAAACCACGCGGCACCGTAACGTCGATGCCGCGAAGGTTGTGCGCCGGGGTATCGGTCCCGGACACACCGGTCTGGCGAACGGTGGCGGATCGGTTCAGATCGAGACCGGCGGAGTCCAGAACCAATCGGCCCGAATCCGGGTCGGCGTGGATCGAGCTGTGCCATCGACCCGACTTGCGCGACAAGCGCCAACGCAGCTTCTTCACGTTTCCGTCAGCAGACCAGAGATCCAGTGCTGCGTCCTTCACGGCGCCCCGCACGCGCAGTGCGGAGCCCGTCACGGCTCGAACGTCGACGCCATACTCGAAGAGCGGCTTGTGATCCTTCTGCTGCTTCAAGACTGCATCGAGGTCGCCGGGCTGGAAGGGGTCGATCAGCAGTCCGCTTCCGATCTGCACGCGACCCGCGTTTCGCGCCTGGAACGACGCGCCATTCATGAGACCCACAAAGCCGTTGAAATGCCGCACCCGGTAACCCGTCGGAAGCCACGCCTCGGCAGCCGGAGGCTGAGTGATCGGGTCCCCGCTGGCGAAATCGACACTGGATCCGAAGAAGGGGGCGGGCGCCAGCACGATCTTGCGGGCATCGTCGGCCGTCGCCCGAAAGACGTTGCCGGGCCGGTAGCCGGCGACGCCTTCGCGCACATCGCTGGCCCAGGCGCCGGGCGCAATGATGTAGCGCAGCTTGCGCGACTGGCTGGCCGAGGTCGAGTAGTTCGCGGCGTCCATCAGGCGCGGTCCGCCGCGACGGTTCGTGCCCCACCACTGGGATTCGACGTAGAGCGCCTTGCGACCGCCGGCCAGCGGCTCGACGGCCGTGATCGGATACCAGCGGCGCACCGGGTGCTCCAGCCGGGGCGATGCGTTGTTCCACTGCTCACCCTTCTCGTAGCGTTCGCTCGGCTCGTCGATGGCGATGAAGCGCCCCACCAGGGAGGCATCCCAGCCCGCATCGGCGCTGCCGACGATCAGGCTGGTGGGCGCAGCCTTGTCGCGCAGGTAGGCGATGCCGGGCGCCGCGACCTGGAGCGTGCCCGAGGTCTTCCATTTCTTCGGGTTCAGATTGATGATGGGCCGCGACGTCCCCAGCTTGTGGGGGTTGGTCGCGCCAGCCGCATAGACCAGCGTGCCCGAGCGCGAATCCCAGCTCTCCACGCGTCCGCGGAATCCTTCGAGATCCTGGATGATCTCGGCGGTGTAGGCCACGCCACCTTCATCGCCGCGACCCGACATGAGATCGCCCTGATAGTTGAGCTGGGTCCAGTTTCCGAAGCTGTCGCCGGTCCCATACGTGGATCGCTTGATGATGAGGGACATCGACTGGTTGTCGGCGTTGCTGATGTCGTCGAGGCTGAGCGCGTTCACGATCGTCTTGGCGTAGACATTGGCCTCGTTCGGATGGGGCAGCGTCGCCTCCGCCGTGAAGTA
>SMUY01330029.1_pt1 | contig 17493 bp, 13 predicted proteins | sample 2456441 | NCBI WGS metagenome assembly SMUY01 (sample SAMN11095931, study PRJNA526329) | marine sediment metagenome | biome: Marine sediment; feature: Surficial sediment; material: Deep marine sediment; isolation source: Hadal surficial sediment | place: Pacific Ocean | collected 2014-11 | depth...
TCGCCGCGCCCTCCGTCGTCGCTCAGACGCCGAGTTGGACGCGCCTGCCGAGCCTGCGGTTCTTCGGCTTTCGAGCCGGCATTTCCCTGGATGCCGCCGCCGAACGGGTGGCCGATCTCTTGGGCACAGCCCTCGCCTGTGACCGGTCCACGGTCGATCGGGGCGTCATGGATTGCCGTTCCACTTTCCCCGATCCCATCACCTCCCATCCGGTAGTCCTGTGGCTTTCTGCCCGGGACAGTCTGGTGGCGGTCCTCACAATTTCGGGGCCGGTGTCGCCGGTCCAATTACAGGCTTGGAGATCTTCCCTGGTGTCGGCGTACGGCGAGACAGTCGTGGTGGAGCAAGGATCGCAGTCGATGCTCCAATGGATCCGCCACCGTCAGATGCTGCGCCTGACGTGGCGTAAATTCACCGACTCCACTGCGGCGTCGGTGTCGCTAATCGACGGCCCGCTGCTGGACGGCTGGGGTCGTCGAGGAGACACCACGGCTCCCTGACGGGCGGGGATTGCCAACCCCAAGACGGGTTACTAACCTAGATGGACTCTTAGGCGCACAGCCTGTTTCAGTCATTCATCGGGCATCTTTGCTCCGGTCAAGTCAGAGTGACCGGCGGGCCGTTGTGTGAACCTCGACGAGGAGCAAGAGTGGTCCCTGTCCCACATCGCGGGCTTCGTGCCGCTGGTCGTGCCCTGCTGCCGGCACTGTGCAGCGGGTTGATACTCGCCGGCGCCTGCGCCCAGGAGACCGGCCCCATCAAGATCGGGGTCTCGGCCAATTTCGCGGACGTCAACATGGCGCCGATGCTCGATGGCGCCCGGTTGGCGGTCGCGGAGATCAACGCCAAGGGCGGCATCAACGGCCGGCTATTGGAGTTGGTCGAGCGCGACGATCGCGAGGACCCCGATTCCGCAGTGGTGGTGGCGACGGAGTTGTACCACGACCCCGGCATCGTCGCCGTTCTCGGCAATGGGTTTTCCGGGCTGACTTTGGCTGCAGCACCGGTCTACAACGGCGGGGACAATCCGGTGGTACAGATCTCGCCAACCGCCTCGGCTCCAGCCGTGAGCCAGGCCGGCCCCTACACGTTTCGGATGTGCCCCAGCGATCTGGCCCACGGCGGTGCCCTGGCCCGGTGGGCCCGTGACGGGCTCGGCTTCCAGCGCGGTGTGGTGCTCTACGGCAACGACGATTACGGCCGCGGGGTGCGACAATCGTTCATGACGGAATTCGCCGCCATCGACGGACAGATCCTCACCGCCGATCCTTACCTCGGGTCACCCCCGGAGGTGGGGCCGTACCTCGACCGCATCGTCAGGAGCGGTAGGGCCGAGTTCATCCTCCTGGCAGGGTATCTCGATGAAGCGGAGTACATCCTGGCCGAAGCGCGCAGCCGGGGCATCACCATACCGTTCATGGGGGGCGACGGTATCGAGCGTATCGAGCGGCAGGGCGCCCTGGCCGAAGGGACCTACGTCACAGCGGCGTATATGTCGCTGATCGACACCCCCAGAAACAACCAGTTCGTCGAGTCCTGGGCGGTCGCCTATCCCGGCCAGGCCCCGCCCAACCTGTCGGCCGCCGGCGCCTACGACGCCGTGTACCTCGTGAGTCAGGCAATTGCGGAGGTAGGAACCGACCGGACAGCGATCCGGGACGCCATTGCCGCGGTGGGCACCACCCGACCGGCGTTTCAAGGCGTCCTCGGTACCATCGGGTTCGACGCCAACGGCGACGTGACGGCGCCAGTTGTCTATGTCGGAGTAGTCCGTAATGGTGTGGTGGAACTGGCGGGGGAAAACGAGTGAGCTTCTTCAACAGCCTCCGCGTCCGCATCGGCCGCGGCATGGCCATCCTTATCCTCCTCACCGGGTTCATCTCCTACCAGGCAGTGCGCGAGAGCATCGACCTGAGCGAGGCAGTCCACCAGGAAATGCGGCTGCTCAGCGAGAGCCAGGTTGCCAGCAGCGGGCTGGTCAGGTCTACCATGAACGAGATCCGGGCGGCGGAGCAGTACTTGTTGTCGCCTACCAACAGAACTCGCGCCGAATTCCTGGCCAGCGGGGATTCCGCCTACTTCTACCAAAGCCAGTTCCGCGCCCTCCGGGGAATTCCCACCGAGGAACGGTTGACCATCAACCGGATCGCGGCGGGGCAGGCCAATATCGAGGTGGTGTATTCCCTGGCCCATGCGCTGGCGGATCTCCGCCGCCCGGGCGAGGCACTCGCCATGGCCGAGAGCGCTCGCCTGCCGACCGACACGCTCCTCATGGAACTGCAGTCATTGGCCCGTGCCCGCAGCCAATCGGCCACGGCTCGGTCGGCGGAATTGCAGGAGGCCGCCCGTCAACGGCAACTCTACATGGGCGCCGGCTTCCTGGTGGTAGTCCTCGTCGGGGTTCTGCTGACGGTATCGACCGTGCGGTCGGTATCGCGCGATCTCCGCCGGTTGTCCACCGCGGCGGAGCGGTTCGGAGCGGGAGACCTGCGCCCGATGAAGATCGGCGCCCTGCCGATTGAGATCGAACCGCTGGCCGAGGCCATGAACACCATGAGTGAACGGCTGCGCACTTTAGTCGCGGCCGTCAGGACCGAATCCAGTCAGATTTCATCGAGCGCGGGCGACTTCTCGGCCATGAGCGAAGAGCTGGCCGCGTCCAGTGGGGAGATCTCCACCGCCATGGTCAAGGTATCGACCAGCGCCGAGCAACAAGTGCAGGGCATGAGCGCAGCCGACCAGATGCTCGAGCAGATCAAACGATCCTCCCAGGACAATGTCGAGGAGGCCATCCAACTCGACACGCTCGGACGCACCGTGCAGGAACTCGCGGCGCAGCACCACACCGATGTGTCGGCCGCAAGCCAGGCCCTGCTCGACGTACGCGAATTCGTTCAGGGAACAGCCGAACAGGTCAACGATCTCAACCGGCTGTCCGAATCCATCACCGAGTTCGTGGACTTGATCAAGCAGATCAGTTCCCAAACCAACCTGTTGGCGCTGAACGCGGCCATCGAAGCGGCTCGGGCCGGAGAGCACGGCCGCGGGTTTGCCGTCGTGGCAGACGAAGTCCGCAACCTGGCCGACTCCAGCGCTCGGGCCGCCGAGGAAGTCACCAAGACCGTCAACCACATCCGCAAGCAGGTCAAGGAAGTCGCCGATACCATGCGGGTTGGCAGCGACAAGGTGCGCGGCGTGGAAACGGTGGCGCAGGCGGCTGCGGGAGCGTTGGACAGCATCGCCCAATCAGTGGAGCAGATCCGTGACTCGGCGCGGCGGGTGACCGCCTCAGCCGAGGAAAACCGCGCCGTGGTCGACCAGTTGACCAAACGCACCAGTGAGGTCGCCGCGGCGGCCAGCGAACACGCCTCGGCCAGTGAAGAAGTCTCGGCCGCGGCGGAGCAGCAAAGCGCATCGACCGAAGAGATGGCTGCGGCGGCAGGACAACTCCTCCAGGGGGCCCACCGGCTGGCCCAACTGGTGGAGCAATTCAGGACGGAGTAGCGAGCCGGGAGTGGGGGCGGGGGCGGGGGCGGCTACTTCTTACGGGTGGGAGCTGCCTTGGTGGAGCGGGACGTCTTGGCAGCCTTGGCCTTCTTCGAGCCACGGCTGCTCTTCGTTTTCTGGACCTGATGGACGTCGTCGAGCACCCGCTCTCCCTCCTCAGGATCGAGCAGGCCCCGCCTGGTGGCATAGCGAACCATCTCCTCGGCGTCTTCGACCGAGAAGTCGCCGATGCCGGCGCCCGCCCGAATCAGGCCGACCAGGGCATCCGCCACCGGACTCCGAAGTACGTTAGCAATGCCGGGAAGACTCTCCAGCAGGGTCGACATCTGGGCGCCGCCAAGCTCTGAAACCACGGTTCCCTCCTAGAAGAGCCGTCGGATGGGCGGCAACGTACTAATTAGTCCCCATGCCAGTCAAGCGGCTTTCCGGAAAACGGGTCTATTCCCAACGAGTCATATTAGTAGTAGCTAGAATAACCCCGAATAAAGCACGAATAAAGCAGACTGGCACCCTGCCCCGGTCACCGTTGGCACCCCCTTCGACGACCGTCACCCTTCGACGACCATCACCCCTTCGGCCCGGTAGGCTCGGTGTGGCAGGCAGTAGAACCGGTAGGTCCCGGGTGATAGCCTGGGGACCTTGATTTCGAATACCTGCCCCTCCTCGGTGAGGATTGGACCGCTCAACAGGCTCATCCTCTCGGGGAGGGCATCGTTCAGCGCCGACTTGTCTGCCGGCGCCAGACCGGTACTGTCGAAGACGACGCTGTGGGGTTGGCCGGACCGCACCACGAAGCGGACGATGTCGCCCGGCGCGACGGTGATCCGCGCGGGGTCGAAGCGAAACCGGCCCTGGTCCCGGTTCCCTTCGATTTCGACCTGATGGACCTGCTGCGCGGTGATGGGGCCCACGTTAGAGAGTGCCAGCGCCAGCGCCAGCACTAGTGAACGACGGTAGGTCATGGTGGGCACTCCTCGAGGTCGGCGCGACCATGGCCCGCCCGGCCCAGAACTCTCTCTAGACCAGGCCTACATGGTCCGGTAGATTATAAAATGGCAAAGTAGGGCGGAAAGTCCACTGTTCCCCGTCGCCGGAGAGGCCCGCCACATGGGTCGTAAGGGAGTCAAGGAGTACCGGGCGCCGGAGGCTTTAGCCCTGATATCTGCCGATCGAGAGCGGGCAGACCTCGTCTGTCCGTCCTGCGGCGCCGCCACCATCGAGCGGACGCCGAAGCGGAGTTCCAGGGGCGGCGGGGGCCGGATTACCTTGCACTGCACTTCGTGCGATCGGAACGCCAAGTACATTCTCCCAACGGGAGATGAATCACTCCTCCCGGAGCTTTGACTCACCGAGTTTCGCTTCCCGACCCACAACTCGTATCCCTCGCCGCGATAGTCATTACCCATGCCGTTCGCTTCAACCAGTATGTCCCGGTCAGTCAAAGCACTGGTGATCGGAACCGTGTTCGTCGACCTGGTGGGGTTTGCCATAGTGCTCCCCCTGCTTCCGAGCTACGGCTCGCGGTACGGCGGAAGCGATTTCGCCATCGGGGTACTGGTGGCGAGCTATTCCTTGGTGCAACTCATCCTGGCGCCGTGGTGGGGCCGGGTGAGCGACCGGATCGGGCGCCGGCCCGTCATCCTCATCGGCCTCATCGGGAGTGCCTTCTCATACCTGTTGTTCGCCTGGGCCCACACGTTCACGCTGCTCCTGCTGTCACGGCTCCTCGCCGGCGCCACCGGGGCCACGGTCAACGTGGCACAAGCGTCTCTCGCCGACGGGTCCCCTCCCGATAGGCGCTCCCAGGTGATGGGGCTCATCGGGGCCAGCTTCGGCCTGGCTTTCATCGTGGGCCCGGCGTTGGCCGGCATCACCAGCCGTCTGGGACCTGCCGCTCCGGGGTACATGGCCGCGGCCCTCACGGGCGTCAACTGGCTGTTCGCCGTGGTGCTGCTCCCGGAAACCAGGGTTCACCGGACCGCGACCACACATCCCACCGGTCTCGACTGGCGCCGACTGACCATGCCTTTCGGGGTGATCCTGTTCGAGACTCTCGCGTTCTCGGTGATGTACGCCTTCTTCACCCTGTTCGCCGAACGCGTCCTGGGCTACGGGCGTGAGGAGATCGCCTACCTGTTCGTCTTCATCGGCCTGATCACGGCAGTGATCCAGGGCGGGGTCGTCGGCTGGCTGGTGCCCCGGCTGGGTGAGATCCGGTTGATGGTGCTGGGAAGCCTGTCGTTGGCCATCGGCCTGGGGTCCCTACCGCTGACCGTGGGTGAGTCGCCCGCGTGGCTGGTGCCGGCCCTGCTGACCAGCCTGTTCTTCGTGGCCGTGGGCACCGGTCTGGTGACGCCGACCGTGGCCGGGTTCGTCTCGCGGGTGACCGACCCGCGCGAGCAGGGACGAGCGCTGGGGCTGCTGCAGAGCACGGCATCGACGGCCCGAATCGTGGGACCGGTGGCCTTCGGCGTGGTGAGTGGCTTGGGGGGCGTCCGCGCGCCGTTCATGATCGCCTCGCTCATGGCGCTCATCGCCCTCTTCCTGGCGCTCAGGGCTGAACGGCTGGTCGTTCCCCATGAACACGGAGCCGCGGACAGCTAGCGCGGCCGGGGCTGGTAGCTTTTCTCGATGGGCCTCGGCCTAGTGTGGTTTCGAGAACAACCGCCGCCAGCGCACCTCGGTAATAAACGGCAGCGGGCGGTAGCCGCTCTTGTCGTAGCTGAAGTACACCACCATGGGTGTCCCGCGCACGTTGGCTCGCGGGAGAAAGCCCCAGATACGGCTGTCGTGTGAGTTGTCCCGGCTGTCTCCCATAACGAAATAGGAATCCGGCGGCACCTCGATGGGGCCCCAGTCCTGGATATCGGGGTGGTAGGTGTCGGGATCCCGATCGACCAGGTACCGCACTTGCCACTGCCGCATGCGCTGACGCAGGAGCGGGTCGGCCGACGGGAGCGGGTCGGCATGGATGACGTATGGCTCGGGCACGCGCACGCCGTTGCGGATCAATTGGCCTGCTTCCATGGCAAGGGTGTCACCCGGCATACCGATCAACCGCTTGACCACTTTGATGTCTTCCTCCACCGAATCGAAGACGATGATCTCGCCTTGACGGGGCTCGCGAAACGCCGGCAGACGCTTGTGAATCAGAGGGACTTCGGCGCCGTAGAGGGCCTTGTTGACGAAGAGAAAATCGCCGATGAGCAGCGTCTGCTCCATGCTCCCCGACGGAATCCGGAATGCTTCCACCAGAAATGTCCGCAGCACGAACCAGACGACGAGCGCCACGGCTATCGACTTGGCCCAGTCCCAAATCCAGGCCATGAACGAGCGCGACGACGCCGGAGCTTGTCTCTTGTCCTTACTCATACCCTTGACCATTGCCGCCGGAGGTCAGTCAACCCACTCGGCGATGAAAATGTTGGTTTCCCCTTCTTCCCGTCCGTTACGGTTCGAGGCCCAGGCCAGTTTCGAGCCATCGGGGCTGAACATGGGGAACGCATCGAAATCAGGCCGGTCGGTTATCTGTTCCAGCCCGGTACCGTCGGTGTTGATCATGAACAGGTTGAAGGTCCGGCCACCAGCCACGTGGTTGGAGGAGAATATGAGCTTGTCGCCGCTTGGGTGGAAGAACGGAGCGAAGTTCGCGCTGCCTAGGTGTGTGATCTGCTTGGCGTTACTCCCATCAGCGTCGGCCAGCCACAATTCCAGGTTCGAGGGCCGTACCAGCCGCTCCTCCAGAAGACCGAGGTAGTCGGTCGTGTCCTGGGCCGTCTCGGGGTACATGGCGCGCCACACGATCTTGCTACCGTCGGGGGAGTAGAACGCCCCGCCGTCATACCCGATGCGGTTGGTGATCCGCCGTACGTCGGAGCCGTCCACGTTCATGGCGTAGAGATCGAGGTCGCCATCCATGGTGCTGGTGAAGATTAGCCGCGTACCGTCCGGTGAGAGCGTCGATTCGGCGTTATAGGTCCCGTTGTCGGTCAACTGGATCAGATCGGTGCCGTCGGGCTTGGACGAGTAGATCTCGAAGTTGCCTATCGGCCAGACATAGCCCTTGGAGAAATCCGGCCTGGCGGGGCAGGCCGCGTCGTGCTTGAAGCTAGAGCTGTATATGATCCGCTCGTCGTTCTCGATGAAGTAGCCGCAGGTGGTCCGACCGAGCCCGTTGGAAACCCGCCGCATTCCAGTGCCGTCTATGTTGATGATGTACTGTTGATCGCACCCGGTACCCAGCTGTTCCTGGCGCTGGAAGATCAACTGCTCGCCTGATTGCGAAAAATATGACTCGGCGTTGTTGCCGCTGAACGTCAGCTGCTGGATCAGGCCGAAGTGCGTTTCGGTGGGTTCCGGCTCGACGAATACGGCGTCGACGGTCTCCTGGGTCTCTGGCGGCGCGCAGGCCGCGACGACGACCAGTACAGGAACGATGAGGGTGCGAATACCGACCTCCAGGCTGAAGGAATCCCCAACCATGCTCCAACGGGTAGCCCTCAAGGCTAGGTACTCCCGACCCACGAAGCAACCGTCTGAATGCGGATCGTATCCGTAACTCTACCGTCTACTCCGCCAGCGCCGCCAGGACCATGGCAGCATGGCCCTTGGGGCGCACCCGGGGGAAAACGTGCGACACAATGCCCTCGCCATCGATGATCACCGTCGACCGGATGATGCCCATGTAGGTCCTGCCATACATCGATTTCTCGCCCCAGGCGCCGTACGCTTCAGCGACCGCGTGATCCTCGTCGGCCAGCAGGGGAAATGGCAACTGGAACTTGTGAGCGAATCGCGCATGGGAATCCGGTCCGTCGGGCGATACACCCAGTACCACGGCGCCGGCCTCCTGAATGGCCCGCCATGAATCCCGGAGGTCACAGGCCTGGGTGGTGCAGCCGGGGGTGTCGTCTTTCGGATAGAAGTAGAGCACCACCTGCCGGCCGTGCAGATCGGAAAGCGCCACCGTGTCTCCATCTCCGCTGGGGAGTGCGAACAGCGGGGCTGGACTGCCGGCTTCAACCATGGGCACCGTGCTCCTGAAAAAGCTACTCAGTGATTTCGAGCACCGACATCGCGATGCGGATCGGCTGAGGTACTCGGACGATGGGATAGTCACGGCCCCGCCGCAGATCGCGGTCGAGGAAGTTCCAAGTTACCAAGCCGTCGGCCGAGATGGGTTCGAGCAAATAGGCCGCTAACAGGCCGAGCCGCTGGTTTGTATCCACGTAGAACCAGCCCCGTGTGGCGGCGCCATCACGGTCACGCCACCGGCCCGCTACTGAGACCGTCCGGTGTCCCTGGAACGATCGCCGGGCCGCCTCTAGGCTGTCGATGGCGAAGGCTTCGATCGGTCCACTCCACGGTTCATCGACTTGCTGGACCCGGATTCCGTGGCGACCCAGAAGGTCAGCGATGTGGCTCAATCCCGGCGGCAACAGATAGCCCGCCGGAATCGCCTCCACCCGCACTGGGTCGAACCGATAGTACACCGGCATGGCAATGGTGCGATACTGGCCTGTTCGTTTACGCCTGGCAAACGGGCCGGCTCCGTCCTCAGCGGGCTCGGTGATCTCGGCGATGACATCCATGGTGACCGGCGGTGCACGCTGCGACCGCACCACTACGAACTGCGGTCGCGCGGAGTCCGTTTGGCCTCGAATGGCCAGAATCCGTTCCTGCGTTTCGGCCGCCAACCCGAGGATTTCCCGAACGAAGTTGTAGCTGGCGGATACCCGGACGTCGAACGGTGCGTTGCTGTACCCCTCGCTGAGAATGGCCATCCGGCCCCGCATCCCGAACCAGTTGGTGCCGAACCGCGGCCGCGGGTCGTAGGTGAACCAACCTTGGTCGAGTGAGTCGGGTGTCTGGTTCCGGAAATTGCCGTACCAGAACATCTCTTGACCGTGGCGGTCACGCACCCGGCGGCGAACCGTGGGGAGGAATTCGTCTCGCACGTAGGTATTGGCCGCACCGCCGTTGGGATTGAGCCCGGGGGCATAGGTCAATTGATATCCGTGGTAGCTCCCGTTGGTGGTGTGCATGTCGATGAACAGGTCGGGGTCCCATCGGTTGATGAGCCGGGCGGCGCCCCGGGTTTCGGGGGCTTCCATCTTGACGTAGTCGCGATTGAGATCGAGACCCTGCCCGTTGGGCCGGAGACCCACTCGGGCCGGCCCGTTCTGACCGGGCCGGTGCTCCTCCCCCGGTCCGAACCGTTCGTTCCCGTCCACGTTGTACATCGGCACCACCAACAAGATCACGCTGTCCAGCAGCGACCGTAACGGCCCCAGCGTCAGATCCCGCAACAGCATCTGGGCAACCTCTTTGCCCTCCACCTCGCCCGCGTGGATGTTGCCCTGGAGGTACACCACCGGCTTGCCACTGGCGTGGGCCATGACCGGTCCATCAACCATGGGCCGTGCGGCGAGGACCCAGGGGATGTCCCGGCCCTCGGTACTCTGCGCCAGGGTACCGACCTGGATGTCGGTCGTCTCGTGTTGCAGCGCTCGCAAGAAAGCCACCACATCGGCGTAGCTCGATGTTTCCCGAAAACCGGTCCGCTCGGCCGTCGTCTGCTGGGCGGCGAGTATCGCGGGTGCCAAGAGCAGAATACCCGCCAGTCCTCGATGCCACTTGGGGCACTGAGCCATGGAGTCTCCCTCGCCGGACTACGGCGCGTCCTGAGTCGGCGGAATCAGCCGCCGTTGGAGATGCAGCGGTGACAACCCATCGATCTGGAACACCACTTCCGGAACTATGCGCTGCACCGTGCCGACCGAAAACACTCTGTCACGCACGTTGCTGCTTTCGAGATCAGGGAACAGGGCCGAATAGTCGTCGAGGAGTACCTTGACGTCGTGCCCCGCCAGGCTCGCGGCACCGATGAGTTCCCTGGCGCTCCCGCCGGCACCGTAGAGCAAGCGAAACAGCCGGTACCCAATCAGGTGGGGATCATCGGGGCGGGACACCGCCATGGCGGCTCGTTTTTCCGCCTCACCCAACCCGAACAGTGGGAGGCGCTCCACGATCGGGCGCAGCACCAGCTCGGTGTACCATTCCGCCAACCCTTCGGCCACGAACGGGTCCGGTGAATACCACCAGACGGCGTCCGCCGTCGGCCGGGCGTAGGTATCCAGCGGCCGGGCTCGTTGCTGGAGTACATGCACCCACTCATGGATGACCGTTTCCAGCGCCAGGACGGGGTGGTAACCCGGAGCGATGATGATGGCATCTTGCGGTTCGAGAAATCCGGAGTGTCGGTCGTGGCGAAGTTGTGCCACGCTGGTCACTTCGAAGCGGCCCCGTTCGGATTCGAGCACCGTATGTTCGATTTCCGGCGGCAACCGGCCCAGCACACGCAGCAGGGCGCCGGCTCCCTGCTCCTCCAACCAGCGGCCCGCGGTCCAGTTCAAGGGCTCGACCAGCATCCCCACGAACGAGTCAGAGGGCGCTATCCGCGGTGCTCCGTCCGGCAGGCCGAACAGTCGGGTCTTGATCTCCGGCACCGCCGCGTCGATTGCCTGATCCGGCCAACCCGCCCTGACGAGATCCGCGGGCGACCGGCCCTCGAGCCATGGCGTCACCAGTAGGAACTGCATCGCCCGGGGGTACCACTCGATCGCCTCGGCGTAGCCGATCAGCATGCGCTCGAGCGCTCCGGCAGCCTCGGGTTCGACAGCGCGCATCTCGGCAAGCCGTGAGGCGAATGCCATGGAATCCGTGCGGCTGAGTACCAATAGCTGGTAGGTCAACAGTTGGGCGACTGCCGCATGCGGCGGCAGCGGCCCGCGCTGCACTCCTGGAAGCTCTAGCGCCGGCCTCAGCGCCTCCCAGGTGACGTGGGGAAACTTCTGTTGCACCCGGTGTGCGGCCACCTGGTGGATGTCGACCTGCCATCGTCCGTTGGGACGGAACAGGAAATCGAAGTGGGCTCGGGTGGTGTCGTCCCGGATCCCCGCGCGGACCGATTCCAGGCTCGTCTGCGCGGCGGCGAGCATGGAATCTCGCCACCAGAGCCCCATCGACTGCAGGTAGCTGTAGGTCCGCAAGATGGGTTCGTTGGCCGCCGGTACGCCGCTCTCGGCGGCACGCTCGACATACGTGTTCAATATCTCGTCGGTATCGATGCCGGCATCGTCCAGCGCGGCGAACCATCCGCCGGGGATGGTGACCATCGATGTTTCACCGGCCAACACCAGTTGGCGCATGCGGAACTTCGGCAGAGGGATGTACAGATCCGCGGCGGTATCGATCCGCTCGGCCAACCAAGCGATACCGTCGGTCTGTTCGCCGCGAAACACGGTGCCGAACATTTCATCGCCAAGCACGCGGCCGACGTAGCGCCGCGCAGAAGCCCGCACGATAAATTCAATTCGCCCGCCGGTACCCGACACGGTGCCGGTGATTTTGTCGGGAGCGGAATCGCTGGTCTCGAGCAGGAGCGTGCCGGAGATTTTCCCGTTCGCCTCCACCAGGCGAAGGTCGCCGTTGATTTCGGTAATCGGACTGGGTGCCATGATTAGGCGCCAGCGTCCGGCCGCCTGCGCCCGAAGGCCGCCGGCCACGGGTAGCTGCCCCAAGAGGACTATCAGCGCCAGGACGGTCCAGGCCCGCGTGCGTGGTGTCACGTTCGACCTGATCGTGCTAAACCCCACTGTCCGGCACGGCCTCGGCACCGTCGCCGGGCTGGTCGTCGGCACCGGACTGGCCGCCGGGGGCGGCGTCCGTCCCGCCTCCCTGCTGCGGCGGCGGGCGATCCACGGGAATCGGCATCACCGGCATGCCCGGCGCCAGCCGGACCTGGCCGCCGACGACGACCTGTTCGTTGCCGTCGACGCCCGAGCGAACTTCGACGAACCCGCGCGTGCGCACACCCAGTGTCACCTCACGCCGCTCGACGGTGCCTTCGTCGTTGACCACCCAGACGATGACCAACCCTTCGAGCGGAACGATGGCTTCTTCGGGCACGATCACGGCCGAGGGTCGCACATCGGTCGCCAGACGCACCTCGATGAACATCCCCGGGCGCAATACCCGATCGCGGTTGGATACTCGCGCCTTGACGGTGATGACGCGGGCCGGCAGCGAGACCACTGGATCGACGAACTCCACCACCCCACGGAACTCCCGCCCGGGGAGGGAGGCGACCCGGAACAGTACCTCCTGGCCGGCTGCCAGCCGTTCGGCGAATCGTTCCGGAACCTTGAACGCCGCCCGCTGCGGGTTGTAGGTCTGCAAGGAAACCATTTCAGTCGTCGTGGTCACGTAGTCGCCCAGACTGACGGAGCGGGTCCCGACAACGCCGCGGAACGGCGCCCGGACCAGAGTACGCTCGAGCCGAATCTGCAGCAACTGCAGTTGGGCCTCGTTGCTGCGATAGTTTGCCTCGGCGAGTTCGAGGTCGGCCTGGGAACTGGCGTTCTCCGCCAGCAACTTGCCAGTCCGCTCGAGCGCCTGTCTGGCCAGGTCGCGGTCAGCTTCGGCCCTGGCCACCTGCGCCACGAGTTCCGCATCATCCACTTTGAAGAGCGGTTCGCCCTTGGCCACGGTAGAACCTTCACGGAACAGAATCTCCACGATACGGCCGCCGACGTCGGGCCGCAGCAGGATCGACTGGACGGCTTCGATCTGGCCGGTGGTGGTGATGGCGTCTACCACCGTATCGACTCTGGCGGTTACCACCTCGACCGGCATACTGAAACCGTCCGCTCCACCGCCGCCGCCGTCTTCCGATTCTGCCTTGGCGCATCCGACGACGGCGACGACACCCAAGAGCCACACCAGTGAACTTCTCACGATCATTCCTTCCCGGGGAACAGCCGGCGGCCGAGCATGGCCTCGAGCCCCGCCAGCGCTAGCAGAGTTATCTGTCGAGCCGTCACGATCCCCGCCTGTGCCTGCGACAGGGTGAATTGTGCCTCCAGCAGATTGAGAATGTCGGTGGCGCCAGCCTGATAGCGTGCGGTCTGAACGCGGTAGGTCTCTTCCGCGGCGACCAAGGCATCCCGGGCCAGGTCTTCCGCGGCTCGCGAGGTTACATACGCCTCGAATGCGAAGACAACATCCCGCCGGGCGAAGCGCTCCAGATCAGCGCGGATCGCCGAGGCCACGTCACGGTTCACCCGGGCCTGAGTAACGGCGATTTCACGCCGGCCGCCGTCCCAGATCGGGAGGCTCACCCCGATGCTGATGGTAGACCGGCGGATAGCCGAGGGGAATATCACTTCGTCGAACGCCGAGGTAGTAGCCAGGAGACCGATCTGCGGAAGGTAGGCCGATAGTCGGGCCTTGTAGGCGGCCCCGGCGGCGCGCTCGTCCGCGCGAGCCACGCGCCATTGGGGACCGGTTTCCAGGGCCTCACGCACCGCATCCTCTCGGCTGATGGGGAGATCCGGGGCGCGCTCGATTCCCAGAGGTTGGGCGTTGACCGGGTAGGTCACACCGATCAGACTGCCCAGGTTGAGCCGGGCAACCCGCAACCTGCTCCGTTCGATCAGCAGGTCGACCTGTGCCCGCGTCCGCTCGGTATACAATTGCAGGGAATCGGTCTGCACCGTCGCCCCGGAGAGCACCCGGGCTCTGGCGATGGCGAACTGTTGCTCAGCACGATTGAGTCGCTCGCGCGCTACCTCGACCAGCGCGGTGGTGGCCAGAACGTCGTAGTAGGCCGCCTCGGTAATGAGCGCCGAAGCGAAGCGCGCTTCCGCTTGCCCGGCCCTGGCTCCCTCCAGGCTGGCGTTGGCGAACGACAGGTCGGCGAAGCGACGGCCGCCGGCAAATAACTCGTAGCTGGCGATGACGCTGGCCGACACAAAGGTGCGCGACGCGCCCCCGGTTCCCACGTTGAACGAGGGTGTGTTGGACTTCTGGTACACCCCCTGAAGCGTCAGGGCCGGCAGGACGAAGGCCGATATGGCGGCCCGGCGACCCCATTCCGAGTTCTTGACCCGTCCCAGTGCGGCTACGTAGTTCGGGTCCAGATTGGTGGCCAGCCTGAGCGCGTCGGCCAGATTGACCACCGGGATGGAATCCTGCAGCGCGACCCCGGTTGCGGCTTGCGGCACGGCAACCTGCAAGGCGGCGATGAACGCCAGGATCATTGCGCCTCCGGAACCGGCTCGAGGGCGATCTTGGCCGGCCGGCTCAATCGTGCGTGCAGGGTATCGAGCATCACGAAGACGACCGGCACCAGGAACAACGTGAGCACGGTCGACATGGCGATCCCTCCGACGATTACCAGCCCCAGTGGGATTCGGCTTTCCGATCCGGCGCTGATGCCAAGCGCGATCGGGGTGGAGGCGGCTACGGTCGAGATGGCGGTCATGAGAATCGGCCGCAGGCGAATGCGGCCCGCTTCCTCAACGGCGTCGATGGTGTCCTTCCCGCGTGCCTTGAGTTGGTTGGCAAACTCGACCAGCAGGATCGAATTCTTGGTCGACAAGCCGATCAACAAAATCAGACCGATCTGACTGTACACGTTCAGGGTGGAGCCGAAGATCTGCAGGGTGACCAAAGCACCGGTGACGGCCAGGGGCACCGCCATCAGCACCGTGAACGGGTGCACCAGTGATTCGAACTGCGCGGCCAGGACCATGTAAGTCACGATCAGCGCCAGGATGAATGCGAAGTACAGCGCGTTGCTGCTGTCCCGATACTCCCGTGATTCCCCGGCCAAGGCCGTGGAACTACCCGGCGGCAACACCTCGGCTGCGATGACGTCGAGGGAGTCGATCGCTTCACCGAGGACGAAGCCCGGCGCCAGGCTGGCCGACAAGGTAAACGAACGAACCCGGTTGTGGTGGGCCAGAGAGGCAGGCCCCACACCCTCGACCACGTCGGCCACCTGATCGAGGTTGATCAGTTCTCCACCCCGGCCGCGAATGTACAAGCCGCTGATGTCGGCCGGTGTGGCGCGGTCTTCCGGGCTCATGCGCACCACCACGTCATACAGCTTGTTCTGCCGGGTGAAGGTGTTGACCCGGCGGCCACCGAGCATCGTTTCCAGGGTGGCGCCCACGTCCCGCACCGACACCCCGAGATCTTCGGCCCGGTCGCGATGGTACACGATGGTCAGTTCGGGCTTGTTGACCTTGGGACTGATGTCCGGCCGGACGAGGCCCGGTACCTGGTTGGCTCGTCGGAAGAACCGCTCTTTCGCGGCCGTGAGGGAATCGGCGTTGGGGTGCTTGACGACGTACTGGACCGGCTGGCCGAAGCCGCCTACCGGCGACGGAGTAAAGGCAAAGGCAAACACGCCGGGGATAGCGAACAACTGCGGGAGAATCCCATCGAGAATTTCCTGAGTCGTCTGCGACCGGTCGGCCCAGTCATCCAGGTTGGCGAACACGATCCCCTGGTTGACCGGCACGAAGCCGCCGGTGATGGCGAAATACGTGTCGACGCCTTCCGCCCGGCCTATGATCTCTTCGATTTGCCGGATGTACCTGTCGGTGTAATCCGGGGTGGATCCTTCGGGGGCCGTTGCCATGGCCATGAACCATCCCCGGTCTTCGGCCGGGATAAATTCTCGCTTGAGTGAGTTGAAGGACCAAAACGCCACCAGGATCGTCATGAAGGCGCCACCAACCACGATCCACCGGTGGTGGATCGCCCAGTCAAGGCCGGTAGCGTAGTGGTCCGACAGCCAATCGAAGCCGCGTTCCAGGAACTGGAAGACCCTGCCGTGGCTCGTCGGCACCCGCAGTATCTTGGCACACAGCATGGGGATGAACGTCAGCGCCACGAAACTCGAGACGACGACCGCCCCCGCCAAGGTGACCCCGAATTCGTTGAACAACCGCCCGGTGGTGCCCTGGAGGAAGGCCAGCGGAGTGAACACGGCCACCAGCGCCACGGTCGTGGCGATCACCGCAAAGGCGATTTCCCGGGTGCCGGTGATGGCGGCCACTTCGGGGTCGTCGTGCATGGTTTCCTGGTGCCGGTAGGCGTTCTCCAGCACCACGATCGCATCATCGACCACCAGGCCGATGGCCAGGATCAGGGCCAGGAGCGTGAAGGTGTTGATGGTATATCCGAAGACGTACATCAAGCCGAACGCGGCGATGATCGAGACGGGGATCGCCAGCCCGGGGATGATGGTCGCCCGCATGTTGCGGAGGAACACGAAGATGATGATCACCACCAGCACCGCGGCCAGCCCCAGCGTGTAGAGCGTCTCGCGGATGGATCGCTTCACGAACACCGAGCTGTCGAACGCCGTGCCGATGCTGACCCCGGGCGGGAGCATAGCCTGGATTTCGGGGAGCGCTTCTCGAATGGCGTCAGCCACGTCCACCATGTTGGCCTTCGACTGGCGCACGATGCCCACGCCCACGGCCGGGTCGCCCTGGAAGCGCAGATAACTCCGCTCGGTCCTCGGCCCCAGTTCCACCCGGGCCAGGTCGCGGAGTTTGACCAGGCTGCCGTTCTGGTTGGCCACGGTGATGTCGGCGAACTGCGCGGGGGTCTTGAGTTCTCCCAGCGAGCGGACAGTGAATTCCCGCTGGCTCGACTCGATCCGGCCCGAGGGGATTTCCACGTTGCGCGACCGGATGGCCTCCTCCACGTCCTGGACCGTCAGCCCGCGCGCGGCCAGAGCCGTGGGCGACAACCAGATCCGCATGGAATAGCGGCGTTCGCCCGCGATGAACGCCCGCCCGACACCGGAAATCGTCTGCAGCCGCGTTTTCACCATCCGGTCGCCGATGTCCGACAACTGTAGGAGACTGTAGCCCTGGCCCGAGAGCGCCAGCCAATAAAACGGCTGCGCATCGGCGTCCTGCTTGGCCACGACCGGCTCGAGGACCTCCCGGGGAAGACGGTTCCTGACACGGGCGACCTTTTCCCGGACGTCCTGCGCGGAAATTTCGATATCCCGATCCAGGGTGAACTCGAGCGTGATGTTGCTGCTCTGCTCGCCACTGACGCTGGTGAGTGTCCGCAAGCCTTCGAGCGTGGCCAGCTCCTCTTCGAGGATATCCGTCA
>SMUY01217802.1_pt1 | contig 17491 bp, 19 predicted proteins | sample 2456441 | NCBI WGS metagenome assembly SMUY01 (sample SAMN11095931, study PRJNA526329) | marine sediment metagenome | biome: Marine sediment; feature: Surficial sediment; material: Deep marine sediment; isolation source: Hadal surficial sediment | place: Pacific Ocean | collected 2014-11 | depth...
ACGCGACTGTACCCACAAGCTCAAAAAACTGTTGCAACAAGAGGGCGTCCTGCCGTGGATGCGGGCTCGATTACCATTATTGTATGCGGGCGATCGCCTGATTGCGGTGGCAGATCTGTGGGTTGCGGCCGACTGTATTGCAACCCCAGGTTATGTGATTAACTGGCAGGAACGACCCGCACTGTTCGCTTAGTACTACCTTGGATGGAGTGCCCGCCGAGCCAAAATCCGGGCCGGCAGCCTGCGATCTGTATTGTTATGGTCGTAGTGTTCTGTTAACTTCTAACACCGTCTTTAATCAAACGACGGGTCTTGATCTGGAGCTGGAAAAACACCTTTTACGGCTCCTTCCGGGTTGGATTGAAAACACATTTGTACTATTGCCTCAGGGCAAATGGTTGCGGATTCGTGTTTTTGTTCTGGCCCGTTATTGTTTCCCGCACTGTTAAGTAACTGGTCGCGCACATGACATCGTATGTATTTATCACCGGCGGAGTAGTGTCATCGCTTGGCAAGGGGATTACCTCGGCCTGCCTCGGTGCTATTCTTGAATCGCGCGGCCTCTCAATCAGCATGATGAAGCTCGATCCGTACATCAACGTTGATCCGGGCACCATGAGTCCATTCCAGCATGGTGAGGTATTCGTCACCGAGGATGGCACAGAGGCGGATCTCGATCTGGGCCATTATGAGCGCTTCGTTCGCACCACCACCGGACGACACAGTAATTTTACCACCGGCCGTATTTATGAGAGCGTGATTGGCAAGGAGCGGCGCGGCGATTATCTCGGTGCGACGGTACAGGTTATTCCGCATATTACTGACGAGATCAAAGATAGCGTCAAACGTGGCGCCGGGGGTGCCGATATCTGCCTGGTGGAGATTGGCGGTACCGTCGGTGACATCGAATCATTGCCGTTCCTCGAGGCGATACGCCAGATGGGCATCGAACTGGGCCGTGACAAGGTCGTTTATGTGCACCTGACGCTGGTGCCCTACATCGCGACCTCAGCCGAGATTAAGACCAAGCCAACACAACATTCGGTGAAGGAACTTCGCTCGATCGGTATTCAGCCGGATATCCTGGTCTGCCGCTCCGAGAAAGTATTGCCGGCAGAACATCGTCGCAAGATTGCATTGTTCACCAACGTGCCGGAAAAGGCAGTCATATCGGCTTTCGATGTTGACGATCTGTACAAGATTCCCGAACTGATGCAGGATCAGGGGCTGGGCGATATCGTTGCGGACCAGTTAAAACTTGATCTACCACCCGCTGATCTTAGTGAGTGGAGCGCCATTGTGGAGGCCAAGAAGAATCCGGAGGCTGAAGTCAATATTGCCATGGTCGGCAAGTACGTCGATCTGCGTGACGCGTACATCTCATTGAGCGAGGCATTGCTGCACGGTGGTATTCATACCCGGACTCGGGTCAACATTCACTATTTCGAATCGCAGAAAATCGGACATGACGGCGCAGATTGCCTCAGTGCTATGGATGGCATTGTTGTTCCCGGAGGATTTGGCGATCGTGGCATTGAAGGCAAGATCAATGCGGTGCGCTATGCGCGCGAGAACAACGTGCCTTACCTGGGAATATGTCTTGGCATGCAGGTGGCGATTATCGAGGCGGCGCGCAACGTGGCCGGTCTGGAGGGGGCACACAGCACCGAATTCAGGCGTGGTACGCCGCATCCGGTCGTCGCCCTGATCACTGAATGGGAGACCAGCGCCGGCGAGCGCGAACAACGCGATGAAGGATCCGACATGGGCGGCACCATGCGCCTTGGCGCGCAGGCTGTTCAATTACAGGAGGGATCACTTGCGGCCTCGGTCTATGGCAAAACAGAAATCTTCGAACGGCACCGGCACCGTTATGAAGTCAATAACCTGTACCGGGAGCGGCTGGAACAGGCCGGTATTCGCTTCAGCGGGCTGTCCGTCGACGATCTGGTGGAAATGATCGAGGTCCCGAACCATCCGTGGTTCATGGCCAGCCAGTTTCACCCGGAATTTACCTCGAACCCGCGCGACGGTCATCCGCTGTTCACCAGCTTTGTCCGTGCGGCCCGGCAACATCGCAGCGGCGAACTGCCGCAAGTTGCCGAAGCATGAAGCTCGTCGGGTTTGAGGTTGGTGCGGACCGGCCATTTTTTCTGATTGCCGGGACTTGTGTGGTTGAAAGCGAGGCGAATGCCATCGAGACGGCTGGTACGCTCAAGGAAATCACCGCAGAACTTGGTATTCCATTCATTTACAAGTCGTCTTTTGACAAGGCCAACCGCAGCTCGCGCGATGGATTTCGCGGCCCCGGTATGGAAGAGGGGTTGCGCATACTGTCAGAGGTGAAGCGACAACTCGGTCTGCCGATACTCACCGATGTGCATGAGGACACACCACTCGATGCAGTAACCGAGGTTGCTGACGTATTGCAGACACCGGCATTCCTGTGTCGCCAGACCAATTTCATATTGAATGTCGCCAGCGCCGGCAAACCGGTCAATATCAAGAAAGGCCAGTTTCTGTCGCCCTGGGAGATGCAAAACGTGGTCGACAAGGCCAAATCCACGGGCAATGACGACATCATGGTCTGTGAGCGTGGCTTCTCTTTCGGCTATAACAACCTGGTTTCCGATATGCGCAGCCTTGCGGTGCTGCGTACAACCGGATGCCCGGTCGTCTTTGACGCCACGCATTCGGTACAACTGCCGGGTGGTATGGGCAGTTCATCGGGCGGCCAGCGCGAATTCATCCCGGTTCTGGCACGCGCCGCGACGGCAGCAGGCATTGCCGGCATTTTCATGGAAACGCACCAGGATCCGGAGGTTGCGCTGAGTGATGGCCCGAATGCCTGGCCGCTGGACAAGATGTACGCCTTGCTGGAGACCCTGATGGCGATTGATGCAAGCGTCAAGAAAGATGATTTCCTGGAAGCACAGTACGGCCTCGGCGTCTGATCACGACATTGCCAATCATGAAGACGGTCCGGCAAGCGCACCAAATGGCGCCTACCCATAACAAAAAAATTGTAGAACAGTATCGTAGGACCCCGTCCTGACGGGCGATCTCCTGCAAGGAAACCGGAATGCCCAAAATCACCAACATCCACGCCAGAGAAATCCTGGACTCTCGTGGCAACCCCACCATTGAAGCGGAAATGGTACTTGAAGACGGGTCGAAAGCGCGTGCTGCAGTGCCCTCCGGCGCATCGACCGGTAAGCGCGAGGCGGTCGAGCTGCGAGATGGCGACAAGTCCCGCTATCTCGGCAAAGGCGTGCAGAAGGCTGTTGCGAACGTAAACGGGGAACTGAGAAGCGCGCTGCTGGCCGAAAACTTCGCCGATCAGCGGGCGCTCGACGAAAAAATGATCGCGATCGATGGCAGCGAGAACAAGGGCAGGCTGGGCGCCAATGCACTCCTCGCCGTGTCGCTGGTATTCGCCAGAGCGCAGGCGAATGCAGCCGGTTTATCTCTTTTCCGCACGCTGGGCGACAGTACAACGATGCCGGTGCCGATGATGAATATCATCAATGGTGGAGCGCATGCGGATAACAGCGTTGATATCCAGGAATTCATGATTCTGCCGGTGGGCGCGCCAAACTTTCGCGAAGCGCTGCGCTATGGCGCAGAGATTTTTCACGCCCTGAAGAGCGTGCTCCGCAAAAAGGGCATGCATACAACCGTAGGAGACGAGGGTGGTTTCGCACCCGATTTGCCCTCGAACAAGGCGGCGCTTGACACCATTGCGCTGGCTATCGAGCAGGTCGGTTTCACACCGGGTAACGAGATTCTCCTGGGGCTAGACGTCGCCAGCTCGGAGTTTTACGAAAATGGCCGTTATAACCTGGTCTCCGAGGGCCGGGATTTCGATGCTGCCGGTTTTTGCGAGTACCTGGCAGGTCTCGCCGATGCCTACCCGATCATTACGATCGAGGACGGCATGGACGAGGGGGATTGGGACGGCTGGAAGCTACTGACAGAGCGTCTCGGCGATCGGATTCAATTGGTTGGTGACGATTTGTTCGTTACCAACACACAGATTATCAGTCGCGGGATTGAGCAAAAAATTGCGAATTCTGTATTGATAAAACCTAACCAAATCGGTACCTTAACGGAAACTCTTGATGCAATTAATTTGTCGGTGGAAGCAGGGTTCAGTGCCGTCGTATCACACCGCTCCGGTGAGACCTGCGACAGCACTATTGCGGACATCGCGGTAGGCACGAAAGCGACGCAGATAAAGACCGGATCATTGTCGCGATCCGACCGCATCAGTAAGTACAACCAGCTGTTGCGCATTGAAGAGGAGCTGGGCGAGACGGCCGGGTATGCGGGACGAAGTGCTTTTTCAGTTCCGGCGCCGGCTTGAGAACTATTGGGGATCTGAATTTTGGCTATGCGTTGGATACTGGTTGTGTTGGCAATTGCCGGGATTGCGATGCAAGGTCAGCTGTGGCTCACCGACGACGGTTTTCGCAAAACCCGGGACCTGCGCCTGGCAGTCGCTGCGCAGCGTGAGCAGAACCAGGCACTGCACGATCGCAATATGGCGCTGGAGGCCGAGGTCGTCAATCTCAAGCACGGCAAAGAAGCGGCCGAGGAGAGAGCCCGCACCGATCTGGGCATGATCGGTAATTCCGAGACCTTTTATCAGGTCGTTCCCGCCAGCGGTGACAAATTGGTCGCCCGTGCCCGCAACGACTGATCGCGCGCTGCCGGATTGGCAACGCGCTTATGGCGACCCTGTTTTTCAGGGACTAATCAAACAAACTTCAAGTGACTTCAACGTTACGGAAATCCTTGGCTACGCCCTGAGCGGCGCTGGCGAACACGATTTCCTGTGGATTGAGAAAGATGGCGTGAATACGGCCTGGGTCGCCGGGAAGCTCGCGGTCCGTGCCGGTATCCGCGACGTCGACGTTGGCTATTCCGGCAGGAAAGACCGCCAGGCGATTACCCGACAGTGGTTCAGCGTGAGGCGACCGACCGGTGCGGGTACCGACTGGGAGTGTTTTGAAGAACCGGGTGTAGCCATTATTGAGCAGACCCGGCACGAGAAAAAATTGCGACGCGGCGCTCACAAGGGCAATCATTTCAGGATAGCGATCCGCGCGGTGAGTGCCGATACCGGCGTTATTGACCAGCGACTGGCGTTGATCGGTGTCGGTGGCGTGCCGAACTACTTTGGTGAGCAGCGATTCGGCCGCGGCGGAAATAACATCGCGCTTGCGCAGGATCTCTTTGCCGGCCGCCGCCTGAAGAGAAACAAGCGCAGCATCGCGCTGTCAGCCGCGCGTGCGTTTATTTTCAACCATATTCTGCAAGCGCGTATTCGCGAGGCCAGCTGGGACAAGGCAGTGCCTGGTGAGGCGCTGAATCTCGATGGAAGCGGGAGTGTTTTTGTAGCGGATCAGATCGACGCGGATTTGCAGGCACGACTCATGAGTCTCGATATTCATCCGACCGGAGCATTGTGGGGATGCGGTGAACTCGTATGTCGCGATGCGGCAGCTCGCATCGACACGGCGATGGCTGCTCAATTTGAAACATTGAATCATGGACTGCAGCAACACAAAGTCCGCCAGGCGAGACGGGCACTCAGGCTCGCCGTTCGCGATCTAAAATGGGAGATTGAAGATGATACGCTCTGGCTTGACTTCTGGCTGACCAGTGGTGGTTTTGCTACTTCTGTATTGCGTGAAATCGCGCATCTGGCGACAGGAAAAAACGCATGACCAACATCGTGGGCATAGTGGTGGAAGGCGTAATAATGTCGGCGCAGATTGATTGGAGCGTCATTTGAAATCTGCATCGCTGCGTTTGATTGTCGTCGCTATGCTGATTGCCGTGGCTGTTGTTGGCGGTCATTTGCTGCCAGGGCTTGATGCAACAGAAATCGATCGTGAGATCCGCAATGGGTTGCATCTCATTGGATTTGCACTCATCGCTGCGGTCATCTTCGAAGCCTTGTCAATGCGCCCCCTGAGTGCTGTCGTTACAACCTTGTTGCTGGTGGCATCGCTCGGGGCGTTGGCAGAATTCGTGCAGAGTCTCGATGGCAAAGGATATGATCTGGCCGACCTGACCAGGGATGTCGCTGGTGCAGCGACTTATCTGTGTGCGCGGCTGGTGTGGAACTGGACGAATGCAGAGGCGCGCTCGTCTGTTGCCAGATTCTCAGCGCGACTGCTATCGATAGTGCTTGGGTGTGTTGCTATTTTTTCCGCTGAGCTACTGGTTGTCTGTCAACGCTGGTATCGCGGCAAAGTTTCCAACGATTATGGATTTCGAAGGACGCTGGGACGCTTACACCTATTCGCCCGTCAATGCGCAAGTCCGACTAGTGAACACAACATCGACCGCCAGCGAATTTACGGGTTCGTCGGTCGACATTCTCCTCCTGCACCGGCGATGGAGCGGGCTCAATATCAAGCCGGTGGTGTCCGACTGGTCGTCATACCGGTTCCTCACTATGCGGATCGCAATTACAGGTGGCCATGACAATACGATCAGTGTCGAATTAAGTGATGTTAAGCATCCAGGCTACCGTATACAACACTTTGTGGGTGTGCAAAGTGTTGGTCCTGATTCGAGCGTGATTCGATTTCCATTGCGTGCGGGTCGTGAGATCGACGGCCGCCCGGATCTGGATTTATCGGACGTCAGGGCTATTTACATAATCGCCAAAACCCGACACACAAGCACGAACAAACAAGAAGAAATACGAATGTACCTGGACGATATCGGGCTTGAGTAGAGTCGCTGGCAGCCCATGACAATGACGACATGAACTGTCGGGCAGCTTTACAAGGTTATTTGTTCGCAAAAAAACGCAACCATCTGTTTTTTGCTAGTCTTTAGTCATGACAACGCCGGAAAGGCGGGCAGGAATTTGCAACTCGTGATGACCCCGGGATGCAAATGAGAGGAGAGGAAAATGGAGAGTGCGTGGATAAAGGTTTTCGTGCTGACGTTAACGCAATGCATGGCGCCGGCCGGAAAAATGGTCTGCCAGATGGAAACGGTTCAGTTTCAGTTTGTGGCAGAAGATGATTGCAATCGCGCGCTGGTACAGATGATCGATATTGCTGCTGGCGCCGAAAATGTCATTGTCAGCAGGGACAATTCGCATTGTCGGCCCGCCGCTATTGAGGCCGACGTTTTTTCCAGTGTCGAGGACGCAAATGCTTACTTTGCGGGTACCGAAGGATGGGGCGTGCTGACAGGGGACGAACAACCTGCAGATTTTACGCAAACCGCACATCAGGATCGACTGAAGGACTTGCATGAATGTGCGGATGTGGCGAATGTTGCTCCGTGCAGAGTCGGTGAAATTATTATTGAAGCGGCGACCGACTCCAGAAAAACGGAAGTCTGGCAACAGCAAAACTAGGCGGCTCATCCCGCATTCTCCAGGCCCGCTGGCAAGCGAACAGCGCGCCGCGCAATAATCTCCCAAAGTCTGAATTTTCGGCTGCGTGCACGGACACTCATTCGCGCCGCAATAAGAGGCTGGTGCAATAATTGCTGCTGTGATCGGGTCTGGTTGTCGTGAGGCGAAAAAATTTACTTATTGGTTGGTCCAATAAGGCTGATTAAGGACTTAGACCACGATGAATCAATTTAAAGAAAGGGTTGCGCCATTGGTTGAGTACATCGCTGAGTCGACTACGGCCTGCCTGGTTACGATGGTGCAGGGAAATCTGCTGGCGCTTACGTTCAGCCACTTGCTAATTGCGTCACAGACCGGAGTTGTCGCAGGGGTGATCGCCTCAATTGCGATATTTTTCTCCCGCAGCAACAAGCGTTGGATTGTCTCGATGGTCCTTGGAACCGGTACCGCAGTGGTGGATTTCTACGTTCACCCAGGAATGTTTGGGTCGGCCGCTACGGAAGCCATAGTGACCGGCATTGCGGCGGGCGTACTTTCCTACCTGGTTGGGGTAACAATTCAAATGGGCCGCGCGAAATTTGCGGCAGCGAAGTAAGTCCGTTACAAACGAATGGGTCGGTGATTCGGCCACTATTCGGGCAGCGTATTGAGTTGATACATTGCCGCCAACATGGGTGACGGGCGGATACCGATGCGCCCGATCCATTTGTTGTATATCTGAATATGTTGCCCGCTGCGATAAAGCTGCGCTAAAGATCGGTTAGCTACCAGGCGGAAATCGGCGTCGTTTCGCCGTATGACGAGACCATAGGGTTCAAAAGAAAAGGTCTCATCGGCAAGTGCATATTGAGTGGGGTTGAGTGCCTCGATGACCTGGCCAATCAAGACAATCTGATCGGATGCGAAGGCATCGACGTCGCGCCGATTGAGGCGGTTCATTCCTTCACTTCGGTCATTTACAATTACGACCTCCGCATCGATGAGGTTATCCTTTAAATAACTACGAAGTTGCAAGACCGTGGTCGTGTCATTTACGACGGCAACCTTTTTTCCCGACAAATCCGCCAGCGTTTTTATGCGGCTTGCTGCGAGTGACAGCACACTGCCGCCGGTAACGAAGGTCGGCAGCGTGAAATCAACATGTTCCTGGCGTGACAGGGTGATGGTCGTCGAGCCGCATTCGATATCTATCCTGCCATCGACCACTGCCGGAATGCGTTCTTCCGAGGAAACAGCGACAAATTTTGTTGCGATATCCGGCATGCCCAAATGGGCTTTGATGCCGGCCGCGATTCTTCTGCATAGATCAACGGAGTACCCGGATGGCTGACCGTCAGCATTCTCATAGGACAATGGGCTCGCATCCGTTCGGTAGCCAATGACGAACTCACCGCTTTGGGTGATTTTCTCCAGCGTTCCCTCGTCAGCCTGCGCCGGCACGTGATAGCCGGGAAGAATAAGAATCAAGGCGAACAGAAATGTGCCGGCATGGGAGCGATTTTTCATTGTTATTCTCCGTATAACGAACAGCAGAGACTAGCAGTTTTCAGGAGCTGACGACCTGCCAGGACTGCAGCCCGCTGGGCGGGCGCTACAGATGCTAATAAGAATTGTAGGAGCCCACCCAGCGGGCAATGAAGATCAATGCGTCGATCGGTTGAATCTGATGACAATCTGGTCCCCTTCAGGGGGCGCAAGAGCGCGCGCAGCGGTCCCGTTAAGCCGCTTACAAACTAAAGCCCCCCGCTTTGCCGGGGGATACTTACTCTTTTTGTAGCAATACATAAACCGCACCGGTGCCGCCATCGACCTGGCGTGCCGAGACAAATGCCAGCACAAGGCTCCATTGCCGTAGCCAGGTATTTACTTTGCGCTTCAACACCGGGCCGTGCTCCCCCGAGCCAAGGCCCTTGCCGTGAATAATGCGTACACAGGTATGGCCGCGCCTCGTGCTGGCAACGATAAAGTCGTGCAATGTCTCTTTGGCTTGCGGAATAATCATGCCGTGCAGGTCGAGAACGTTTTGCACGCTGAAATTGCCGCGGGCGAGTTTGCGCATGGTACGACGTCCAACCGAGGCGCGATGAAAGCGCAGGCTATCGCCGCTGGCTGTTTCCGAATCGTCGATATCAGCATGCATGCTTTCGCGCATTACCTCGTTTTCGTCCTGGCGGGAAAAACGGGCGCGGGCCGGGGCGACAGGACGCGGCGCGGGCTCTTTTTCGGCGTTGCGCAATTGTTTGGTGCCGCTCATCAGTCGGTTGAACAAGCCGGCATCATCGTCCGTGGCCGACTTTTGGGTGGCGTGTTTTTTGTCGTCCCGATCAGGCATCGTGTTTTCGCTGTTTGCGCTATGGTGTGGCAGCAACATTGAGTATAGTGAGCGCGGGCTTCAGGGCCAATGCATACGGATAGCGGCGCCAAGTCTGCTGCAAGCGAAAATTATCAACAAATTGTGAAAATTCTGGTTAGTAATGACGACGGCTACCTCGCGAGGGGTATCAGCGCGTTGGCGAGCGCGTTGTCTGAGATTGCCGAGGTGACGGTGATGGCGCCGGACCGGAATCATAGTGGTTCCAGCAATTCATTGACATTGCATGCACCGCTGCGGGTTCACCAGGTTGAAGAAAAGCGTTATTTCGTCACGGGAACACCCTCTGATAGTGTGCATATTGCATTGACCGGTTTTCTCGAAGAGGACCCGGATATCGTTGTTTCCGGCATCAACCATGGCGCGAATCTAGGCGATGATGTGATCTATTCCGGTACGGTTGCCGCGGCAATGGAGGGGCGATTTCTAGGCCTCCCGGCCATTGCTGTGTCATTGGTCGGACAACATGGCAAGCATTTTGACACCGCGGCACGAATCGCGGCTGATCTCGTTCTCAAGTTGCAGCAACACCCGCTGCCGCGCGACATCATGCTGAATGTGAATGTGCCGGATTTGCCATACGACCAACTCAATGGTGTGCGCTCGACACGCCTGGGTTTTCGGCATCGTGCAGAGAAAATGGTCGAAACCCGCGATCCACGGGGCAACACGATTTACTGGATAGGGCCGGCGGGACCTGGCCAGGACGCTGGTCCAGGTACTGATTTTGCCGCTATCGATGCGGGCGTCGTCGCTGTAACGCCGTTGAAGGTAGACCTGACACGCCACGAAGCGCTGGGGCAATTAGCGGACTGGCTGGCCAAATGAAGCTTTCCAGTCGCAGTGTGCAGGGGATCGGCATGACTTCCGCGCGCACGCGTGATCGACTGGTGAATCGCCTTAAGGAGCACGGCATTCGTTCGCTGGCGGTATTAGAGCAAATCCGTAATGTTCCCCGACACCTGTTCGTCGACGAGGCATTGGCAAGCCGCGCGTATGAAGACACTGCATTGCCAATCGGCCTGGGGCAGACGATCAGCCAGCCCTTTATCGTCGCGCGCATGACAGAAGCGTTGCTGGACAAGTTCGACGGAGAGAAGGTCCTCGAAATTGGCACAGGGTGTGGCTACCAGACAGCAATACTCGCACCACTGGTAAAGGAAATTTACACGGTTGAACGCATTCCGGAATTGCTGCGCAAGGCGAAGCGGCGTTTACGCGAGCTGGATATCTACAATGTCAGATTTCGGCCTGGAGATGGCTGGCAAGGGTGGGCGAAGTATGGACCCTATGATGGCATGCTGGTCGCTGCAGCCGCTGCAGAATTGCCGAGTAAGCTGCTGGAACAACTCGCGCCCGGCGGCCGGCTGATTATGCCGGTCGGACCACCCGGGCGGCAGGATTTGACCATGGTCACCAGGCTGGATGACCACTACCAGCAGGTGTCATTGGGCGCCGTAAGTTTCGTGCCGTTAGTTAAAGGTAAATGACAAATAAAACAAGAAGTTGTATATACTAGTTCGACCGTATCCTGATGGTCGGCCCTCGCTGCGTTATCGACCACGCACCTAATACCGGAACAAATCTTGCGACTATTCGGACCATTGTATGAGCGTGTTATCGGCTGGGCAGCGCACCCGCATGCGGAGCGCTACCTCGGTATCTTAAGTTTCGCGGAATCCTCGTTTTTCCCGATACCGCCAGACGTGATGCTGGCGCCGATGTGCCTGGCGGATCGCAAACGGGCATGGCGCTTCGCGACCATCACTGCGGTCATGTCACTGCTGGGCGGTATGGCCGGTTATGCGATCGGCTACTATTTGTTCGCCCTGGTCGAACCCTGGATACATTCGATGGGTTACTGGCCGGCGTACCTACATGGCAAGGAATGGTTCGACCGCTGGGGTGTCTGGGCAGTATTCATTGCCGGCTTCTCGCCCATTCCCTACAAGGTTTTCACCATTACGGCTGGTGTTGCCGCATTGAATTTTCCTGCCTTCGTACTCGCCTCACTGTTGGGTCGGGGCGCCAGGTTCTTCCTGGTTGCGGGCCTGGTGGTTGCAGGTGGTGCTCCGCTTGAAGCCGCCATCCCCAAATATGTTGAGCGGATTGGCTGGTCTGTGGTCGTATTGGTGATCGCGATCGGCAGCTACATCACACTTCGGCACTAGCCGGGACCAGGTTCGGTACCCGGTAATGTTGCCGAAGCTGCTGTTGCGACGATTGCAATCCGTCCGGCGGTTTTGGCTGCTGGCTTTCAGCGCACTGCTGCTAGCTGCCTGTGTCCCGCAGACCAGCGGGTTCGGCACGGCTTATGGCGATCGTTATCACACGGTTCGTTCCGGGGAGACATTGATCGAGATTGCCTGGCGCTATGGTGCGGATTATCACGATCTGGCGCGCTGGAATAACCTGGGGGACGGGTCGCTTATTTTTCCCGGGCAACGATTAAGGCTGACACCACCCACAGGTTCCTCCAGGACGACCGCTTCGGCCAGATCCCGTTCGAAACCGCCCATCGCGAGTTCGCGACCGCCCGCGCCGAAACCGGAGCAGCCATCTCCTGCCTGGGACTGGCCCACAAAAGGACCCGTCAAGGCGGAATTTGATGGTCGGGCAGGGCACCAGAGCGGGCTTTTGATCGGCGGGCGGCGCGGTCAGGCGGTACGGGCTGCAGCTTCCGGCCGGGTGGTCTATTCCGGCGGTGGACTCATCGGATATGGAGAGCTTATAATTATCAAGCACAACGACACCTACCTGAGTGCCTATGGGCACAATGCGTCGGTTCTGGTCACTGAAGGCGAAAAAATAAAGAAAGGCCAGCGTATAGCGACCATGGGGGAGGGGCCGGGACTGGAACCGCGACTGCATTTTGAGATCAGACGCAATGGTGAGCCGGTTGACCCGCGACGATATTTGCCTGCGAGATAATTCGACTTAGTGGTCTGATGAGGTCGACGATTGCAACTCCCGGATTCAAGGAGAGGAGTTGTACTGTGGGCAGTAAACATTTCCCTGCAGATTTATCTGTCCACCGACATTCCCTCGGCGGTGCCGCCGCGTTGCGACCGAAAATCATCAGAGCATCGCTGCAGCAGCGCGCGAGCCCGCCACGAAAACCCGTCGGTCACGATGCCACCAGCATCTATCTCAAAGAAATCGGCGGCTCCAGGTTATTGACTGCGGCGGAAGAAAAGATGATCGCGCGGCGTATTCGTCAGGGCGATGAATCGGCACGCCATCATATGATCGAAAGTAACCTTCGACTCGTTGTGAAAATTGCTCGTCGCTACATTAATCGCGGGCTACCACTGCTCGACCTGATTGAGGAAGGTAATCTTGGCCTGATTCACGCCGTCAAAAAATTCGATCCGGAACGTGGCTTTCGCTTCTCTACCTATGCAACCTGGTGGATTCGCCAGACGATTGAACGCGGCATCATGAATCAGGCACGTACGGTTCGATTGCCCATCCACATCATCAAGGACATCAATTCCGTTCTTCGTGCAGCCAGATTTCTGCGCAATGAGCAGGAAATCGAGCCTACCGCTGCCGATATTGCCCGCCACATGCAACGTGACATTGAAGAAGTTGAACGTTTGCTGGCTTTGCATCATCGCGTGACCATTGGCTCGACAGGAGTAACCGGCGTCGAGGACGAGAGAGGCCCACTTGAGTCACTGCCGGGCAAACGGGATACAGAGCCCGCACAATGCGCACAAAAGCAACATGTACATAAAATCCTCGATCGCTGGCTCGACAAGCTCAGTCAAAAGCAGCTTGCGGTAATTGAACGAAGATTCGGCCTGCATGGCTATCGGCGCCAGACGCTGGAACAGATTGGTCTGGAAATCGGTGTAACGCGCGAACGTGTGCGGCAAATTCAGATTGACGCGCTAAAAAATATGAAGATCATGATGGAAAGTCACGGCGAACATAGCGAGTTCATGCTGGATTGAAGACCTTGTTGGACTACCAGGCCCGAACAATTCACGCGTCCCGTCCACGCATAAAATATTCCGGCTACTTTACGATCAGCACCGCCGCAACATTGCGGCCCTCGGCCAGCAGAATATTAAAGGTTCGGCAAGCGGCAGGTGTATCCATCGTTTCCAGGCCGATACCGCGTCTGGCCAGTGCGAAGACGAGTTCTCTGGGTGGCAAACGATTTAACCAGCCAGTGCCCAGCAGGATGACTTCCGGCTGGTGTGTGAGTGTCTCCTCGAGATCAGCAATGGTGATTGCTTGCAGGTCTGCGGCGATCCAGCCACGCAATATGTGCCCACGCAACAAGACGACGTTTTCTTTTATGACCTCTTCACCGATGGTGATTGCGCCCTGCTCGACGTGGCGAACAGTGACGGCGGAGACCGGATCCTGGGCTACTCTCATGTGATTGCTTCGGTTCTACTGGCCCGGACACTTCATGAATCACCGTGATGATTGCGTAGAGACTTGTTTGCACACGGGATTTTCCGGTCGAGTGGAATACCCAGTGTATTCCCGAATGAGGAAAATTCCGTGTGCGGACAAGGATCAAGCAAGGGTGCGAGTGACTTCATGAAGTGTCCGGGCTAGGTGCGTTCGACAGAGCTCGCAGTTACCATACAGGCTCTGACTGACATCATACAAAGTTGTGTCGGCGGATCAATGAGCAACACACCATTTTGGGGGCAGCATCGTTTGGCTGGCAGGTCGTGACAAAAAATACTGCAGATCGGCACGCGGTTGTCGTACTACCCCCGGGTATGAGCGGGCGCATGAGAAAGCATGAGCACAAACGCTGGTTGTCCAAAGGGCAACTGGATTACGCTGCGCCACGCGAGGAAATGCTGTTGCGGGTATTGTCGGTCATTGGCCAGCCGGCACCACAGCAGGGGCTTGCGGCACTGCGATTCTGGGGTCAAACCGGCGACCGATCCGACGTGTGGATGGCAGCGGCGGATCCTGTGCACCTTGAAGCGACCATGAACGACCTGCACCTGTATGCGTTACGGGCGAATGAATTACCGGCTGCGGAGCTGCATGCGCTGTTTGAGCATTTGCAGCAGGCGCTGGGCAGCGATACTGGCGTCGATTTCGCCAGCATTGGAACCTGCGGTTATCTGAGTGGTGACCAGCAACTATCGACCGCGGCAGTCTCGACTGACATTGTCGATCGGTGTAATGCGGATAAGTTTATGCCGGCTACCGACAAGAGCGGAAAATATCATCGTCTGCTTGGTGAATTACAAATGGCCTTGCACGACCATGCGGTAAACCGAAGTCGTGAAAATGCAGGTGGGCGTGCAGTGAATTCTTTGTGGTTCTGGGGTGGCGGCATCGCGCCGGAAAAAGACGTGCGTCCGATCCCGCCCCTGTTTAGCAATGATCCATTGTTCAAAGGATATTGGGCAAGCTGTGCCGGCGTCGTCGACCAATGGAGTGGCGACTTTGATCGTTGCCTCGACATCGCGATTAACGGCTTTGTGGTAGTGCCAGCAGACGTTTACGATGATTCGCGCACGTCGGTACAGGCCGGTTACCTCGACCAGCTGCGACGCTTGTTGCAGAAGGGCAGCCTGAGCAAACTCACACTGCTGTTTCGTGACGGGCTGTCGGTAGAGTTAGGAAAATACAACGCGTTTCGTTTTTGGCGGAGAATGTCGCCACTATTGCTGAAAGACCAGCGCAATGACTGAGATGCAAGCCCGGCCAACGCACGCCAGAGTAGTGCCACCCCTTGCCGCCAGCAGCGGACTGAACGGCGTGGATCCGCTACTTCGTCGTTTGTATGCGGCGCGCGGTGTCAGTGACAAACGCGAGCTGGATTACGCATTGCAAAACCTCCTGCCAGTCAGTTCGATGTGCGGAATGGATGCAGCAGTTGCCCTCCTGCTGCAACACAGCGATGACCGCATCATCATCATCGGTGACTTCGATGCCGATGGCGCAACCAGTACGGCCCTGGTGATGCGCTGCCTCAGGGATTTCGGTATCAACAATGTCGATTACCTGGTGCCAAACCGTTTCAAATTCGGCTACGGACTGACGCCGGAAATTGTCCAGGTGGCGGCAGAGCGTTCACCGGACTTGCTGATTACCGTGGACAACGGGGTGTCGAGCATTGATGGCGTTTTGGCAGCACATGAACGCGGTATAAAAGTGCTGATCACCGATCATCACCTGCCCGGTGCCGAGTTGCCGGCGGCCGATGCCATGATTAATCCAAATCTTGCGGACAACGAATTCGCCAGCGCAAATCTTGCCGGGGTCGGTGTCGCGTTCTATTTGATGGCAGCTCTTGGACGGGAATTGCAGGCAGCAGGGCGCGAAGGTGCCGCCCGGGTGCCGACAAAATACCTCGACCTGGTGGCGCTGGGCACGGTAGCAGATGTCGTGCCGCTGGATCACAACAACCGCATCCTCGTCAGCCAGGGCTTGCAGCGAATCCGGGCCGGCAGATCGGTGTGTGGCATCCAGGCGCTGCTGCAGCTCGCCGGTCGGGCGGTAAGCCGAATCGTCAGCACGGACCTTGGCTTCGTGGTCGGGCCGCGGCTCAATGCCGCGGGGCGCCTCGAAGACATGTCAGTTGGCATCGAGTGTCTGCTGACGGACAGCCCGGATGCCGCAGCCAGTCTCGCCGGTGAACTCGATGAGATTAACCGCAAGCGCAAGAACATTGAGGCAAAGATGCGCGAGGAGGCGTTTGCTGCGGTTGATGCCATCGAGACACGAGATTTACCCTCATGCATATGTGTCTATGACCCACAATGGCACCAGGGCGTTGTGGGGCTGATCGCCGCGCGCGTCCGCGAACGCTGGAATCGTCCTGTCATTGCTTTCGCCGCGGATGGCAATGGCCAGCTGAAGGGTTCAGCCCGGTCTGTTCCCGGCGTGCATGTCCGCGACCTGCTCGAGGCGATTTCATCGGCGAAACCTGGTCTGGTCGGCAAGTTCGGTGGCCATGCGATGGCTGCCGGCCTGAATCTGGAGGAGGCAAACTTTGCAGACTTCTCCAGCCTCGCAGCGGCAAAGCTCGACCAGCTGTACCCGGATGCTGACTTCAGTGGTGCGATTCTGACGGATGGTGAGTTGCCGGCAGAGTCGATGAACCTGCAGTTTGCCCGGCTGTTGCGTGAGGGAGGACCCTGGGGAGCCGGTTTCCCGGAACCGGTGTTCAGCGGCGACTTTCGCATTGACGAACAGCGTACAGTCGGCGAGAACCACCTGAAGCTTCGTGTACAACCAGCTGCTGGTGGCAATTTCGTGGATGCCATCGCATTCAACCAGGCTGGACCTGTTTATCGTGGCGTCGTACGTCTGACCTACCGGCTGGATGTTAATGAGTATCGTGGTTTTGAATCACCACAGTTGATTGTTGAGCAGATCGTCAACATTTCAGATGCTGCGTGATACCATCGCGCGTCTTTATTGATCAGTCAGTCAGCAGAACATGGAAACCAGTCAGATTAAACAGCAAATCGCGGACCTCAGCGAACGTACTTCGGCGTTAAGGGGGTATCTTTGACTACGATGGAAATGCTGAACGCCTGACGGAAGTCCAGCGGGAACTGGAAGAGCCGGACGTCTGGAATGAGCCGGATCGGGCCCAGGCGCTGGGTCAGGAACGGGCACTTCTGGAAAAGATTGTTGTCGGCCTCGATGCGCTGACCGCAGGCCTTAGCGATGCCGATGAACTGTTGCAACTGGCGGTAGAAGAAAATGATTCCGCCACGGTCGCGGAGCTG
>SMUY01293547.1_pt1 | contig 17468 bp, 18 predicted proteins | sample 2456441 | NCBI WGS metagenome assembly SMUY01 (sample SAMN11095931, study PRJNA526329) | marine sediment metagenome | biome: Marine sediment; feature: Surficial sediment; material: Deep marine sediment; isolation source: Hadal surficial sediment | place: Pacific Ocean | collected 2014-11 | depth...
CCAGCCTGATTGTCAAACGCCGTGATGAAAACGACGAATACGGCATGCTGCTGTTCTCTGATATCGCCAAGGAAGTTATCGCAAAAAATCGCGCGCCGGAGCGCGTAAACGTCTACGAGATCATGTCGAAACCGATACTAACGGTGCGACCGGATATGGAAATTCGCTATTGCGCACGCCTGTTCGAGAATTTCGGCATCAGCCATGCACCGGTCATTGAGAACGACGAGATTGTGGGCATGGTCAGTTACTATCTTCTGGTGCTGCATGGCTTGCCGGATCTTGACTGATTACGTATACGCGGCTATTTAATTCCCAAAGTTCGGTTCCAAAATTTTGCGGCGTTAAAGGTTTCGTAACTGAGCATTAGGACCGACGCCAGCAGTGCAAACATTGCGAACCAGCCGTGATTATCGCTTTGCCATAGCCACGTACCAATCAAAGTCATAGCAAAGATACGAATGGCCTGCGGCAGAAAATCGCTCAGTGTTGCAGGAGTGACGGTTTCAAAAAACTCTTTGTTTGCGGGATCACCACGAGCGCGACGCATCGTTCGGTGATTTCCCAATACCATGGCAGCAAAAATAATTGCCAGAACAACAAACCAACGCCCAATATTCTCCGGTCCCATCAGGTCGATCATGAGGAACTCGATAAGACCGACAAAAAACGGTAGTACGGAATCCCCCGTTGTCGGGGTCCAGCGAAATCGCATCACCGTTCCGACGTAAACCAGCCAGACGAGAATCAGCCCGTTAAAGGTGGCAGCAATCTGCAGCCAACCCGCCACCGCAGGCCATCCCAATTCGTACAAATCCGGCCGTTGATGCAAATGATTCCAGAGAAATTCAAGCGCCAATGCCTGGATGATACTGAGCAGGGTAATGAGCACCGCAGGAAACTGTTCGACGGCACGTTCGCGGATACTATTCATTCCATGCCCCTGTAGTAATCGGTATTACAGTCTACTGCTGTCCCATAAACTAAAAATCGGTGCGAAAATGAAGTGTCAATTTGACAATTGACTCGGTAATCGCCCGTGCCGGTCGAGCGACGTTCACAAGGATTGAGTGATCACTCCTATCGTACGGCGGCCTCCTAGAATTCTTATTAGCACCTGTAGCCCGCCCAGCGGACGATGTCTCAGGCACTCAAAGAACTCCGGAAAATCGCAGCAACGTTTCATTCTCCGGCGATGGAACTGGGTTTTATGGGACATCAGTGATTACAGTCCGGAATTCGACTCCGAAGTATTCTTCGCATCATCTTCTACATGCTGTTTTTTTTCGTTGCTTACGTGGAGCGCATGCATCCAGTGACGGATCACCAGCATTGCTACGATGAATGCAAACAACGCGCCGAAAATAAGCAGGTAGAACTGCCAATTCATAACATCACCTAACGCACCAACTTGCCTGAGTATTGGCGAGATCTTGCCAAATGTCGAGGTTTGCCCCCCCCTGGCCTGTTCAGGCTTTGTTACTGGCCCGGATGGTAGGTCCTCTCGGCTCTGCGCTCTACATCTTCGCGATAATAGGCGACGTCCTTGAATTCCCGGTCCGCATAGCGCTGCGCCTGGTCGGCAAAATGTGGTGACCCGGGATCGCCGCTCTGGCCGCCGGCCAGCATGCTCTTTGCCCGAACTTTGTCGCCGAATTCAACGACGGCCACGAAGCTGTTGCCTGAGGTGCCGTAAATGCGCTTGGTGCCCTCGTAACGCCTGGCCCCGAACGAGGCGAGCGCACCCCAGTTATTCGACGCCATACCAATCGGTAATGACGGTTTCGTATCGTTGAAAGCCTGTTTGATATCACCGTTTATTCTTTGGTAGCGGTTCACCTCACCCCAGGGCATATCCCACTGGCCAAAATCGGCTTTCAGCATCGCAACCGTTTCGGCAAAAATACGCAGGCGCTCCTCGGGCGCAGAACCGGCGCCGAAGTAATTGATGATCTCCATAAAGGAGGCATCTTCCATTTCGTCAGGCAACTCGCCATTGTCGTAATAATTACTGCCGTAGAAATGTGCAAGCGTCATTGCGACCGACGCGGAAGATACTCTGAAGTCCCAGACTCGTAAGACCGCAATTGCATCGGCGATGTCCGGATCGGGCGAATCGGCCTGGTCAAATGCTGCAACAAGTCCCGGGATCAGTGTTTCAAATCCCGGCAGATAGGGGTCGTAAGCGATATCGATTAACTTGTCCAGCGTAAGTCCCGATTGCCCGGTCAGAACGCGCACGGCGTGCAGGCCACGAAAGTTCTCCGCATCTGGTGCCATGTATACCGGGTAGTCTTCCCGTTTCGGGCTGTGTTGTGCCGCCGAGGTAAACGGCGTGGAATTGGTGTTTTGAATCCAGCCATTTGGCGGGTTGAGCACCGTAATGATTTCATCGACCGTGTGTATTCCTTGCCAGTCGGTGGCGGGATCGCTGCCATCCACGGGCTTTGAGTAATCAAACGCAGGATCACGCCGGGGAACAAAATTTCCATGGTAGTAAGCGATGTTCCCGCCGGAGTCGGCGTAGACAGTGTTGTTCGATGAGTTAGTGCGAATGTTCATCATCTCGCGAAACTCATCATGCCCGCTCAATTTGGTGCGGGTGAATGACTGGCGCAATGCGTTTACCGGATCCCAGTTCAGCGCGGTCGCGACCCATCGGCCATTTACACTATGCGTTATCGGCCCATGGTGTGTGTGGTACATCGGAAATGTGCGCTCCGACAGGCCGTCACCGTCCTTGTATTTCAGTGTTACCGCGGAATCGCGTACCGGCCGCTGTTCGTCACCATAGCGATACATGAGCTGACCATCTTCCTCGAATACGTCTTCGATGAATTCATCCATGAAATCCAATCGTGTTGAAGTGTGCATCCAGCCGGTGTTTTCGTTAAAACCCTGGTAAACGAAAAACTGCCCCCAGGTCACTGCGCCGTAGGCATTTAACCCCTCTTCACTAACCACGTGTATCTCGCCACGGAAAAAGAATGACGTATGCGGATTGATCAGCAGCATCGCATTGCCTGATTCCGTTAACTCACCTGCGATAGCAAAGCCGTTCGAGCCACTGGGTTCATAAAACCTGCGTTGCGGCTGCACATTACTACGCAAATCCGCAATCGGATTTCCGCCTCCGTAAAACTGTTCAATGCCCCTGGTCGCTACCGATTCGATATCGCCGCCAATCGAGCCTTCACTAAAAAACATGGGCATCCATGGTGCGAAGTGCGTCAGCAAACGCGGCTCAACTTCCGGGTGTGTAGTCAAGTAAAAATTGATGCCATCGGCAAATGCATCACAGAGCGCTTTCAACCAGTCCGGTGATGCCGCATAGGCTGCTTTCGCTTCATCGACAGTCATGAAAAGCCGTGCACGCAGGTCACTGTAAAGCGCCTGCTCGCCCTCGACTTCAGCCAGCCGGCCCGTTGCCCAGATGTAGTTTTGTTCGACGCGGTTGAAGTCATCCTCGCTTTGCGCATAGAGCATGCCGAATACTGCATCTGCATCGGTTTTCGCATAAATATGCGGCACACCAAAGTTGTCACGGATAATGGTGACTTTTTCTGCACGTGCACTTAGACGTTCAAACTCCGCATCGACGACCGGTTCCGGCGAACAGGCGGACAAAGACAAAAGCAATACCAGCAGCAGCTGTGCTGCCCGAGCCAATCTAAAGGACATGAAACCTCCAGGTGAGTAAAAAATAGCAAGACCATAAACCCTCAGGCTTGTCCTTTTACAGCAACTACCATGCCCCGCAAAGAGCCCGGATTGCATCGCGAGAACATCCGCCACAAAAACCGGGGTCGAACCGAGGTTTCATCCAGAAACCTCGGTTCGACCCCGGTTTTGATGATTTTACAAAAACGTTACATCCGGCCACGCATCCAAGCCCTTGAAACTGCTAGCCTAGTGAGCGTTATGGGCAAATCTATCCAGATATTGGTTATTGAAGACGAAGAGGCCATTCGCGAGGGCCTGATCGACGTGCTCGTCTTTCATGGCTACGCGGTAGACAGCGCCGCAACGGGTCCGGAGGGGCTGGAGAAGGCCCAGACCGGTAAATTCGACCTGATTTTGCTCGATATCATGCTGCCGGGCATGGACGGCTATGAAATCTGCGATCGAATCCGGGCCGAAGATCGCGATCAGCCGATTATCATGCTGACCGCCAAAACCTCGGATGAGGAGATCATCCAGGGCCTTAAGCTTGGTGCGGACGACTACGTGTCAAAGCCCTTCTCCATTGCGCAGTTGGTATTACGCATCGAGGCCGTACTGCGCCGCACCCAGGCGGGCCGGGAACAGCTCAGAACGATTGATCTGGGTACGATAACGATCGACGTTGCGAACCTTTCGGGCCGCAATGGCCATGAAGAAATCACCTTCACCAAGCGTGAAATCGAGCTACTAAGCTATCTCGCACAGAATTCAGATCGACCAATTTCCAGAGAAGAATTACTTTTAAAAGTATGGGGTTATGCACGAAACCTCGACATCGAGACACGTACTGTCGACATCCATATTGCGAAGTTACGACGCAAGATCGAGACCGATCCAAAAGAGCCACAGAACCTCATCACTGTGCGCGGTGCTGGCTATCGTCTCGTGACCGACGGCCAGGGTCATGTTGCCGACGACTCTTATTAAAGGCTACGACCGGAGGCGGCTTCGCAACCTCCTGGCCCTGTTTTTCCTCGCGCTTGCGATCCCAACTGCGGTCCTCGTCTGGCAAGCCTACGACCAGCTCAAATGGGAGGCTTTCCATCAGCAGAGAGGCCTGGCGGAGGAACTGACCAATCGTATCGATACCAGGCTAGCGAACATGATCACTGCCGCCGATGCCCGTTCATTTGCAGACTACGGCTTCCTGGTCGTAACGGGTGACCCGAGCGCCAATTTCCTGCAGCGTTCACCACTATCCAGTTACCCGGTGACAGAGGACCTGCCGGGCGTACTTGGTTACTTCCAGGTAGATACCGATGGCGCATTCACTACACCGTTATTACCAGCAGCAGGCAGCGATCCGCAGCAACTGGGGATTGGCCAGGAGGAATACACCATTCGTTTAGCGCTAGCCCAGGTAATCCAGGCTGTACTCGCCGAAAATCGCCTGGTGCGTGATCGTCCGGATACAGAAATACGCCGCGGGCTGGCAACATTGCCTGCGGTGGCCGAATCAGTTCCAGAAGAAGAAACGGAAATGTTTGAAGCGGCTGATAACGTTTCCCGCCAAAATGCTGCGAAAGAGTCGATTGCACAAATCAATTCTCCGCTGACCGACAACACGAGCGGTACTGTTGAATCAGGAGCAGTCGGCGGTTTTCTCGAAGGGTCTTCAGGAAACAAGGATTCGTTTGATCGACTCCAGGCCGAGCCGGCCAAGCAAGTATCCAGCGTTGGCGAAACCTACAGTCAACAAGCGTTCGATGAGCTCAACTCGCCCAGAAATCGTGCCACCGTCACGGTTGGTGCCGACGCCGACTCCAACGAGATGGATGACGCAATCCTGAACTTCGTCTCTACGGATCAACGAGCGAGCACGATCGGCAAGGTTGCCGATCTCAAACTCGATGCGGAACTACAAAAGAAAAGTGAGCTGGCTGAGCGTAAAAGCGCGCTGGAACAAAAGAGCGCCGGTCGTCGTGACGATGTTCCTGCCCGGACCAAACGTCGGGAACAAATAGCGTTGCCGGAATCAGTCATGCCTGCCGCGCCCGAGGACAAACCGGCATTTGCGAACGTCCCTGCTCCGGCCGATCTTCGAATCAGTACATTCGAGAGTGAAATCGATCCGCTGGAGTTCAGCCTTCTCGACAGTGGTCACTTCGTTCTGTTTCGCAACGTGTGGCGCGATGGTGAGCGCTATATTCAGGGCTCAATCATTGATCAGCAGGCCTTTGTTGACGATGTCATTGCCAGCAGCTTCATGGACACCGCCCTGTCCGACACGTCGAATCTGCTCGTCGCCTACCAGGAAGACGTGATTCACTCCATTGGTCGCGATGTGCAACTCAACAGTTACCCGAACGGTACAGCGGCCTTCAATGGCGCTCTGCTGTATCGCAATCGATTGACGGCGCCCTTAGGAGGACTGGAGCTTATATTCAGTATTCGCCAGTTACCGGCAGGGCCTGGTGCAAAAGTGCTGGGCTGGACCAGTATCATCATCGCCATCGTATTCCTCGGTGGCTTCGCAGCTCTGTACCGACTGGGTTCGAGTCAGATCAGGCTCGCAAAACAGCAACAGGACTTTGTATCGGCAGTGAGCCATGAGCTCAAAACCCCGCTCACCTCAATTCGCATGTACGGCGAAATGCTCAAAGAAGGTTGGGCTGACGAGAGCAAGCGAAAGCAATATTACGAATACATCCACGATGAATCGGAACGTCTTACACGACTAATTTCGAACGTGCTGCAACTGGCACAAATCACGAGGAATGAACCACAGTTCGACCTGAAACCGGTCAGCGTCGGTGAATTACTCAGCAACATTGAATCCAAGATCGCTAATCAGGTCGACCGCGCCGGTTTCGAACTTGAATTCCAGCGAGACGAGGCGACGGACAAAGCAATGATCAACATTGATGATGATTGCTTCGCGCAAATCATCATCAACCTGGTTGACAATGCCATCAAGTTTTCTAAAACCGCCAACAACAAGAAGATCGAAATCAATTGCAAGCTGAGCAGCGACAACCAGGTCACGTTTTCTGTAAGAGACTACGGCCCTGGCATTCCAAAAGATCAGATGAAAAAGATTTTCACGCTCTTTTATCGATCGGAAAACGAACTCACAAGGGAAACGGTCGGCACCGGCATCGGCCTTGCGATAGTGCACCAACTGACAGTCGCAATGAGCGGCACCATTGACGTAGTTAACAGAGAGCCCGGTGCTGAATTTGCAATTTCGTTTCCGACGTTGACGTAGTAAAAACGGGAGCGCCCCCGCTTTGCCGGGGAGGCAGCCCAGGTTTGACAATTTTGGAAATTGCAAAGCAAGTTCAATATCAATCGCCCGCTGGGCGGGCTCCTACAATTCTTATTAGCACCTGTAGGAGCCCGCCCAGCGGGCGATCAAGATCAATGAGTCGATCGGCTGAATCTGATGACAATCTGGCCCCGCGCGCAGCGGTCCCGTTAACCCGCCTTGAGCGGCTCACAAACTAAAGCCCCCGGCTTTGCCGGAGGATACTTACTCAACCGCCCATCAACTGGTAGGGCCCACCCTTCTCCAGGGCCGCTTGATAGGTCGGCAATGTATGAATCCTTTCGAGAAACGCATCCAGGTTGGGACACGACTCTGACAGGTCCGTACGAACTGCTGCTGCTTCTATCGCGAAACTCATCTGGATATCGGCTGCTGTCAGAGTATCGCCACAAAACCAGATCGACTTATCCAGTTCTTTTTCAATGTACGCGAGATGCCGTTTGATATTGATACCGAGGTAACCTGCACGCACTTTGGCGACTATCCCCCGCGCGATTGGCTTCACGAAAAATGGCATCGGCGCCGTCTCGATCCGACTCATGATTAACGACATGATCATAAGTGGCATGAACGACCCCTCTGCATAGTGCAGCCAGTACGTGTAAGCGAGGCGCGCCGGTGTTCCCTCAGCCGGTAACAGCCGCCCATCGTCATATTTACCAACGAGATACTCGATGATCGCGCCAGACTCAGCAACAGTAACCTCATCGTCCGTGATGACAGGTGCCTTGCCGAGTGGATGAACTGCGAGCAATTCAGGTGGTGCGAGGCTGGTTTCCCTGTCACGTGAATAGCTCCTGATCTCGTAATCAACTCCCAGTTCCTCGAGCAGCCACAGAATTCGCTGGGATCTGGAGTTTTCCAGATGATGAATCGTCAACATTTGTACTGGCCTCTTCGCTGTGTCTCGATACGGCGCAGCTTACCAATTTCGCCGAGGGCATTGGCCAGTAAGCTCAATATTCGACATAACGGCCCACAGGTCGCTAACAATAAGGTTATTCCGGCCGGTAAAATTTTTATCATCGGCGACGACCACGGGGGAGCAAGGCCATGGACAGACCGATTGCCCGGCAATTGTTGCAGGATTTACAGACTGAACTGGCACTGGCGGTTATGGAAGCCCGCCCCACTCTCCTCTCTCTGGACTACAGTTCTTGAGCTTTTTCGCAGAACTTAAACGACGCAATGTCTTCCGAGTCGGCATCGCCTACGGCATTGCAACCTGGGCCCTGTTGCAAATTACGGATGTAATCACCCCGATTCTTGAACTTCCCGAGTGGGCTCCAAAACTGATTTTCGTATTCCTCGCGGTCGGGCTGGTCCCGGCATTGATTTTCGCATGGGCGTTTGAAATGACGCCGGAAGGCCTGAAGAAAGAAAAGGATGTTGATCGAACGCAATCAATTACCAGGGATACCGGGCGAAAACTGGATTTCGCCATCATCGGCATCCTGGTACTGGCCGTCGGAATGCTACTTGCCGATAGATACTCCGGGGAAAAGCCGGAAACAGTAGCCAATGAAAGAAAGAAATCAATAGATCGCGGAATGCGCAGCGACCTACCGCTCGATCGCGATCCTATCTTTACACTACTACGGGACGATCCACGTTTCGCTGATCTGCAAGCAGACCTGATAGACAAAACGAACGAACAGCGGGAAATTCTGAATTTACCCGCTATCGAGCTCTGAATCGTAGGAGCGCCTTCCAGGCGCAATTTGTCCTAACTGGCGCGCTGTTGCCGGCCTGAAGAACGTTTTCGCTGCCCACCACCATGATGCTTCGGCGAGCCGTTCCTGCTTTTCTTGCGTGCCACATTGCGTGACTTGTTACGTGCGCCATGGCCTTTTCCACCTGATCTCTGTGGCCGCCCTTTCTGGACAGGCTCCGCTTTAATCCGCGGATCGACTTCGTAACCAGGAAGAATCACTTTTTCGATCTTGCACTTAAGCACGTTCTCGATATCACGCAACATCTTCAACTCATCGACACAAACCAGTGACACTGCGTGACCCTCTTGTCCGGCACGAGCCGTACGACCGATTCGATGCACATAGTCTTCTGGCACATTAGGCAATTCATAATTGACAACATGCGGTAAACGATTGATGTCGAGGCCACGTGCTGCAATATCGGTTGCGACCAGCACACGAACCCTGCCCGCCTTGAAATCACTCAGTGCGCGTGTACGCGCAGCTTGCGACTTGTTGCCGTGGATCGCCATTGACTCAATACCATCCTGAGTCAACTGCTCGGCAAGACGATTCGCGCCATGCTTGGTGCGCGTAAATACCAGCACCTGCTCCCAGTTCTCCGTGCCAATGCGATGCGACAAGAGCTCACGTTTACGACGTTTGTCGACCGGGTACACCACTTGAGTTACCCGCTCTGCTGCCGTGTTGCGTGTGGCAACCTGAATCTCAGTCGGGTCATTCAACATGTCCGCAGCGAGATTCCTGATGTCGTTCGAAAATGTTGCCGAAAACAACAGCGTCTGCCGCTCTTTCGGCAGGTATTTAAAGATCTTGCGAATATCGCGAATGAACCCCATGTCGAGCATACGATCCGCCTCGTCAAGAACGAGCACTTCGACATTCGACAGGTCAATTGTTTTCTGTTGCAGGTGATCGAGTAATCGACCAGGCGTCGCGACAACAACGTCGACACCCCGCTTTAGTTTTGAAATTTGTGTATTGATGCTTACGCCACCAAAGACTACTGTCGTACGAAATGGCAGGTAGCGACCGTAGTCACGAAAGCTCTCTGCCACCTGGGCTGCCAGCTCTCTGGTTGGTGTCAGGACCAGGGTCCGAACGATTCGGCGGGTCCCTTGTGTTCGTTGCAATTGCTGCAAGATCGGCACGGCAAAGCCGGCTGTCTTGCCCGTGCCGGTTTGTGCACCGGCGAGTATGTCTTTCCCTTCAAGAACGAGAGGAATTGATTGCTGCTGGATCGGGGTTGCCTTTTGGTAGCCCTTTTCATCGATCGCGCGCAGCAATTCGGCCGACAGGCCGAGTTGGTTAAATAACATTGATTTTGTACTCCACGTCGCCTGACCAGTTACACGACATGCGCCGTGCATGGTTCGGTCCAGGCTGGGTATTCTAAATTGGCTCCGGAAGCCGCGGATTTGCGGGGCGGAGTGATTGGCGCAGACCGATGTGCGCCAGAACGGAGCGGACTATAACAGGTGTTTTCGAGAATGGAAGGCTTAATTACTGATTTTGCGACCTAATCGGGATCGGCCTGTTCACATATCGCTGGCATGTCTTGTCAGTATGGTATCCAGGTGATTGGCAAAAGATTGCCGGTCACTCTGGCTCAGGGGTGGCGGCCCGCCTGATGTATCTACGCCGCTGGATCGCATCGTATCCATAAAGTCTCTCATCGTCAGGCGGCCGCGAATATCCTCGGGCGAAAACAGCTCGCCGCGGGGACTAAGCGCCAGCCCGCCCTTCTCGATCACTTCGGCTGCCAGGGGTATGTCGCTGGTAACAACCAGGTCACCGGACTCCAGCCTTTTCACGATCTCGTTGTCGGCTACGTCGAATCCCTGCGGTACCTGCAGCGTCGTGATATGCCTTGATGGCGGTGTGTACAGCGCCTGGTTGGCGACCAGGGTCAAGGCTACCCCGGTGCGTTCTGATGCCCTGAACAGAATGTCCTTGATGACAACCGGACACGCATCCGCGTCCACCCAGATTTTCATAGCTTGTCCGTCTCGTTAATCAAAATAACGCTCAGCACCTCACCTTCATCCCGAGCCTGCATTATGGCTGACGTAACAGAAGAATGAACAGAGTGTTCCCAGCCGCAATCTCATCAATTATATTTAACCAAACAAAAAACCCAATTGCCCACGATGGATTTGTAATGAAAAGATCACTGCCAATAGTCGCGTTGCTTGGCATCTTGACAGCCAACCTGGCCCTTGCCCAACAGGAAGAGCGTTACGATTATTTCGCCGCCAACCGCACCATGATCCGTAATGGTGTGCAGGCAGTACTAATGTGCAACGGTCTCTTTACGTCCGAACGCACGCTCGAGCAGGTCTTCGCACAGGAGCTGGCCTACCTGCGGGAGCCCGTGGGCACTGTCGATGGTGGAGAATATGTCATCGACAATGATCTGCAGGCTGTCGCGATCGGAGGAGCGGATTCCGGCCCTGTAGTTAGCGCGGCGTTTCGGGAGGGTATCGGCTGTATCGTAATGCCGCCTGACCAGACCTTTGCCGACATCGATTTACTGCCTGCACTTCATTTGCCATATCCTGATGGGGACCCGGCGACGATTGCCTGGCCAAATGGCGACCTCGTCGAAGCCAGACCACTGCCGGCAAATGTAGATGCGTCGTTGCTGCAGGCCGCCTCTGACTGGTCATTTGACCGCGAATCACCCGAACAGGTGACGCTCAGCCTGATGGTCATTCACAAGGGCGACATTATTCACGAACGCTATGCGCCCGGCGTAAACATGAAGACGCGGACGCGAACATGGTCAACAGCGAAAAGCATCGCGGCGACATTGTTCGGCATGCTTGTCGATGAAGGCAGGATGGAACTCGATGCGCCACTCGGCTTTGAGTGGTTGCCAAAGTTTGCCTCGACGGAGCCTGACCCGCGAAGCGCAATTACGCTGCGCCACGTTTTGAACATGTCGAGCGGATTGTTTCCTGTCGATAGCTTTCAACTTGAATATGCAACCGGCTCCGGCCTTTCCTACTGGGCAGGCGCGAGTTCACTGAACGGCGCCCGCAATCGCGGCCTGGTGCATGAGCCTGGCACATTCTGGGACTATGAGAACTACGACACCTTGCTGGCCGTTTATGCCATGAAGCTCGCATTGGGTGACGAGAAGACTTATCACGAATTCCCGCGACGCGCCCTGCTGGATAAGATCGGCATGCGCAATACCCTGGTCAGCGCAGATCGATTTCACGATTTCATTCTGAGCAGCCAGGTTTATACCAACGCCAGGGACCTGGCGCGCTTCGGCTTGCTGTACGCGCAAAACGGCACGTGGGATGGCGAACGCCTGATTTCTCAAGATTGGATCGACTTCGTCCGTACCCCCGCACCGGCAACAACCGCAAGGGGTAACTTTTACGGCGGCCAATGGTGGCTCGTGCCGGACGACCGGACAGATGTACCAAAAGATGCCTACGCGACCTCCGGCAATCGAGGTCAGTACGTCATTGTTGTCCCCTCCCATGACCTCGTCATCGTGCGCCGCGGTCTGGATTACGGTAAACAGGGCTTCAATCGCTGGGACCTGACCAGAGAAGTACTCAAAGCAATAGCAGCCAACTAATCACATAGACACTGTTGCAGGAGCCCGCCCCAATCCTCCTGCATTGACGAATATGTGATCAATCGGTCGGTGAGGATTGATCTTTAGCGCCGTAGTCTGGAGCGAGCGCTAGATGCGTAACGCTTAATTCGATCGCCCGCTGGGCGGGCTCCTACAAGGGTTTCGTCGAACCGGGTTCATTTGGCGTTACCAGGAATTTCCCAGCCAATTCCTGCTTTCCGTAACAACCACGTCATTTAACGGTCTACTTGTGTACAATGCGGCGCTGCCCTGTCAGCAGCGGCTTCCTAACAAGGACTTACGAGACAATCACTATGAATAAACGTATTAGCCGGCGCAGCCTCTGGCTCGGCGCCCTGATTTCCAGCATGTCTGCCGCACCGCAAATCGCGACCGCAACTATTGTTGAATTTCAAACAGTTATGGGTAACTTTGAAGTTAATCTCTACGATACGACAACCCCCATTACGGTGACGAATTTCCTCAGTTACGTAAATAACGGAAACTACACGGACAGCGTATTCCACCGCTCAGTGCCCGGGTTTATCGTCCAGGGAGGCGGTTTCAGCTACGAGGGCGTTCCCGGCGTTCTGCCGCCCATCCCGGCAAGGCCACCCATACTGAACGAGCCGATTCTGTCGAATGTGACCGGCACCATTGCAATGGCTAAGTTCGGTAACGACCCAAACAGCGCCACGAACCAGTGGTTTTTCAATCTTGCTGACAATAGTCCGAATCTGGACCTGCAAAATGGCGGGTTCACCGCTTTTGGCGAAGTCGTTGGTAATGGCATGGACGTGGTCAATGCTATAGCAGCACTGCAAAGATTCAATTTTGGCGATGCATTTACCGACCTGCCATTGCAGAATTTCACACAAACTGCAGATTTCGACGCCAATAACCTGATTATCATTACCGAAATTATCGTCACAGACTCCACGGCCGATAGCGCAGGACTGGCAGGACTCAATCCGACACTTAATACGTTGATCAATGCGCCTCCTCCTCCTCTTCCCCCAACAGGTGGTGGTGGTGGCGGAAGCTTCAGCTTCTTCGCTCTTTTCGGTCTGTTGCTGACATATCGATTCCGCCGCGCCTGAGCCGCAGCCCTCGATCAGATTTCACGCATGCGGCGACTGATTCTGGAACTGCTTCGGACTCATGGACGTCCAGCGTTTGAAGGCACGGGAAAAGTTGCTCTGATCTGAAAATCCGAGCAGATAGGCGATCTGCGCCTGCGAGTGTTTTTGATCGCGCAAATATTCCTCCGCCAGGCTGCGGCGCGTGCTTTCCAATACGTCACGGTAGCTAAGGCCCTCCGCGTGCAGCTGTCGTTGCAACGTGCTTGCACTGCGGTTCAGCCGTTTGGAAACCAGCTCCTGATCGGTTTTGCCGGATGGCAACAAGGCGATCAGCAGCCGCCTGACTTGTGACGCGACCTTGTGCGGATCAAGTGTTTCGATATATTGATCCGCAATTTTGCCCGTGGCTTTCGCAATATCGGGTGCGCCGTGTTGTAACGGTTCTTGCAAAGTCGCCTTGTCAAAATAGAACGTGCCAACCTCGGCGTTGAATTTAATGGGTGCCCGTAGCGCTTCGCGATAGGCGTCCGGGTGCGTTGTTGCCGGACAGGTCAGGTCAATTCTGAGTGGGCGGATTTCCTTACCGGCCACGATGTCGCATAACGCCAGCAATGCAGTCATGCCGCAGTCTATGCCCTCTTTCGGCGGGCTGTTGGCTGCTTCCGGGAAAATTGCAGATAACGCGAAACTGTCCTCCAACTCGGTCAACGTAACCTGGACCGATGCGGTCGACAACAACTTGTAATAGCGAATCAGCCGTAGAAACGCACCGTGGAGGGTGGAACTGGCCATCCACGAATAGCCGAAGGCATAAAATTGCACCGGTTTGGCGTATTTGCCGGTTTTAAGGCCGATGGCTTCATCACCCGATGCTGCCACGCTCAGCATCCACAAATTACGTATCTTTGACAAGGGATAACGCTGTTGCGGTGAATCCGGCCCGCCAAGGGGTATACCCGCCTCCGCAAAGATGGGTGCCGGATCGATGCCATACTCCTCACGAAGTGCAGTGGACAGCAGACATGCCAGCGATGCCAAAGTTGTCGGTTCATACAACATATGCGGTGTATTGAATCGAATTTGACCGATTTAGACAAGAGGCAATGCAGTAGTTGCCCTAAATTGCCCGCATGCAAATCAACACCCAAATCGAGGCAACAGGGCCTGTTGCCGCTCACCAGCTGGATACCGCCGACGCGGTGGCCCGGGCAGCTCACATCTGGATTCGGTCACTCTGTTTGACCGAAATGCACCCACCAGCAGAACGGCACGCGCTTGCCTCCGGCCTGGTATTTGGTCTGTGCGAGCGCCTTGAGCTCGACCCCAGGGTCCAGGCGCTCGTCGCCTATGTCTACGCCCTGCTCGATGATGAAGGCAGCCAGGCACTGGCGGTCTCGCGCATGATGCTGGCCCGCTCCGTCCCATCCAACCATTTGCACGCCTACAAGAAAGGCCGCGCTGAAGCCGCTGCGATCGTCGAAATGCTCGCTTACCGCAACGACATAAACTAGCGCAGATGTGGCTTTGCTGACACGCATTATTGACCTGAAAAGACTAAATACCGAGCCGCGCGGACAAGACCAAAAAGAGCCTGACCCGGATAATTTGCAACACCTTTGGGAGATTAGAAAGGAACTGTTATGACGACTGCGAAGACAATTGGATACGGCGTTGGTGGCTTTACCTTGAGCCTGCTCACCGCTGTTGTTGCGGCTATCGCCCTGCAGTATTTATTAATAACGATCTGGACACCAACCGACAGCTTCCTGGTAGCCTATGGTTCCGCATTGGCGATTGTAATCACTGCGGTTGCATCGACTTGGGTATGTCTGCTCCAGGGCTTGAAAAACAAAGCCATGATTCGCGGCGTCTGGTGCCATATTTACGCGTTCACCACCATCGGCGCTATTGGCCTGACGCTCTCATTGTTCATGTGAGCAATACCGATGCGTTCATTAATCTGGATTCTGGTCTGTGTGCTGATCCCGCTCGTCGGGACAACCTATGCGATGCGCATGATGCTGTTGTCGCTCTTGCCTGAACAATTTCGCCGCGACCTTGGCGGCGACGAAGCCCGGTCAGACGCTGTCAGCTCAGGATAACAGGAAAAGATTTATCGCTTCGGCGTCGGAGTTCACTAGTGAAATCCGACGTCATTTTTTTCCGGTCACTTGGTCTCATACTTGATCGACATCAACTTATCCTGATCAAATCCGAGCACTGCTGTGTTCTGCCCCGACATGCGGTTATAGCGCCAGATATGAAATTGCGTCGTGCCAACGACCCGATTTCCCGAGCGCACGTCATGTTCTTCCACGGATGTTGAGGACGGTTGTCCGCAATATTTTTTTACCTCTGCCATGCTCATGCCAGTGTCTACAATCTTGTTGCCGCAACGCAGCGTATCCGCGAATGCCGGCGACGTGCCAATACAAAACAGCGCAATCAATAAAGCAAGACGAGTCTTCATACTATTCTCCGGTTTATGGCGATAGTGTACTAAATAACTGCAGTAATTCCGGGAGCAGTTTACTTAATCGCCGCCAGTCACACCGTCTGCTCGCAGACGAATGATTCCCTCTTATCCTTCTGGCCGAATTCGAGTGCTACACTGCCACCATCCCCGAGTGCAGTCATTATGAAATTCATCAAAGCCGTTTTCGCTTACCTGCTAGCCGTGCTGACGACGACCGCATTGGGTTCAGTTGCGGCGACACAATTCGTGCTGGCCGATCTGCGCATGATGGGAGTTGAAGTGCCCCTCGGCGTTCGGCTTGAAACGACCGTGCATGACATCATTGGTATGAGTCCAACCTTCGCGCCCATTGTAGCTGCCGCTTTGTTGGTTGCATTCCTGGTTGCCGCACTGCTGACGCGCTTTATCCCGCTGCCTGAGCGACTTTGGTACCTGGTTGGTGGCTGCATCGCGATGATAGCTGCCCTGCTGCTGGTCAAATCCGTACTCGGTGGATCCCCAATTGCTGGTGCAAACGACACGTTCGGGCTGATAGCCCAGGGCATCGCTGGCCTGGTCGGCGGCTGGACCTTTGCAAGGTTGTGTCCTGTCAAGGAATCGCAATCATGAAGATGATATTCGCGCTGCTAATACTAACGCTGAGCACGGCAGCAAACGCCTATGAATTCGAATATGAGACGATTGTTACCGGCGTGGATCACCCAACCGCACTGGTATTCATCAATCAATACACCGCTTTGCTGACCGAGCGCAATGGCGGCCTGCGATATATTCGCGACGGCCAGCTCGACCCGGTACCGATCAGCGGGGTGCCGGAAGTTTTCGTTGCCGGTCAGGCCGGACTGTTCGATGTGTTGCTGGATCCCGAATTCAATGAGAACCAGACTATTTATCTCTCCTTCGCCCAGGGTTCTGCGAAAGCGAATACGCTGAAGATTGCCAGGGCAACACTCAACGATCATGAACTGCAGAACGTGGAAGTAATATTCTCGGTACAACCATTACGTGATACCGCTTTTCATTATGGCGGTCGCATGATTTTCCTGCCGGATGGTACTTTGTTGCTGACCAGTGGTGAGGGTTTTGACTATCGCACCAAAGCCCAGTTTCTGGACAACCATTTCGGCAAGACCTTGCGCATCAACACCGATGGTTCTGTACCCGCAGATAATCCCTACATCGATACAGAAGATGCGTTGCCCGAAATCTACAGTTACGGCCATCGCAACCTGCAAGGCCTGGTGCTTGGCATCAATCAGGAAATCTATGCGCACGAACACGGCCCGATGGGCGGCGACGAACTCAATTTAATCGAACCGACGAAGAATTATGGCTGGCCCGCTATTACTAATGGCGTAGACTATTCCGGCGCGCATGTCTCACCCTACTCCAGTTATGCGGGCATGGAGCAACCACTCGTATATTGGGTGCCCTCTATCGCGCCCGGCGGCATGACGCTCTACACCGGGCAAGAGTTTCCGCAGTGGCAGGGCAATCTGTTAGTGGCAGCATTGGCGGAAAAGTCTGTCCGTCGCGTGGCGCTCGAGGGTCGCAAGATCGTGCAACAAGAAACCTTGTTTACTGACCTTGAGCAACGACTTCGCGA
>SMUY01022330.1_pt1 | contig 17449 bp, 10 predicted proteins | sample 2456441 | NCBI WGS metagenome assembly SMUY01 (sample SAMN11095931, study PRJNA526329) | marine sediment metagenome | biome: Marine sediment; feature: Surficial sediment; material: Deep marine sediment; isolation source: Hadal surficial sediment | place: Pacific Ocean | collected 2014-11 | depth...
AGGGAGCATACCGGCAGTATTCGACCGAGAAACAACGCAGGCAGGGCGGATGCAGCGCCGCCCGAATGCAGCGGGACTTTCACCACGGGCTGCTAGACTCCGTGTCACTACGAAACCGCCGTTCAAGGAGTCTAGCCCCCGCGTAGCGGGGCTGTGAGCATAGCGTGGCTAGCGGGGCGGAGGCGACCGGGGTGGGCTGGTCTGAGGCGGAGCCTCGTTAGCGCGCGGCCGCCGCTGCATCTCGTCTTGCGGCGTTGCGTCCTCGGTCACAGGTGCCCAATCTGTTCCCTCGTCGCGCTTCGCACTGGCCGAACGCGGCGTTCAGACGACGCCCGAACGGATGCTGGTGTCCGGTCACGACTATGGGAAGCCGGTGATGGATAAGCGGAAGCAGCTCGAGGACTACGAGCGACGCGCGCTGGTCGGCGGTGGCGAGGAGCGCCTCGCCCGCCAGCATGCTGCGGGCAAGCTCAGCGCGCGGGAGCGGATCGATCTGTTCTTCGACCCCGGCACGTTCCACGAGGTAGACAAGCTCGTGACCCATCGGTGCCGCGACTTCGGGATGGCGGATCAGGTCGTGCCGGGTGACGGTGTCGTCGCCGGGCGCGGCCGCGTCGATGGACGTCTCGTCTACGCGTTCGCGCAGGACTTCACCGTCTTTGGCGGGTCGCTGTCGGAAACCAACGCCGCCAAGATCGTCAAGATCATGGATCTGGCGATGGCGACGGGGGCGCCGATCGTCGGGCTGAACGACTCAGGCGGCGCGCGGATCCAGGAGGGGGTGCTGTCGCTCGGCGGCTATGCCGATATCTTTCTCCGCAACACGTTGGCATCCGGGGTCGTGCCGCAGATCTCCGCCATCATGGGTCCCTGCGCCGGCGGCGCAGTGTACTCGCCGGCCATCACCGATTTCACGGTCATGGTGGACCGGACGAGTTACATGTTCATCACCGGGCCGGACGTCGTCAAGACGGTGACCGGCGAGGATGTGACCAAGGAGGAGCTCGGCGGCGCGATGACCCACAACGCGAAGAGCGGGGTGGCGCACTTCATCGTGCCGGACGACCAGGAGTGTCTCGCGCTGCTCCGCACGCTGCTCGGCTTCCTGCCCTCCAACAACCTGGACGACCCGCCGCGCGGCGCGGCGACCGACCCGGTCGACCGCGAGGACCCGGCGCTCGACGACCTGGTGCCGGAGCAGGCCAGCCAGCCCTATGACATGCGCGATTTGGTCCGCGCCATTGCCGATCAGGGTGAGTTCCTCGAGGTGCAGGAGCACTACGCCCGGAACATCCTCGTCGGCTTCGCGCGGCTTGGCGGTCAGTCGGTCGGCGTCGTCGCCAACCAGCCGGCGCATCTCGCCGGCACGCTCGACATCGACGCGTCGGTCAAGGGCGCGCGCTTCGTCCGTTTCTGCGACGCATTCAACATCCCGCTCGTCACACTCGAGGACGTCCCTGGTTTCCTGCCCGGCACCCAGCAGGAGTTCGGTGGCATCATCCGTCATGGCGCCAAGCTGCTGTTCGCCTTCGCCGAGGCCACCGTGCCGAAGGTGACCGTCATCACCCGCAAGGCCTACGGCGGCGCCTATTGCGTGATGTCCAGCAAGCACATCCGCACCGACGTCAACTTCGCCTGGCCCAGCGCGGAGATCGCCGTGATGGGCCCAGAGGGTGCTGTCAACATCCTCTACAAGCACGAGCTCGCTGCCGCCGCCGACCCTGTCGCCCTGCACGCCGAGAAGGTCGCCGAGTTCCGCGACAAGCTTGCCAATCCCTTCGCCGCCGCCGCCCACGGGTTCATCGACGAGGTGATCCAGCCCCGCGCGACACGTCCCAAGCTGATTGCCGCGCTGCGGAGCCTGGCAGGGAAGCGGGACACGAACCCGGCGAAGAAGCACGGGAATATTCCGCTGTAGCAAAGGGTCCCGCGTCAGCGCGCTCCGGCCATCCCCTCTCTCTCCGGGAGAAGGGCGGGGTGAGGGCTGTGCGGCGACGCCGCATGGGTCGAATGCAACGGCACTCAGCGAGCTGGGTCGTCCACCGCGAAGACCGTCGTTGCGGCCCCCAACCAGCAGCCCGCATAGCCGGTCGCCAGCACGAGCAGCGTCACGCTCAGATCGACCCCACGGTCCAGATCGAACGCGGTCACACCCCCCATCCCGACAGCCTAGACGATCAGGGTGGCCACCAGCATCGCGGGGCGGGCACGTCGTGAGCTCAGGGTGCCCGGACACCTGCCATCCCGCACGACGGCTGGCATGAGACCGGCGATGGCTCCAAAGCTCAGCCCGATGCAGGCCGCCAGGGGCGGAGTACCCACCGGGACAACGAGACCGCTTCCCACTAGCCCGGCGACGATGCCCGTCAGCACAGCGAATTGTCCGGTGAACATGTGTCCTTCGTGCGCCGGTCACGCCGGCGAGGTGTTGTGATCGAATCTGAAGGACGAGGGAGCACCACGTGCACGTCAGACCCGTTCAGACTCCTGGCAGACGATGTCGCCCAGAATAGCACCACCGGCTGTCTGGCGTACCAGCCATAAGTGTTAGGATAATAAACAGATCGCCCTGTCCTGAAGCTCGGCGTCTCGCCCCGCGGCGCCGGGTGATCGGGGTGTGTGCAGGCTGCCAGCGAAGTTGCGTCTCAAACTGCCCAGACGACGGACGGCACAGCCTCGCTAGCAGAAGCTTGTCTCACAGCCCCGCTACGCGGGGGCTAGACATCTCCCAGTATCACGAAAACTTGCTTCAAATGTCACGATGTTACCCATAGGAGACGTCTAGGCCCGACCGCGCCTCCGGTGTCGGAAGACTCAACTTTCATGTGAAGATTCTCGTCGCCAATCGAGGCGAAATCGCCGTGCGTATCCTGCGGGCCTGTCGCGAGATGGGGGTGCCCTCGGTCGCGGTCTATTCCGAGTGCGACCGGACTGCGCCGCATGTCCGGCAGGCGGACGCGGCGGTCGCCATCGGGCCGAGTGCGCCGGCCGAAAGCTACCTGAACATCGGGCGCATCGTTGACGCCGCGCGCGGGACGGGCGCCACGGCCATTCATCCCGGGTACGGATTCCTGGCCGAGAACGCGGCGTTCGCGCGCGCCTGCCGGGAGGCCGGGCTGGTGTTCATCGGCCCGGAGGCCGACGTCATCGACACGATGGGCGGCAAGACGGCGGCGCGACGGGCCGCCGTCGACGCCGGGGTGCCGGTGGTGCCGGGAACCGAGGCGTTGGTGGACACGCTGTCGGACGACGAGCTGTGCGCCCGCGCCGACGAGGTCGGCTATCCGCTGTTCGTCAAGGCAGTGGCCGGCGGCGGCGGCCGCGGGATGCGCCGTGTCGCCGAGACCGATGCGGTGGTGGCCGGCGTCGAGGCCGCCCGGTCCGAAGCGAGCACCGCTTTTGGCGAGTCGGCCGTCTACTTCGAGCGGCTGCTGGAGGGCACGCGTCACGTGGAAATCCAGGTGCTGGGCGACGAGCATGGCACCGTCGTGCCGTTCGTCGAGCGCGAGTGCTCGATCCAGCGGCGGCACCAGAAGGTCATCGAAGAGTCGCCGTCGGTGGCGGTGACGCTGGAGGTGCGCGCGGCGCTGGCCGCGGCGGCGGTTGCGCTGTCGTCCGCCGTGAACTACACGAACGCGGGCACGCTGGAGTTCCTGCTCGACGCCGATGGGCACTTCTACTTCTTGGAGATGAACACGCGGCTCCAGGTCGAGCATGCGGTCACGGAGATGGTGACCGGGGTGGACCTGGTGCAGTGGCAGATCCGGATCGCGCACGGCGAGCGGCTGACGGTGGACCGCCGCCAGGCGCTCACGCCCGTCGGGCACGCCCTCGAGTGCCGGGTGTATGCCGAGGACCCCGACGCCGGGTTCATGCCGGCGCCTGGGCGGATCACAGCGCTACGCAGCCCGTCTGGACCGGGTGTGCGCAACGACAGCGGGGTCGAGGCGGGGTTCGAGGTGCCGGTCTTCTACGACTCGATGATCTCGAAGGTCGTCGCCTGGGCGCCTGACCGCGCCGGCGCGATCGCCCGGATGCGGCGCGCGTTGACCGAGTATGAGGTCGTCGGCATCACGACCGCGATCCCAGCGCTGCTGTGGGTGTTGGGCCACGAGGCGTTCGTCAGTGGCCGGTTCGACACCACCTTCCTCGACCAGGCGCTGGCCGAACGCCATGGGCGATCGTTCTCCGACCTGTCTGCCGAGGAGACGGATCTGGCGGTGATGGCCGCCGCGCTGTTCGCCTATTTTTCAGCCGCCGATACACTGGGGCGGGGTGTGGACGGGACCGGGCCGACACCGTGGCGCCACGCCGCACGTCTGAACGGGCTGCGACGCTGATGGCGACCGCTGCGGGTCGCGGTCCGGTGCGGCTGTATGTCGAGGTGGCGGGTGAGCGGCGACTGGTGACGGTTGAGCCGGTTGGCCCGGTCGACAGCGACGGGTCGCGGTTCACGCTGCGCTGGAACGACACCACCTACGAGGTGGACGTGTCGCGGCTTCGATCGGGCGCGCTGTCCCTGATCGTCCCGTCGGCCGGGCACGCGAGCCACGAGGTGACCTGTCACGAGACGGCGCCGGGCGAGCTGGCGCTCGGGGTCGCCGGCCGGCACGTCCGCGCCCGCGTGACCGACGGCCGGCGCCGGCGCGCGGTGGACGTGGCGCATGCCGGCGGCAACCATGCGGTTGTGGCGCCGATGCCGGGCCGTGTCGTACGGATGCTGGTTGAACCGGGCGACACGGTGCAGGCGGGTCAGGGGCTCGTCGTGGTCGAGGCAATGAAGATGGAGAACGAGGTCGCGTCGCCGACCGCCGGTGTCATCAGCGAGGTGCGCGCCGCGGTGGGCGATTCGGTCGAGTCGGGCGCCGTGTTGGTTGTCGTGAGCAGTGAGGGACATGACTGAGGAACGACCCGACACGCCGGAGCCGCGGAGCAATACGGCGGATCCGGCGGCCGACACCGTCGAGGTGGCTGAGCCGCTGGATGCGGCGGTCGAGACGACCGCCGAGAACGACACGGTAGAAACGCCGTCTGTCGCGGCTCAGCCACGTCTGCGCCGCTGGACGAACGGTCCGGCGCGTCGCTACCTCCGCTGGGGAGTTGGGATAGCGGCCGTGGTCGTCGCGGTCGCGATAGTGGCGACGGTCACCATCGACCTCGGGCCGACCATTCGCGCGAGGGCGGCGGCGGCGGCGTCCAGCCAGCTCGAGCGCGAGGTCACGATCGGGCGGATCGGCGCGTATCTCGCGCCGGGGCGGTTTCTCGTCGAGGACCTCGTCATCGGCGGTCTCAAACCGGATGACCGGCCGTTCCTGACCGCCGGACGGATTTCGGTGTCCATCGCCTGGCTGGCGTTGCTGCACGGGGAGCTCCTGGTCGACGCGGAGATGACCGACTGGCAGATGCTGGCCGAGTTGTTCCCCGACGGGAGTCAGAGCTTTCCCGCCTTTGTGACGAGACGTACTGAGGCGGAGGCGCCGGTCGAGCCAGGCGCCCCGACGACCGACGTGTCCGAGGAGGACGAGGGCCGGCGGTTCGTCTACACACTACGGTATCTGCGCGCGCACAAGGGCGAGTTCGTCTTGGATGACCACGGTGCGAACTTTGCCGTCATCTGCTCGAACCTCGATCTCACCATCACGAAGATTCTCGACTACCGCGGGCACGCGTCGTGCTCCGGGGGGACCATCCGGATCGGCGACTACGAGCCGATCTGGATGGACATGGCGACTGACTTCGAGCTCAACGGCGCTCAGGTGCATCTGATCCGGGTCAACCTCGAGACCGACGGTGCCAGTACCGTGCTCGTCGGGGACGTCGATACGGCAGACCTGCCGGAGATGACCTTCGAGCTGAAGTCGGACATCGACGTTTCCCGTCTGCGCGAGATCTTCTTCGCCGACGAGAACTTCACGGTGTCCGGCAACAGCCTGTTCACCGGGTCGTTCCACAAGTTCGCCGATGGGTACGACCTGCGCGGGTCGATCACCAGTCCGGTCTTCGGCATCGATGTCGCCGACCGGCAGCTGCGGTTCCCGAAGTTGGACGCACAGCTGGTGTGGCAGCCCGACCGATTCGACATGTGGGACATCACGTCGACATTCAGTGGCGGCCGCGTGCGGGCCGAGCTCTCGACCCTCGGGACCAAGGACCCGTGGCAGGGGATGTTCGACGTGCACTACGAGGACGTCGACGCGGCGCAGCTGGCCGAGCTCTTCGAGCTGCATGGTATCGCCCTGGTCTCTCGGGCAGCGGGTCACCACCGGCTCGAGTGGCCGGTGGAGGAGTCTGGCGGGTTCCGGCACACGGGGCAGATCCAGCTCGAACCGCCTGAGGGAATCAGGCTCGCCACCGCCGAGCCCGCACCGGGCGTCCGAGCGGCGGTCGCCGCCAGGGCGGGGCGGCCACCCGACCTGACCTCGCGCGAGTTCCTGCTCGGCGGCGCGGTCGACTACACCCTGGAGGACGGCTGGCTCGAGCTCACGTCGGGTCGCATCGCCACGCCGTCGACCCACGTCACGTTCGAAGGTCGTATCCGGTCTGGCGCCGAGACCCGGATCCCGTTCCAGGTCACCAGCAGGAACTGGCAGGAGAGCGACCGGCTGTTGGCGGCGGTGATGACGGCGGTCGGGACGCCGACCGACGCGTTCCCCGTCGACGGGTATGGCACCCTCGACGGGGTCATGCTCGGCGATGTGGCGTCGCCGCGGGTCGAGGCGACGTTCGCCGGAGAGGATGTCCGGGCCTGGAACGTCGAGTGGGGGGCCGGGCAGGGCGAGTTCGTCGTCGAGAACTCGTATCTGGAGGTGACCCACGGGCTGTTTCGACGGGAGGACGCCGAGCTCCACGTCGACGGGCTGTTCTCTCTGGGGGGACCGCGCGACGACGGCGGGGAGGAGATGAACGCGGTGTTCCGCCTGGCCGCGTTCCCGGCGGTCCAGATCCGGGCGGCGTTCGGGCTCGCGGAGGGCTATCCCATCGACGGTCCGGCGACCGGCGAGGTGCATCTCTACGGCGCCTACCGCCGACTGTTCGGATTTGGCCGGATGACGCTCGACCACCCGGTCGGCTACGGCGAGCCGTTCGACTCGGTCACGGCGGGGCTTCGCTTCGAGGGAAACGGCGTCCGGCTCGACGGGATCGAGATGCGGAAGGGCGAGGGGACGGTCACCGGCGCCGCCTTCATCGAGTGGGACGGCACGTACTCCTTCAACTGGGACGCTCGCAACATCGGGGTAGAGACGCTGGCGCTGATCCCGGAGCCACCCGAACCGCTGTCGGGCACGCTCGAGTTCACCGCGTCGGGCGTCGGCCGGTTCGACGCGCCGCGCTACGAGGTCCGCGGGACGATTGTCGACCTGTTCATCGGCGACGAGGAGGTAGGGCAGGTCACCGGCCGGCTCGATGTCCGCGACGGGGCGCTGACCCTCGATCTGGAGGGCGCGTCGTCGACCATCGCCGTCTCCGTGTCCGGCAGCGTGGCGTTGACGCCTGCGAACGACGCCGACCTGTGGATTCGGGTCGTGAACGCGTCTCTCGACCCCTACGTCCGGATGTTCGTGCCGGAGCTGTCTCCCTATACGACCGCGGTGATCAGCGGCTCGCTGCACGTCGTCGGCGAGCTGCGGAACTGGACACACCTGCGCGCGCAGGCCACCATCGAGCAGGTCGACCTGAGCCTGTTCGGCTACGACATCCACAACGACGGTCCGATCGTCCTGGCACTCGACCGGCAAGTGGTCGGCATCGACCGGTGGCGATTGGCGGGTGAGGGCACGGCGCTCGAGTTGTCCGGGTCGGTCGATCTCGAGACCGAGGAGATCTCGCTGGGGGTGGACGGCGACGCCAATTTCGGGATACTCCAGAGCTTCTTCCAGGACCTCCGCGGATCAGGCGACGCCGTCATACGGGCCGAGGTGACCGGGTCGGTCCGTCAGCCGGTGCTGACCGGCCAGGCCACGGTGTCCGATGGTCGGATCCGTCACATCTCGCTGCCGCACGGGCTCGAGGCGATCAACGGGCGGATCATCTTCGAGCCGGGCGTCATCCGGTTCGACGATGTGCCGGCGATGGTGGGTGGGGGACCGGTCCGGATCGGCGGACGTGTCGGCCTGAACGGGTTCACGCCGGGAGAGCTGGCGATCACGGTGACCGGGCAGGGCGTGCAGCTACGATACCCGGAAGGAGTCCGGTCGATCATCGACACCGACCTGGAGCTGCGCGGCGACGCCAGCGCGCCGGTGCTGGCCGGCACCGTCACCGTTCGCGAGGCGGTCCTGCTCGACGGGTTGGAGCTGGGCGGCGGGTTGTTCGGTGGTGGCGGCGTGGACGACACGCTGGTGGTGTCGGCTCCGGAGGAACCGGGGCTGCCGTTGGAGTTCGACATCCAGATCGTGGCCCCGTCCAGTCTCCAGATACGGAACAACACGACCCGCATCGTGGGGAGCGCCGAGCTCACTCTGCAGGGCACCTACGACCGGCCGCTGCTGTTCGGCACCGCCGAGATCGACCGCGGCGAGACGTTCTTTCTGGGCAACCGGTATCGTGTGAATTACGGAACGATCGGGTTCGCCAACCCGACCCGGATCGAGCCGTTCGTCAATGTCGAGCTCGAGACCGACGTGCGTGTGCCGGGGCAGACGTATCGTGTGGCGGTGCAGGCGACCGGCACGCTCGACCGACTGGTGCTCACCTTGACCTCGGACCCGCCGCTGCCCGAGGTCGACATCGTGTCCCTGCTGTGTGGGGACATCCGCGACCCGCAGGGCGCCGATCTCCGGGCGGCGCGCGCCCCCGAGCTGGCCCAGCAACAGCGGTTGCAGGCGTGCGCGGCCGGACAGCTCACGAGCGCGCTGTCGTCCGGCGTGGGACGCGTGGTCGAGGAGTCGTTCGGGGTGGATACCTTCCAGATCACGCCGTCGTTCGGTGACCCGTCCTCGCAGCAGTCGGCGCAGCTCAACCCCACGGCTCGAGTGCTCATCGGCAAGCGGATCTCGGATCGGGCGCATCTGACCCTGTCACGCGCCCTGAGCGGCGCCAACAGCGATCTCATCGTGGTCCTCGAGTACGACCAGAGCGACCGCCTGTCCTGGATTCTGTCGCAGAACGAAGACCGCACGTACGCCCTCGACTTTCGGGTGAGGCACGCCTTTTGAGCCGAGCGAGGTGTCGGGGTGCGGTGGTCGCGGTACTGCTGCTCGTCGCGTCGCCGACCCGAGCCGCCGAGATCGCCGATCTCATTGGCAAGGCGGTGGTGGCGGTACAGGTGTACCGGGACGGCCAGCCGACCCAGGACCGCTCGACCCTGGACCTGATCGAGACCCGGCCCGGCCAGCCGCTGTCGATACGACAGGTCCGCGAGAGCGTGACCCACCTGTTCAGTCTGGGTGAGTTCGCCGACGTGCGGGTCAGCGCCACCGAGGACCCACGTGGGGTCGTGCTGCGCTACGACCTCATCCCGTTGCAAGCGGCGGTCGATATCGAGGTGCGCGGCTCGCTCGGTCGTTCCCGGGAGGAGCTGCTCGATCTGATTACCCGCCAGTTCGAGCGCGGGGTGCGGACAGACCAGGTCTCCGCCGCCGTCACTCGGCTCGAGGAGCTGTATTGGGCGTCGGGCCGGTTCGCGGTGCGCATCACGCCGCCGACGGGGTCGGTGGGCAGCCGGCTCGTGTTCGAGATCGATCAGGGACCGGCGGCGCGCATCAGCCGGATCGACCTGCGGGGGGTGCCGGACGACGGCCGGGAGGGCGTGCTCGCGCGGCTCGGACTCGCAGTCGGGGCGGTCTACGACCCGGTCGAGGTCGAGACCCGGCTTGCCGAGTATGAGGCCGACGTGCGGGGTCGCCGGTACTACGAGGCCCGTTTCACCCATGACGTGACGCCGAGTCCGGATGGTCGAACCGTGGACATGGTGGTCGACGTCCAGACCGGCTCACCGGTGACGATCCTGTTTTCGGTCGACGGCGGCCCCCAGGTGGCCATGGAATCGGACCCGGTGCCGGAGGTGCGTCTGGCCGAGCTGGTCCCCGTCGCGCGGGAAGGCTCGGTCGACGAGGACCTGCTGGAGGATTCCAGCCTGCGTATCGAAACGCGTTTGCGGAGGCTCGGGTATCGGGACGCCCGAGTCACGCATCGCCGGCTGGTCGAGATCGGCCTGCTCTCGATTGTCTTCACCGTGGACCGCGGCCCCCGGTTCCGGGTGGTCAGCGTGCGGTTCGATGGGAACCGGACGCTGCCGGACACAGAGCTGCGCGAGCTGTTCGGAGTGGTGTCCAACACCCCACTGGTGATGGCGGACGTCGAGGCGGGTGTCGCCGCCGTGCGGACGCGGTACGAGCAGGAGGGGTTTCGGGGCATCCAGGTCAGGCCGGTGCCCGACGAGCACGAGACCCCGGCCGGAGGCGACTCCGCGGAGATCATCCCGGTCAGCTACGCGGTCGAGATCATCGAGGGGCCGCGGACGCACGTCGGTGACGTGGTCTTCGAGGGCAACACCGCGTTCAGCGCGGCCGAGCTCGAGGCGCTGATCGACTCGGTGACAGGGACGCCCTACTACGCGCCGCGGGTGGCCATCGACCGCGACGCGGTGCGCGTGCACTATCTCAACGACGGATACGAGACGGTGCAGGTCGACGACGTCCCGCGGTTCGACGACAGCGGTACAACCGCCGACCTGACCTTCGTCGTCCGCGAAGGCCCCCAGGTGGTGGTGGACCACGTGCTGGTCGTCGGCAACCGCCAGATCGCGGCATCCACCATCCGGGCGGAGCTGGCGTTGCGCCCAGGTGAGCCGTTGGGACGGGACGAGGTAGACGAGACTCGCCGCCGGCTGACCGCGCTCGGATTGTTCCGGCGAATTGAACTTCGCGAGTTCAGTCACGGCGGCGGCAACCGGCGCGACGTGGTGATCGTGGTCGAAGAGGCGCCGGCGACCCGCGTGGGCTACGGTGGTGGGCTGGAGCTGAGTCAACGGCTGCGTGCGACCGAGGGCGGCGCGGCCCGCGCGCAACTGGAGCTCGCGCCACGCGGCTTCTTCGAGGTCGGGCGGCGGAACCTGTGGGGCAAGAACCGCTCGATCGATCTGTTCACCCGGGTCAGCGTCCGTCGCACCGACGACGCGGATGCCGAGGTGCCGCAGTCCAGTCTCGGGTTCAACGAGTACCGGGTCCTGCTGAACTTCCGCGAACCGCGGGCGTTCGGGCAATCGAGCGATCTGTTCGTGTCAGGGTTCATCGAGCAGGCGATCCGCCCGAGCTTCGATCTGTTCACTCGCGGTGTCAACGCCGAGCTCCGACGCGCGATTGGTCTCAGGATGTCCGGCAGCGTCGGCTACACCTATGGGCAGAATCGCGTGACCAACGCACAGCTGCAGCCCGAGGATGTGCCGCTGGTCGACCGGCTGTTTCCAACGGTGACGCTGTCGAGCTTCTCGAGTGGTCTGGTTCGGGACACGCGGGACGACCCGCTCGACCCGACCAGTGGGTCCCTGGTGGGGGTAGACGGCGAGGTTGCCTTACGAGTCATCGGGTCGGAGGTCGGGTTCGCCAAGACGACCTTCCAGGGGTTCCTCTATCGCCAGCTCCCGGCCGATCTGGTGTTCGCGGCCGGTGCGCGTCTTGGTTTGGCCCGAGGGTTCAAGCTGACCTTGCCTTTGTCCTTTCCCTCGATTCCCGTCTTCGTGCTCAATGACGAGGGTGTCCTTGCGCAGCTCGAGGACGAGGTTGGGGGCCTGCCGGCCAGCGAGCGGTTCTTCGCCGGAGGCGACACGACCGTTCGCGGCTTCGCGCTCGATCGGCTCGGTGACGACCCGACGATTGATGAGAACGGGTTTCCGACCGGTGGCAATGCCCTGATCGTGCTGAACTCCGAGCTGCGGGTGCCGGTGACCAGGGCGCTGCAGGTGGTCGGCTTCCTCGATGCGGGCAACGTCTTCGACCGTGTCAGCAACATCAGGTTGGGCCGCATCCGGGGCAGCGCCGGATTCGGAATCCGCTATCGTTCCCCGGTCGGTCCGATCCGCGTCGACCTCGGCTTCAAGATGGACCGGCGGGAGTTCGCGGGCGAGCGGGAGCGCCTCACCGCGCTGCACGTCAGCATCGGCCAAGCATTTTGAGCCGAGATCTCAAGACCCGCTCATCCTGAGCAGCGTACGCGCGTGCTCGTGTCGAAGGACGGCCCCGGTCAAGGGGAGACCGTGAGCGTGTTGGACCGATGGCTGTGAGACGACTGGTTCGGCTGGCGCTCCTCTGCGCCGTGATGGGCGCCACGCTGCGCCTCGAACCGACGAGCGCCACGCAGTGCAGCCTCACGAGCAGCAGTGTTGCGTATAGCCCCGCTACGCGGGGGCTCGCCATCTTCCCGAGGCTACCAAGAACGTGTTGCAAGGATGACGATGTCGCCAGTGGCAGATGTCTCGCCAACCGGCAGACCCCGGGTCCCGGAGATCTCATCGACCGCGTCCTGGCGGTCGTCGAGGGACAGGTCATCATGCTGTCGGACGTCAGGGCCTTCCTGGACCTGCGGCTCATCGAGCCGCCCGACGCGACCGACCCCACACAGGCGGTCCTGACCGTGTTGATCGAGCGTCAGCTGATGCTGGAAGAGGTGGCTCGCTATATGGTGGCGGAACCGCCGCCCGTCGAGGTGGATGCGCGCCTGGCGGAGCTTGTCGCGCGTGTTGGTGGACCGGAGGCGTTCGAGGCCCTGCTGGCGATCGTTGGGTTCGCGGTCGACGACCTCAGACACGTGCTGCGGGACGACCTGCGGATCGAGCGATATCTGGCCGGGCGGTTTCCCTCAGCGCGCCCGCCGACCGAGGACGAGGTGGCCGCCTACTTCAGGGAGCATGCCGTCGAATTTCGGTCCGGCGGCGTGCCGCAGTCGTTCGACGCGGCGCGCGACGCGGCGCGCCGGCGTCTGTCGGAGGTGTTGCGTCAGGAACTGATCGACGACTGGATCGCGCGGTTGACAGCGCGCGGAGACGTGGTCCGGGTGACACCGTGAAGCAGGAATGGAGGCAGGAGACAGGAGGCATCCGGAGGGCTCTCGCCAGCATCAGGTCAGCCGGACGTCTCGAATCAGACCGACTCGATACTGTTGAAGACGGCGCAGCCAACCGGTGATCTCCTGCCTCCTGCCTTCTCGGGGAGTTCGCTACCCCGCGTTCCCGCGGTAGGCGATCAGGATCTCGGTCAGATTGAAGATCGCGTGGCAGACGATCGGGGCGACGACGCTGCGCCGTGTGAGATAGACGATGCCCCAGAAGGCGCCCAGCAGACCGGTCGCGACCACGGCGTCCCAGCCCTGGACCAGGTGCCCCAGACCGAACGCCACGCTGAAGACGACGAGCCCGGCGACGCCCCCACCGAGATGCTGCTCGAATCGCCGCAGGATGAAGGCGCGCTGCACTTCTTCCTTGAGACCGCCGGCCACCACCGCCACCACACCGAACCAGACGGCGTCCGCGGGCGACCGGATCAACGCCTCTAGTGGGTTCTCCGGGACGTTGTGCAGCCAGGGGGCGACGTGCACCATGATGCCGAAGGAGACGGCGACAATGAGGAGCGCCGCCGGCACCAGCCCGATGCCCAACAGCACTTCGCCCCCGAACCTTCGCGTACCGACGAAAGCGGCGACGGGGCGCTCAGCGTGGGCCCGCAGCAGCAGCCACACCAGCAGCAGGACCAGCGCGGCGTCGGCCAGCAGGAGCACGACAACATACGACAGCGACAGTTGTCCGGCGGCAGTCACCGGGGCGACCCCGACGAGGGTGAAGAGCACGATGAGTCCCAGCTGTGTCGGGAATCCGGAACAGAGCGTGACTTCCGCGATCGCCACGAGCCGGTCGCGGAGCGGTGTCCGGACGGGCGCTGCGGTCCCGGGTGCCTCGAGGACCGGCCCACTCACGTCGGGTTCGAGGCCGGCTCGCGACGGCTCGACGGACATGCTCGGACTGTATCATAGAGCGAGTCGGTTGAATTTGGGCCATATGTACAATATCTTGTGATTGATCCAAGGTTCTACACCATATCTTGTGGGTAGTTCTTGACAAACCTGACATCTGGCTCCATAGTAGGCGGCCGGGGCGTCCGACGACAGTCGTGGGGGTTCCCGTGTCCTTGGTCGGAAGGAGTTGCAAAATGCCGAGAGGTGCTGCTCGTGAAACAGAGGCTATCGACCCGCAGGTGAACCTGAGCACCCCGGTGGCTGCGCAGCCCGGTCTGGAGTTTCCTCGGTTCTTTTCTCGCGAAGGATCGGACCCGTTCGACGAGATTGAGTGGGAATCACGAGTGGCGCTGATCGGCAGCGAGCAGGGTGAGGTCGTCTTCGAGCAGCGTGACGTCGAGATCCCCTCCTTCTGGTCGCAACAGGCGACGAACATCGTCGTGTCCAAGTACTTCCGCGGACCGATGGAGTCGCCGACCCGCGAGCGGAGCGTCAAGCAGCTCATCGGGCGCGTGGTCGACACGCTCACGGAGTGGGCGCGGACCCAGCGCTACTTCGCGAGCGAGGACGATCTACAAGCGTTCAGTGACGACCTCAAGCACCTGCTCGTCTTCCAGAAGGCGGCCTTCAACAGCCCGGTCTGGTTCAACTGCGGGTTCGAGAAGGCCCCGCAGTGCTCGGCCTGCTTCATCAACTCGGTCGAGGACACGATGGACTCGATCCTGACCCTGGCCAGGACCGAGGGGATGCTCTTCAAGTTTGGGTCCGGCACCGGGACCAACCTGTCGTCGATCCGGTCGTCGCGCGAGCTGCTCAGCGGCGGCGGCACCGCGTCGGGTCCGGTGTCCTTCATGAAGGGCTACGACGCGTTCGCCGGGGTCATCAAATCCGGTGGCAAGACCCGCCGGGCGGCGAAAATGGTCGTGCTCAACGTCGACCATCCGGACATCCTCGACTTCATCAACTGCAAGGTCGACGAGGAGCGGAAGGCGTGGGCGCTGATCGACGCGGGCTACGACGGGTCGTTCAACGGCACTGCCTACGCGTCCGTGTTCTTCCAGAACTCGAACAACAGCGTCCGCGTGTCGGACGATTTCATGCGGGCCGTGCTCGACGACGGCGAGTGGCAGACCCGGGCAGTCACCGATGACCGCGTGATCGACACACTTAAGGCGCGCGATCTCATGCGTCAGATCGCCGAGGGCACCCATGTGTGCGGCGACCCCGGGATGCAGTTCGACACGACCATCAACGACTGGCATACCTGCCCGAACTCCGGCCGGATCCGTGCGTCGAATCCCTGCGCCGAATACATGTTCCTCGACGACTCGGCCTGCAACCTGTCGTCTCTCAACCTGATGAAGTTCTTGAACGATGACGAGGAGAGCGGATTCGACGCCAAGGCGTTCGCGGCCGGTGTGCGCACGATGATCACCGCCCAGGAGATCATGGTCGACAACGCGAGCTATCCGACCGAGGCGATCGAGCGCAACAGCCACGCCTACCGGCCGCTCGGTCTGGGCTATGCCAACCTCGGGGCGCTGCTGATGTCGCGGGGGCTCCCGTATGACAGCGACGAGGGACGGGATTGGGCCGCAGCGCTGACGGCGCTCATGACCGGCGAGGCGTATGCCCAGTCGGCGCGGATCGCGCGGGATCACGGCGGACCGTTTACCGGCCATGCCGCCAACCGGCAGCCGTTCCTGCGGGTCATGGGTAAGCACCGCGATGCCTTGAAGGGGATCAACACCGCCCACGTGCCCGAGACGCTGTTTGCGGCGGCGAGCCAGTCCTGGGACGACGCGGTCGAGTTGGGCGAGGCGTTCGGCTATCGCAACGCGCAGGCGACGGTGTTGGCGCCGACCGGGACCATCGGGTTCATGATGGATTGCGACACGACCGGGGTCGAGCCGGACATCGCGCTCGTCAAATACAAGAAGCTAGTTGGTGGCGGTCTCATGAAGATCGTGAACAACACCGTGCCGATGGCGCTGCGCCACCTCGGCTACGCGCAGGCGCAGATCGACGCAATCGTCGCGTATATCGACGCGCACGAGACGATCGAAGGGGCGCCGCACCTCGACCCGAAGCATCTCGCGGTGTTCGACTGCGCCTTCAAGCCGGCGCGCGGGTCCCGGTCGATCCACTTCATGGGGCACATCAAGATGATCGGCGCGACCCAGCCGTTCATCTCGGGCGCCATCTCGAAGACGATCAATGTGCCGACCGACGCGACGGTCGAGGACATCCAGCAGGCGTACATCGACGCCTGGAGGCTCGGTACCAAGGCGGTGTCGATCTATCGGGACGGGAGCAAGCGTACCCAGCCGCTGAACACGTCGCGCACCCCGCACGCGTCGACCACACGGACGCCCGCCACTCCGCAACCGGTGCGCCACCGGCTGCCGGACGAGCGTCAGGCGATCACCCACAAGTTCGACATCGCCGGGCACGAAGGCTACATCACGGTCGGACTGTACGAGAACGGCACGCCGGGTGAGATCTTCCTGGTCATGGCGAAAGAGGGCTCGACCATCTCCGGGTTCGCCGACGCGTTCGCCCAGGCAGTGTCCTACGCGCTGCAATACGGCGTGCCACTGCAGGTGCTCGTCGACAAGTTCAGCCACGTGCGGTTCGAGCCGGCCGGCATCACCAAGAACCCGAACGTGCGGATGGCCAAGTCGATCGTCGACTACATCTTCCGGTGGATGGCGACGAAGTTCCTCTCGCCGGAGGCGCAGTATCACGCCGGGGTGAACGTGCGGGCCGACGCCCGGCCGGCGGGAGAGCAGCGCGAGTTGAATGCGTTGGCCGCGGGCGCCGGTACCGACGGGGTACCCGGGGCGTTCGCGGATGAGGGCACGGGGGATCTGGGAGCGGCGTTCGCGATCCAGAACGACCAGGATGCGCCGCCCTGCTCGATCTGCGGTGCGATCATGATCCGCAATGGCAGTTGCTACAAGTGTGGCAACTGCGGCAACACGAGCGGATGCGCGTAGAGGGCAGTGCTCTACAGCAGGCAGGAGGCAGGAGCAACAGGACGGGCCGGACGGTCCACGAACCATCCGGCTCTTTGTTTCGCAGATGTCGCTCGTCAGCGCTGGCGCTCAACGGCAGCTGACGGCCAGTTTTCGACGCTGGTACATCCTGGGCAGAGCACACCGGGCTCTTGTCGACGCGCGGCGCCCTCAGGTGTCGCCTCCTGTCTCCTCCGTGTCTGCCGTGTCCCCCTCCGCCTCGAACGCCACGCGGTCACTCTTCGGAGGAGTCTCGTCCGGTGAGGGCATGTCCGCAGTCCGGTCGTCGCGTCGTGTTCCGCTGGGCGGGGTTCGGTCTGATGCTGGTCATGGGCGTCCGATGCCTGACCGCGGTCCCCGCCGGCGCGCAGCCACGGTCCGATCGCGTCTTCGACCAGATTCTCGACCAGTATGTCCGTGACGGGTTGGTCTACTACGCGGCGCTCCGAGCGGAGCGTCGCGCGATCGACCGGCATGTGGAGTCGCTG
>SMUY01079530.1_pt1 | contig 17417 bp, 11 predicted proteins | sample 2456441 | NCBI WGS metagenome assembly SMUY01 (sample SAMN11095931, study PRJNA526329) | marine sediment metagenome | biome: Marine sediment; feature: Surficial sediment; material: Deep marine sediment; isolation source: Hadal surficial sediment | place: Pacific Ocean | collected 2014-11 | depth...
CGAGGTCAAGCGAGGTGTACGCGCCCGTGGCGTGAATCGAGGCGCAGGCCCCGCCGATCAAGACCGCCGTGCCGCCGTGCCGATCCAGAGCTGCTCCTGCTGTGAGAGCCACCTCCCGGAGGGTCGACTACGTGACACTGTCGCGGACCCCGTCAGGTGAACATGCCCAGCGTCTGAAACTTGCGTCCGAGCACGGTCTCCGACTTCGAGTACCCCAGGAACTCCTCGATGACGGTGGCGTACACGCGCCGGAAGTCGGTCGTGTGCTGTAAGTTGTCCCCGAGCACGAGTTCGGTCAGGCTGGGCGGGCTGCCGTACTGACCGCCGGTGACCCCGCCGCCGAGCACGAAGGTGACATTGGCAGTTCCATGGTCGGTGCCGAGGCTGGTGTTCTCCGGCACGCGTCGACCGAACTCGCTGTGGACGAGAATGGCCACCTCGTCCTGCTTGCCGAGCCGCTTCATCTCCTCGAAGAACCCCCAGACGGCGTCTGAACAATACTGCACCTGGCGATTGTGCGGGCTCTCCTGATTGACGTGCGTGTCGAACAAGCTGTTGCGGAGCCGCACGTAGTAGAGCCGCGCCGGGAAGTCGTTTTCGATCAGCGCCACGACCTTGTCGAGGTCCAGCAGCCGTAGGTCGGGGTTGCGGGTGCCGTTGTAGTTGTCCCACGCCTGGCTGACGAGAGCCGAGGCCTCGCGGGCGCTCTGACTGACGTCCAACAGGAACTGGTGCACATCGCCGCGGGCCACCTGCCCGGTATCCAGCGCCTCGATCGCCGAGCGCTGCGAGTGGAACATGTCTCGGCTGAACGCGTTCGGATCGTCAAAGACGACCGGAACGTGGTCGCGAGCCCGCACGGCCAGCGTCTGCGCCGCGGCGATGTTGACCAGGTAATTGGGAGACCCCGCCGGATCCAGTGCGTCGGCGGTGCGGCCATACCATCCGTACGCCTCACCGCTGTTGGGAGCACCGGTGTGCCAGTACGAGCTGGAGGCAAAGTGGGAGAACGACGGCTGGTCATAGCCCGTACCGTGGATGACGGCGAGGTTGCCCTCCTCCCAGAGCCGGTGCATGCCCACCATCGACCGCTGGAAGCCGAAATGATCATCGACCTTGATCACGTCAGCCTCGCGGACGCCGATGGTCGGCCGGTGCCGATACAGCGCGTCGTCACCGTACGGGACAAAGGTGCTCAGGCCGTCGTAGCCGCCGAACCACTCGAACACCACCAGGATCTTGCCCTCGGTAGCGGCCAGCGCTTCCGAGGTCGCCCCGAACAGCGGCGGCAGGGGGGCGACGCCACCGAGCAGACCCAGGCCGATGCCACGGGCGCCGATCTTGATCGCCTGGCGGCGGGACACGCCACTCAATTCGCACAGCTTCTTGCTTCGGTTGGTCATCGCGGTCTCCACGGGGCTACGCCCCGTCCATCCTGACGTGGGGCGCCGCCCCACACCCCGGCTCGGTCGCTCGTGGGGCCCCAACGCCCCACGCCGCTCCTTCGCGGGCGCGCACCTGCGCGCCGTGGCCGTCCCCGGCGGCCGCCAACTGGTGCACATTCGTCATGTCAGCGAGCATGCTGGCCTAGTTGATCTGGTATTCCGGGGTGCTCATGATGAGGTGGGTCACCATGCGCAGCGGATCTTCCATATAGGTCTGGGCGCGAGCGAGGTCGGTGGTGCCGAGCTCGGCATCCAGGAGCGCCACGAACGCGCGGCGTGTGTCGTCCGACACCGGGAGCCGCAGGAACCGTTCCAGCAAGGCATCCACCGCCGCGCCGGTGGTCTTCGAGCCGGAGTCCAGGACGATCTGAGTCAGGTTGATCCGGGCGGCGCCCCGCGGCGTCGGAATCAGCTTGCGCATGGCCTGGGCCCATGCGCGGTACCCGGAGACGCGGGTGTTGAACAGCTCGTCCCGCTCTCTGTTCGCCAGGTCGAACGCCAGCATCTTGTCGGGGTTGGCAGCAGCCTCAGGATCATCCAGGGCAATCGCTGCGCTGAAGTCCAGGCCACGACGCAGGCGCTCGCCCACGATCCCATCTCCACGCCGGGACAGGAAGTTCGGGTCCCGGAAGTCGATGACGTTGGGAAACAGGTAGTCGAAGGCGACGTTGCCCCGCTCCTGGAGGAGGGCAGGGGTAATCCATGACCTGCCTTGGGCCCACCCAGCGACCGACGGCGGGTTCAGCAGGTGCTGGCCCAGCGCGATCGTGGTGCTGTTGAAGTCTGGCACGCCGGGCACGTCGTGGGCGCCGAGCTGCTTCAGCATGGTGATCACGTGCTCGACCGGGCCCTTGATGTGGGTGCCGTGGCTGGCCTCGCTGTAGAAGTCCCGGGACAGGAACAGGGTCGTCAACAGCGGCCGGAGCTCGTAGTCGTTGTCCCGCAGCACGGCGCCGAGCCGGGCGGTCAGCTCGGGCGACGGATCGTCGCGAACGAAGAAGCGAAAGATCTTGGCCGCGATGTACTCGGCCGTGGCCGGCTGCTCGAGAATGATCTCGAGCACGTCCACGCCGTCGAAGTTGCCGGTGCGACCCAGAAACGTCTTCGGACCGTCATCGTGCTGCGCGGCGTTGACGACGAAGTCGAGGTCCTCGAAGTTCCAGCCGGTGAAGGCGCGCGCGCCCTCGCGGACGTCCTGCTCCGTGTAGTTGCCGACGCCCATCGTGAACAGCTCCATCACCTCGCGAGCGAAGTTCTCGTTGGCGGCCCCCTTCACATTCACACCGGCATCGAGGTAAGACAGCATCCCCGGGTCCTGCGCGACCGCGACTAGCAGGTCGCCGAAGTTGCCGGTCGCGTGACGCTCGAACATGTCGATCTGGGCGAGCATCTTGCGATAGTCGCGGATCTTGTTCTGGGCGGTGGCGAAATGCCCATGCCAGAACAGCGCCATCTTCTCTTCCAGCGGGCGGGCGGTGTCGAGCATCCGTTCGGCCCACCAGTAACCAACGCGGCGGGTTTCCAGCTGGGTCGCACGCAGCCAGTAGAAGAAGCGATCGGAGACCGGCTGCATGTGGCGGTTGACGTGGTCCGGTTTCACCCGGACGCCCATGCTCTCGCCGTGCTTCATCGCCCGCTCGGTGGCGGCCGGTCGGCTCGGCGGGAAGCGCGTCAGCGTCTCGTCCCAGAAGCCTGAATGCACGAACGGGGGCAGGCGGTCGTTCGAGACGCCCTCGTAGTACACGAGGGCGCGGACCGCCTGCTCGGGCGTCAGGTCCGCCAGTTTCTGGATCTCCTCCGGTGTGCCGCTGAAGCCCGCGCGGTCGAGCAGATGCTCGGCGCTGTCATAGCTCCAGTCCGCGGCTGTGATCGGCGTCAGATCCCCCTTCCACGAGGCGGGTCCCGGCGCCCGAGCCGACAGGTGTGCCAGACCGGCGTGACCGGTGATGGCGAGCGTCAGCACGGCACCAGCCGCTGCCGCGTAACGATGGCGTCGAGTCGTCATGAGTTGGTCCCCGTCAAGTCCACCCCGGTCCTGCTGGCAGGGCAGCTCCCCTCATCTCGGATGCCCTTGTGGGCGTCCAGATCAACACCGTTATACACCGAGCCCCGCCCCACACGGCCGGGTTTCTTTGTGGCGGGTGTACTCCCCGGGGCCCCGCACTCGTGGGACACGGCTTCCGCCTTGCCACGCAGGCGTGACAGCCTGCGCCACACCCCTCTGAGAGACGAGCCCGTGCCGCAAGTATAATCAGCTGATTCTCAGCGACTGATGCCGCTCGAACCCGGTACCACACTCGGTCCTCACGAGACTCGAACGACACCCGGCGCAGGGGGGGAGGGCGCGTGACGGACGCGGCTCAGCGAGCGGGTCGGCGGCACGTCGCTCCCGTAGCGGTGCATGTCGCGCGCTGAATGGGAGGAGAGGAATGATGTTGACGCGAGTGTTGTTCCTGGCGGCTATCGGTGGGCTGGTGCTGGCCGCCCCGAGCGCGGCGCAGTGCACGCCGGACGGCGACATCCAGTTCGTGTGCGGCCCGGTGAGCCCGGAGGACCTGGTGCTGGTGCCCGACACGCCGTGGGTGCTCGCATCCGGAATGGAGGACGACGGGTATCTCTATGCGATCGACACCCGCGACCATCGCTCGACGGTGATCTTTCCGACCCCCACCTACGGATCGCGGCCCGACGCCATCTTTGGTGAGTGCTCTCGACCGGTGACCGGTGGGTTCCGGCCGCACGGCTTGAGCCTGCGTCCCGGAGCGCATGGCCGGCACACGCTCTATGTGGTGCGGCATGGTGCCCGCGAGGCGATCGAGGTCTTCGAGGTCGACGCCCGGGTCGGGACGCCGCGGCTGACCTGGCGGGGTTGCGCCGAAGCGCCTGAGGGGGTCACGTTCAACTCGGTGACGGCGCTGCCCGGACGTGGCTTCGCGGCGACGCACTTCAACCGGCCGGTCGGCGAGCTCTGGGAGTGGCAGCCGGGTGACGGGTGGACCGAGGTGCCCGGCAGCAAGTTGAACGGTCCGAACGGGCTCGTCTCGTCGCCGGACGGCCGGTGGTTCTATATCGGCGGATGGGGGACCCTTTCGCTGGTCCGGCTCTCGCGCGGCCAGACACCGGTGCAGCAGGACTCGGTCGACGTCGGGTTTCACGTCGACAACGTGCGCTGGGCGCCCGACGGCGCGTTGCTGGCGGCCGGCCACATCTGGGACGACGACGCCGCGCTCGCGCAGTGCCTGGGCAGGCAAGAGTGCGACGGCGTGACCTCGCGGGTCGCGAAGGTCGACCCCGAGCGGCTGACGGCCGAAGAGATCGTCCGGTACCCGTCGAACGAGCACTTTCTCATGGGTACGGTGGGGCTCCAGGTCGGTGACGAAATCTGGCTTGGTGGCATCGCGGGCGCCGACCGCATCGTCCGGTTCCCGGCGCCGTAGCGCCGGCGCGGCGACCCCAGCGCTCGCTTCGGTCGGTCCTGGGCGGAGGCCGCCGAGCTCAGTTAACAGGCCAGGCGCATCGGGACGCTCCGGGCCGGTCACAGCGAGGCACTGTCGGTACTCCGGGAGACTCGCGTGACTCGGGGATGCGTGCTGGATATATTTGAGTGTTCAAATTTATTTATTTGATTACTGAAACAACCACACGAACGATTCGGAGACCTCATGACCTCCTTCGGCATCGAGCTCGAACTCTTCCTCCTCCTCCTGCTCAGCAACCTGGGACAGACCCTGTTCGCCAAGTTCGAGATCGAGACACCGCGCTGGCGCAAGGTGCTCAAGTGGACGATCCTCCACGGCGGCACGATCGGGCTGTACTTTCTCGTGGGACACTGGGCGCTGGTGTTCCCCCTCCTGGGCTTGGGCGCCGGCTGCATCGTGCACGCGACCTGGTGCAGGCAGAACGAGATCGATCCGTGGAATGCCACCCCACGAGAGCGCTACTACGAGTTGCGCGGCTGGCCGGCCTGGAAGTAGGGAGCGGACCTGAACCAGGAGACGGATCGTCGTCCAGGGTGCTGTGCGGCCAACTGTCACCCGGGCTGTCACCATCAGGGCGTCACGGCGCGCATCGGGGCGCACCGAAGACGGCCGACGGTGCTGGCCCCGAGAGACCTGGCTGGTACATCGACGGCTGGAGGTACACTGACCGTCTCTCGGGGCCTCATCCTGATCGGGTGGCGTCGTCGGAACCCCGAGCCATCTGGAGTCGAGCGATGCAGACGCACGCTGGTCAATCGCGACATGAGCTGGTCGCCGCCCTCGTCGTCACGGCGTGTGCCGCCGCGCAGCTCGCCGTGCACGCCCAGTCCACGACGGAGTTCGTCCCCGTCACCGACGCGATGCTGCAGGAGCCTTCGCCCGATGATTGGTTGATGTGGCGCCGCACACTCGATGGCTGGGGGTACAGCCCGCTTGACCAGATTGACCGCCAGAACGTCGGCGACCTGCGCCTGGTCTGGTCGCGCGCCCTCAGCGCGGGGGGTCGGCAACAGGGCACCCCGCTGATATACGACGGTGTCATGTACATGCCGAATCCGAGCGACGTCATTCAGGCGATCGACGCGGCGACCGGGGATCTCCTCTGGGAGTATCGCCGGTCGCTGCCGGACGACGTGTGCGAGCGCTTGATCCCGGGCGTCTGTACGACGAACAGGAATCTGGCGATCTACGACAACCTGATCATCGACACCAGCGTCGACGAGTACGTGTTTGCCCTGGATGCCACGACCGGTGACCTGGTGTGGGAAACCGAGATTCTCGACTACCGGGTCCATCCGGCGAACCAGAGTACGGGGCCGATCATCGCGAACGGCAAGGTCATCTCGGGCCGCAGCTGTATGCCGCGGGCCGGACCCGAGGCCTGTGTCATCACGGCGCACGATGCGCGGACGGGTGAAGAACTCTGGCGTCGCCGCACGATCCCGGCGCCCGGCGAGCCCGGCGATGAGACGTGGGGTGGTGTGCCCTACGAAGAACGCAGACACGTCGGGACGTGGATGGCTCCAAGCTACGACCCCGAGCTGAACCTCATCTACATCGGCACCTCGGTGACCTCACCGGCCCCGAAGTTCATGGTGGGCGGCGCCGAGAACACGCACCTCTATCACAACTCGACGCTCGCGCTGGATGCCGACACCGGGGAGATCGTGTGGTACTACCAGCACCTGAACGACCACTGGGATCTCGACCATCCGTTCGAGCGTTTGCTGGTCGACACCGTCGTACGACCGAACCCTGCGGTGGTGCGCTGGATCAATCCGCGACTGCAACCAGGTGAGGAGCGCCGGGTGATCACCGGGATCCCCGGGAAGACCGGCGTCGTGTATACCCTCGACCGAGTCACGGGTGAGTTCCTGTGGGCGACACCCACCGTGGCTCAAAACGTGATCAGTCACATCGACGGGGCGACGGGCGTGGTCACGGAGAACCCGGAGGTCGTCTTTCGCGGCATCGGACAGGAGGTCTTCACCTGCCCAACCGCGATGGGCGGGAAGGACTGGGAAGCGGGCGCTTACAGCCCACGGACGAACGCGATGTACATGCCACTCCGAAATGCCTGCGCGAGAATGGTGCCGCTCGACGATGGAGGACGGTCGCTGTACAGCCTCAGCATGCGTAACGAGTTGGCACCCGGCACGGATCAGCTCGGCGCCGTGTGGGGCATCTCCGCAGAGACCGGCGAGACGACGTGGATCTACGAGCAACGCGCGGCCACGATGTCGCTCGTGGCCACGGGCGGCGGCCTCGTGTTCGTGGGCGACGTGAACGGTCGGTTTCGCGCGCTCGATGACGAGACGGGTGACGTGCTCTGGGAGATCAACCTGGGGTCGCCCGTGAGCGGATTCCCCGTCACCTATGCGGTCGACGGACGGCAGTATGTGGTGGCCGGGACCGGTACGGGTGGCAACGCCTCGCGCTGGGCCGCGATGACGCCGGAGCTACGACCCAGCAGCGGCAACAACATCTTTGTGTTCGCGTTGCCGGATTGATGCGCTCGAGCCGAGAGCCCCGTGAGCAGCGCTCCAGCGTATCGACCGGTGCGTGCAGCCCCGGACGGTCTCGCGGTCGTCCTTCCTTCTGCCGCGGGGTACGCCAGAATGAAGGCTCAGGACTGATCTGATAATGCGATCCATGACCATCGGCCGGGGACGGCGGGTGTCCCACGGCCTGACCGCCGCCGTCTGCATCTGCATCGCGCTCGGCCCGCTCGACGTGCCCGGCGCGGCGCAGACGCCAGGAGGCGCCGTCCACACGGCGGCGCAAGCCGACAACGGCGCCGTGCTCTACGAGCGCGAGTGCGCCTCCTGCCATCTGGCCGACCTCAGTGGCGCATTCGAGGCGCCGCCGCTCGCCGGCGGCAACTTCATGACCTTCTGGGGCGATTCGAGCCCGCGCGATCTCTTCCAGCGCATTCAGATCTCGATGCCGCAGGACCGGCCGGGCGGCCTCGAGGAGGAGCAGTATCTCGACATCGTCGCCTACATCCTGCGTCGGAACGGTGCGCTGGCCGGAAACGTGCCGCTGACGACCGAGACGACGGTCGCGATCAACTCGGTCGCCACCGGTGAGGCGCCGGACGACGTTGTGCGGGTGGCGCAGGAAGGCGCGCCCGCGACGCCGCCGCCGGCGCGTCTCGACTTCCCGGCCGAAGGTCTCACGGTCACCGGTGAGGTGGATGGGTTCCGTCCGGTCACCGACAGAGAGCTACGTGAGCCGAGCCCGAACGACTGGCTGATGATCCGGGGCAACTACGGGGCCTGGAGCCATAGCTCGCTCGCGGACATCACGCGCGACAACGTCGGTGGGCTGCAGCTGGCGTGGACCTGGTCGATGAACGACGGCGGCTGGAGTGCTCCATCCCCGCTGGTCCGCGACGGCGTCCTCTTTCTGGTGAGCTACGGCATGGTCGTGCAGGCGCTCGACGCCGCCACCGGCGACCTGATCTGGGAGCATCAGGTCGGCGCAGACGCGCGCGGCTACTCCGGCACGAGCCGGAACCTCGCCATCTTCGAGGACACGCTGTTTCTGGCGACGTCCGACGCGCGCCTGGTGGCGCTCGACGCCCGCACCGGCGCAGGGGTCTGGAGCACCCGGATCGCCGACCCGGCACAGGGCTACCAGCAGACCAGCGGGCCGATCGTCGTCGGCGGCACGGTGGTCCAGGGGCTCGCCGGCTGCGATCGCTTTACCCGCGACGGCTGCTTCATCAGCGGATACGACGCCGGTACCGGACGGCAGCTCTGGAGGTTCAACACGGTGGCGCGCGACGACGAGCCGGGTGGCAACACCTGGGCCGACCTGTCGAACGTGCTACGCGGCGGCGGCGACACCTGGATCACCGGCAGTTACGACCCCGAGCTGAACCTCATCTATTACGGCGTCGCGCAGCCGAAGCCGTGGGTCGCGGCGAGCCGTGGGATGAGGACACGCGACGCGGCGCTCTACACGAACTCGACGGTGGCGCTACGGCCAGAGACCGGCGAGCTCGTCTGGTACTTCCAGCACGTGCCGGGCGAGACCCTCGACCTCGACGAGGTGTACGAGCGTGTGCTGGTCGACATCGGGAGCCGCAAGGTCGTCTTCAGCGCCGGCAAGCACGGCATCCTGTGGAAGCTCGACCGGGAGACCGGCGCGTTCCTGGCCCACAAGGAGACCGTGTTTCAGAACGTCTTCACCCGGATCGATCCCGACACCGGCGCCGTCACCTACCGGCCCGACATCATCGATGCGAAGCTCGAGGAGCCGATTCCCGCCTGCCCGAGCACGGCCGGCGGCAAGAACTGGCATCCGATGAGCTACCACCCGGGCGCGGGGCTGCTCGTCTTGCCGCTGGCCCAGACCTGCATGGAGATGGTCGGGCGCGCCGTGGCGCTCGAGGAGGGCTCGGGCGGCGTCGGGATCAGCGCGCGCCCGTTCTACGAGATGCCGGGCACCGACGGCCGGCTCGGCAAGCTCGCCGCGTACGACGTCGAGACGATGGCGGAGGTCTGGAGCGTCGAGCAGCGCGCGCCCTTCCTCACCGGCGTGCTGTCGACCGGCGGCGGGCTCGCCTTCGTCGGCGATCTCGACCGGCGCTTCCGGGCGTTCGACGTCGAGACCGGTGCGGAGCTCTGGAGCACGCGTCTGGGCACGTCGGTCCAGGGTTTCCCCATCACCTTCCGCGCCGGCGGCCGGCAGTACGTCGCGGTCGCGGCCGGTCTCGGCGGCGGCAGCCCGCGGATGGCGCCGCGCGAGCTGGCGCCCGAGGTGCGCTACCCGTCGAGCGGCAACGCGCTCTACGTGTTCGCGCTGCCGGACTGAGGCACCCGGGGAATCGGTCGTGGACGTCGCGCGCCGGAGCGAGACGAGAGAGATGCCGCGCCATCCAGTCATGGCCGTGTCCGCCGGCGCCCGCTTCGGGCACGACGACGGGCGCGCGGCGAGCCGGGACCCGGACACCGAGTCCGATCAGTTCGTGCGGGCCATCAGAGAGCGAGGAGGAGAGGTCGAGCAGCTGTTTCGACCGCCGATCCATCCCGCCTGGCGGCGTTGCTCGTTGGTCGAATACTCCCCGTATGCTCCCTCCTCGCGCCTGGCCAGCCGGGCGCCTCGACGCCCCACAATGCGAACTTATTCCTGCGCGGACCCTTAGAACCTGAAGAGGCGGTTGATCTTGACGATGAACGCGCGGTTCTCCACCTCGGGAAATCGGGTGGGAGCCAGCGTGTCACGCTGCTCGTTGTAGACCACGAAGAGCTCGCTGCCAGGCTGATACTCCCAACGGAGCCGGATGTTCGTGCTCAGCGAGCGGGTGCTCGAGTTGTATTGGAGCAGTGCGCTGACGAACATCCTCGGTGTCACGGTGTATGTCGTGCGCGTGGTCGCGAGGATGGTCGTGAACCGGCCCTCCGGCAGGTCGACCCGGTGATACGACACGCCCGGCTCCACCGACAGCTGCGGCGTCAGCTTGAGCCGGCCGCGGCTGAACCCCACCGTCGTCTTGTCCCCGCTGAAGAAGCTGCCATGCTGGAGCGACACCGTGCCGGCCAGCACCCGCTGCGGCCCGAGCGTGAACGACGCCTCGGTGTCCTCGAACGTGTAGCCCCCCACCGGAATCATCACCCCGGGGGCGATCTGAAACGGCTGCTCGAGAAACTCGTAGCTGCGTGTGTATGTCACATTGAAGAGATCGGAGTTCTCGAACTCGATGCCGAAGTGTCCCTGGGTCTCGCGGGTCTCGAGCCACCCAGCTCGGTCCAGGACATAGGCGACCTGTCCTTCGAAGGTGAACTTGCGCACGGCGTCGAACCGCTCCGGTCTGGGGCTGAACCGGAACAACCCGAACCGACGGTCGAAGTCGTCACGTCGCAGGAACCCGACCTCCGGATTGAAGTCCCCCCCGACCACGAGCCGTTCCGCCTGCACGCCATACCGGTCACCGTTGTAGTCGAGCTGTGCCCGATAGCTCACGGCATCGCCGCGCAGCCCAGGCGTACTGGTCTTGGACCAGTACGTGTTGATGTTCAGGTTGTCGTAGAACGAGAAGAGGCCATCGACGCCGTACGTCTCGCTGGAACTCGCACCCGACTTCGAGACCGACCGACCGGTAAAGAGCGCCCCGACGTTGCTCCGGCGCAGGATGTCGGTGCGGATCCGAGCCACCGTGAAGTTCGTGCTCTGGGCTCCGATATCGGGAACCTCACCGGTCTGAATGGTCATGAACCCGACGCTGACCTTCCCGACGCGTCCGGTCAGCCGGCCGCCCACATCCATCGGGACCTCGTGGCCCCGGTCCAGTCCGATCTCGCGACTGTAGAAGAGCACCGGCGTGTCGGTGCCGCCCCCGCTGGTGCCCGCATTCCTGGCGCCGCCGAAGACGAAGATCCCCTGGTTCTCCAGAAAGAATTCGCGCTTTTCCGGGAAGAACAGGCTAAACCGCGTCAGGTTGACCTGCAGCTCGTCCGCCTCGACTTGTGCGAAATCGGTGTTGACCGTGAGGTCTGCCACGAGGCTCTCGGTGACGCCATACTTCACATCGAATCCCAGATCTCCGGCGATGTCATTCGATATCTCCCGTGTTCCGCTCCGTGTGCCAGACACCTCGGAAATCGCATACGGCTTGAGCTCGAAGGTTCTCGTGCTGCCAGCCGGTGCTTCGAGCGCGACCAGCGTCGCGGAGAGGGACGACATGAACATCGCTGTCAGACCCTGAGCCGCCGGTAGGGGTGTGAGGGACGACATCTCGTTCTTCCATCGGACCACGCGGCGGATATTGAAGCCCCAGGTCTGGTCCCGGCCCGGCCGGTAGCGCAGCGACTTGAACGGGATCGCCGCCTCCAGCGTCCACCCGCCCTCGAAACGCCCGGTCCGGACGTCCCAGATCGGATTCCAGTCGCCGTTCCAGTTGCGCTCGTCGGTCGTTTGCCCGTCAATCCGACCGCCGATCGGGGTGACGGCGAACACGACCCCATTGCGGCGGTCGTAGAACGTGTCGAAGGAGATGTGGATGCCTTCGTTCTGGAGGATGTTGGCACTATCGCGGCGCATCTCGTTGACGATCCACAGCGATTCCGGCGCCGAGTCCCAGCAACGGGCACTGACGTAGATGTTGTCGTCGTCGAACAGCACCCAGGCCTCCGTCTTCTCTGTGGCGAGCGCACCCTCGTTCGGTTCCTGTTGGATGAAATCGGACAAGGCCTGCACGTCGTCATAGACACGCTCGTCCAGGACGCCGTCGAGCCTGAGCGGCGCCGTGAGCCGCACGGCGCGGACCGTCGCGCGACCTGCGGCATCCCGCGAGATGACGGCAGGCGGCACCGGGGGTGGCGGGCCGTCGACCACCGCGACCGGTCGGGCAAACCCGGCGGCCGTGGACGGCACGACAGCGGCGGACACCGCCCGGGACGGTGTCACCGCGGGCGCAGGATCCGGCGCTGCGGCGGTGGGGACCGGCGGGACATCGCTGGGCGAGGCAGGTGTCGTGACCGAGTCCGATCGGAGCTGCGTCTCGGGCGCGACGTGAGCCGACTCGGCGCTCGCGGCGAGGCTCGGGGGGTGCTGCCGCCTCCGGATCGCGTCGCGGAGCTCGGCGACGACGCGGTCCTGCAGCCCGAACAGATCCTCAAATGCGCCGTCGACCTCGACGGTGTGGATCACCACACCGGTCTCGATCTCGAGCAGCCGGGCGATGATCCGCAGGTCATCGCCGACGCGTTGGTAGCTGCCATCGATCAACCACGCCGCACCTTGCTCACGGAGCGCCCGAAGTGGGGCGAAGTCATCTGCGCCACGACCCAGCACACCGCGGTCGGCAACCGTCACGCCGGCCATGCTCGAGAGGTCCGACGCTAGGGTGTCGGCGATGCCCCGGCCGACCCATTCTTCCTGCTGCGCCCTGCTGGTGTTGACAAACGGCACCACCACGAGCGTCTGGCCACCGGTAGACGCTGTCCCCTCCGGGAAGGGCTGTCCAGCTTGCGCGGCGCCGGGGAGGACGACGCACGCCACCAGCACACGACACACCCGACGAAGGACACGGACAGAGAGAGGCATGGCCTGAACGGTCACGACGTCTCTCACATGGGGTCGAGAGTCGGAATCGGAGAGGTGGTGCGGGTGCTGGCTGAGGGCATCGTCAAGGTGACGGCCGGCTGACAGAGTCGGGCGATGGACGTCGCCTGCCCTCCGCCTCGTAAGGATACCGTGTTCCACCCGAGATCATCAGGCACGGGCTGCGAGCGCTACCACGTCGTTGCGCCGTCACTGCCCGGCGATGGGTGCTCCGACCGACCACGCGAGCCTGGCATGGGTCCCGAGCAGATCGCCGACATCCACGCTCAGCTGGTGGACAACATGCCACGTGCACGACGGCCATCGAGCGCACTATCTCGAGCGTCGATCATCCGCAGTGTCGTCAACTCGACACCACTCCGTCGGTGTCTTACGACGTATGATCGGCTGACCAGTTCGGTCGGCGTACCAGCCGGCGATGCCAGACCGAGCGGCACAGCGTCGCAAGGAGCATGAGGATGAGGAATGTCCGGGTCACGTGCGTGTTGACAGTGATGATCGCCGGCGCCGCCGGAAACGGCGTAGCGCAGCCGGGCCCGACACAGGCCGAGCTGAACGCCGCGTCGACCAACACGACCGACTGGTTGATGACACGACACGGCTACGACGCGCAGCGCTATGTGGACCTCGATCAGATCAATCGGGACAACGTCGCGTCGCTGCGGCCGATCTGCATCTATCAGACCGCCTTCACCGGGCCCTTCAACACGAACCCGGTCGTGTATCAGGGGGTCATGTATCTGACCGCGGGCACCTCCACGATGGCGGTCGATGCCACGACCTGCGACCTGAAGTGGCGACACGAGTGGAGGACCAAGGCGAAAGACGTCAACCTGCCGAACAACCGCGGTGTCGCGCTCAAGGACGGCAAGGTCATTCGGGGGACCGTGGACGCGTTTCTGATTGCGCTCGACGCCGAAACCGGCGAGTTGCTCTGGGACACGCCGGCGGCCGACCCGGAGGTGGGAGCGTCGTTCACGATGCCGCCCGTGGTCTTCGAGGACCTCGTCATCATCGGACCCGCAGGCAGCGAGCTCGGCGTACGGGGGTGGGTCGGCGCCTTCAGCCTGGCTGACGGCTCCCCAGTCTGGCGGTTCAACCTCATCCCCAACGCCGGCGAGCCAGGGGCCGAGACATGGTCCGACCCCGAGAGCGAGCTGATCGGCGGCGGTGCGGTCTGGACCCCCTTCGGCTTCGATCCGGAGGAGGCGCGCGTGTACATCCCGGTCGCCAATCCGGCGCCGGATTTCTTCACCGAAGTGCGCCAAGGTGACAACCTGTATACCAGCTCGCTGGTCGTCCTCGACGCCCGCACGGGGGCGCTGCAGTGGTACTACCAGGTCGTGCCGCACGACCAGCACGACTGGGACCTTACCCAGGCGAGCCCCTTGTTCACCATCGAGGTGAACGGTCAGCGGCGCAAGATGGTGGCCACCGTTGGCAAGGACGGGCTGCTGCATGTCCTCGACCGCGACACCGAGGAGCACATATTCGCGGTGCCGGTCACGCGCCGCGAGAACACGTCGGCGCCGCTCACGGTGGAAGGGGTCCGCGCGTGTCCAGGCTATCAAGGCGGTGTGGAGTGGAGTGGACTGGCCTACCATCCGGTGCTCAACATGCTGTACACGCCGGCGGTCGACTGGTGCTCAACCTACATGCGAGCGGAATCGTTCGACGAGCCGGACCGCTTTGGCACCTTCCGCCTGATCGGCGGTGGCGTGCGCAGCGATCCTTACGATGACGCGCGCGGGTGGCTGACCGCCGTCGACGCGTCGACCGGGGCCATCCGGTGGAACTACCAGTCGCCGCAGCCGATGCTGGCGTCGGTCACGACGACGTCGGGGGGGCTCCTGATCACGGGCGAGCTGACGGGTGATTTCGTCATCTTCGATGCGGCCGATGGCACCGTGCTGTATCGCTTCAACACGGGCGCGCCCATCAACGGCGGCAACGCGGTGTATGCCATCGACGGCACGCAGTACATCGCGGTGATGGCGGGGAACACGTCGTCGTTCTGGCCAACGCCGGCGGCGACCGGGAACGTGATCATCTTCGCGTTGCCGTGAGGAACGGCGGTCCGAGCTCCCATCCCCGGTTCGAATCCGGGCGGCGCCTCCATGCCTGTCACCAGGTGACGGGCGTGACCGGTCGGTCGAGCCATCGACGGTCACCGGAACGGCACCGATCGGGACGAATCGGTGCGCATCGCGGGTCGCAAGCGCACTGGTCCAGCGCGTGGTCGAGAGGTCGCTGTTGCCGGATGTACGATAGCAGGATGAGTGACGCTTGGAGTCACGAAACCGAGCGCTATCGCTACGCCAACCGCGAGGACATTCCGGCCTTCGCCGAGCTTCTGTCCGATCCCGAGGTCGGTCGGTGGCTCTGGTTCACGCCGATGTCCCTCGACGCGGTCAGGGAGTACTTCGGTCCGCTCCTCGACCGACAGGCCAAGGAACGTGGTGCCGGCGAGACACCACGCACGGCGGTGTTCACAGTGGAGGCCCTCAACGGTGAGTTCCTGGGCCACGGCGCAGTCGTTGGGGTCGAGGCCAGTCCGAACGGATATGAGATTGGCTTTCAGCTCATGCGCAAGGCGTGGGGACGCGGCGTGGGAACGCGCCTGGGGCAGTTCCTCTGCGCATACGCCATCGAGCTCTGCGACGCCTACCGGATCGAGGGCGGGTGTCTCGAAGGCAACACCGGATCGGCCACCCTACTCCAGAAGCTGGGCCTTCAGCTCGAGGGCACGCGGCCCGGGTACCGTCTCAAGGCGGGCATCCGGCACACCGAGCTGTGCTTCGGCAGCGAAGTGCACCGGCTCGACACGGCGGCGTTGCGGAGGGTGGCAGACGCGACCGGGTTGAGCAGCCAGTAGACGCGGTGGGCACGCGCGAGGGCACCGCTGACATCTTGCGGCGGGGAAGAAGATCGGTGTATAAGGATGCTGATCCGGGTGGCCAACATGGACATTCCGGTGTGGAGCCGGGCAGGCCGCCAGGCGACACAAGGAGGTGGTGATGCAGAGATGGATGCGCGTGGTCGGAGTGACGGTGGTCGCGCTCGTCGCGCTCGGCCCCGTGCCCGCGGCGGCACAGGCGTCCACCGATGGCTGGACGGTGTCGCGAACGCCCGACGGTCAGCCGGACCTCGAAGGCGTCTGGGCGAACAACAGTGTGACGCCGCTCGAGCGGCCGGATGCGTGGGCGGGGAAGACTACGCTGACCGACGAGGATCTGGCCGAGCTGAAGGCGGCGGTCGCCGAGGTCACCGCGAGCGGTCTGGACGCCCAGTTCGGCGACCAGCTCGTGCAGGCGGCGCTCGCCGGAATCAGTGACGCCGATTCTTACGACACCACCGGCAACTACAACCAGTTCTGGCTCGCCGACCGCGACTTCGATCACCATCGGACGTCGCTCGTCATCGATCCCGCCGACGGGAAGATTCCGCCGCGGACATCGGACGCCGAGCGCGCTGGGCGAGGAGTGCCATCGCCGATCATCGCGCCGAAGGCCGACTCGTGGGCGGACCGGCCGTTGAGCGAGCGCTGCCTCACGTTCGGCGTCCCGAACCTGTTGGCCGGATACAACAGCTACTACCAGATCATTCAGAGTCGCGACCACGTCGTCATTCTCATGGAGATGATTCACGACGCGCGCGTCATCCCGATCGACGGGCCGCCGCACGTCAGCGATGAGATCCGCCAGCTGCATGGCGACTCGCGCGGACACTGGGAGGGTGACACGCTCGTCGTCGAGACGACGAACTACTCCGACCTGGGCCTGTTCTGGGGCGCCGCCGCGGGGTTTCGACTCACCGAGCGATTCACGCGCGTTGGTCCCGACACGCTCCACTACGAGATCACGTTCGACGACCAGACGACCTGGACGCGCCCCTGGACCGTCCTGATTCCGCTGAAGCACAGCGCGGAGCCACTCTTCGAGTACGCCTGCCACGAAGGCAACATCGGCATGGAGGGGATCCTCTCCGGATATCGCGCCCAGGAGCGGGCGGCCACTGAGGGGTCGAGATAGCGTTTCCTCGTCCTGGCTACTTCGTGCGTTCGCGACGGTTCGGTCCGTCGCCGCAGGCGTACGCCGCCCGCCGAGAGGCGTGTTGGATCCCGCCCTGCGCCGGGACGGCCGCGATGCTCCCGCAGGGCTCTGCGGCGCTCCCGTCGAGATCGATCTCTTCGTCGACCGCCCCGCACAGACGGCGATCGCATCCGTTCGCCTTGCCAGGTCGGCGCATCGCCACGCGCAGTGCGACGTGGGACTTTCACCACGGACTGCTAGGGGTCGACGATTCTGAACTTCTGTATGCGTCGGCCTGCCTGTTCGGCAACGTAGACGTTGCCCGCCGAATCGACCGCGATATCGTGCGGCAGCGTGAACTGCCCGGGATAGCGTCCCGGGCCTCCACCCAG
>SMUY01313137.1_pt1 | contig 17415 bp, 26 predicted proteins | sample 2456441 | NCBI WGS metagenome assembly SMUY01 (sample SAMN11095931, study PRJNA526329) | marine sediment metagenome | biome: Marine sediment; feature: Surficial sediment; material: Deep marine sediment; isolation source: Hadal surficial sediment | place: Pacific Ocean | collected 2014-11 | depth...
ATCTCATATACTGTGATTGCCTCTGTCAGAGATTCTTGCAGGAATAAGTTAGTAGCAAAAAGTACAACACCCGTAGCCATAAAAACAAACGAAACTAAAATAATAAGTGTTGATAGATACGGACTCATTGCTCGTTTGGTGTGTGGCATCAGTTAATTTTGAAATTAGACATTAATAAAATAATTAAAGATGATCTTGAAATTTGAAAATATTACAAATTTAGGCTTGAAAATCATCTGATTGAGTGTTGCTTAAAAATAATTAACACTCATGGACACTCTAGGCATATAATGAAAAAAGAGTTTAGAATCTAAATTACATTTGAGATAATTTACCAAACAGATTACAGATAATCTCTAAAAGCCCAAAATTGCTATACCTATACCTATGAAAATCCCTATAACCAATGCGATAATTATTACAGGTTTCATTTAGTTCAACCAATAATTTGTACAAGATAGATAGGTCTATCTGCTTTTTCATCATAAAATAATTCTGAAATTTGAACTGTCTTTATTTTTTCAGCAAGAAAGTGAACATAAGCTCTATTGTCTGCTGTGACTAAATCACATTCATTCTTTTTGCAAAAAGTAGCTAAACCTTCATCATACTCTCTTTGTTTCAAATTTGTTCCAACTACGAAAATTTCATCATAATTTTCAAGATAATGTTTGTAATCATCATTAGTTAGAAATTTGATATTTTGGTCTATGAGTACATTTTTCATAAATTTTCTTTCTTATTCTATTATTTTAGGAATTTTCAGTAAACAACGTAAACTATTCAATATCAAAAAAAGCAAGGAATTATAGAGCAATTATTAAAGTCAATTATTGGACATGAAAGCTAATCTAATTTCAAAGAGTGAGACAATAACGCTACTAGAAACAGTCTCAGAGAAATGGGGTATAGAATGTCCTAAAATAAAAAATCTCAAAGTACATCAAATTTCGGATGAGGCACAGATCATTACAGGAAAAGGAATCAAGATATTGAAAATTTACAATGATTATTTACCTTTTTTATCAGAAACTGATACTCTGAAAAAATTTCCAAATGTTGTGGTGGATATGGGAGCTGTCAAATTCATGTGCAAGGGAGCAAATGTTATGAGACCAGGAATTAAAAAATTTACAGAGTTTGAAAAAGATAGGATTGTTTGCGTTGTAGAAGAATCTCAGCACAAGTTTTTAGCAGTTGGAAAGGCAGTAGTTTCTAGTTCAGAGTTAGAAAATATGGAAAAAGGAGAAGTGGTGAAAAATTTGCATTATATTTCTGATAAATTTTGGGAAACTGGAAAGACAATTTATGATTAAGATTCCAACTTTATTTTACGTACGAATTCTTGAAGATTTGTGATATGTGTTCCTTCCCAATAAATTTGATCACACCCATCACATTTCCAAAATTTGTCATAATATTCTAAAACTCCCTGTGGAATTTTATTTTCAATTTTCAATTTACTAATTTTGGATGTTGGAGAATTACATTTTGGACATCTTGCAGAATCGCCAGAAATTTTATTCAATTGCAAATGAGTAATTTCAAGAAGCTCTAAAAATTGTTCAATTTCGTTTTCTTTAGTTATGTAAATTGATGCAATTTCATTCTTTTTTGCTCTCTCAATTAGATGGCGGTCTCTAGAAATTATTGTTCTGTTTTCATGTTTAGCTTTTTCAATTAATTTGGAATCATCAATATTAGAAAAATATTCTGAGTCAAATCCAAGCACTCGTAATTTTTTGGCAATATTGCCAAGCATTGCATCAACTAAAAATAACATTCTATTGAGATGATAGATTTATAATTATTTGATTTTTTCTGTGAATTCTTCAGTACCGTCTTTGGTGATCACAAGAACATCTAAACCATCACCACTTGCAGAATCTCTTAGAATTGCTGTATGAACTGCACGTTTGGCCAAATCAATTGCGTCATCTTTAGTCATGTTTGATTTGAATTGAGGATCTAAGATACCTAATGCCATTTCAGCACCAGTTCCAACTGCTGCATATTCATCTGGAAGAACTGAACCTAATGGGTCAAGAGTATACATTATTGGTTTGTCAACAACACCACCAACAATCACTTGGGTCAATAATGGGAAGAATCTTCGCTCATACATCATATTTGACATCATTTTAGCAATAGTATTTGGTGGTACATCTCTCCTAATTTCCATTTTTCTAATTTTTGCAAGGGCTGATATTTGCAAGGTTAAGATTTGCATATCTGCCACAAGACCAGCACAAGTTGCACCCACTTTAGAGGTTATAGGAAATGTTTTCTTGGTTGATTTACTTACAAGGAAGTTTCCAAATGCGATCCTTTTTTCACTGGCAAAAACCACACCACCATCAAAAGTAATTCCAACAGCAGTTGCTCCTGGCATGTACATTGACATAATTCAAATAATTTTGCAGCATAATAAAGGGCTTTCTACATAACAAGCGTAATTATGAGCAAAATAATTATACTGAAAATTTCAGGTGGTCGTATTGACTACAAGTGAAATTAAAGAAAAAGTCCTCAACGATGTTGTCTTTATGGGTTTAAGATCAGCCATAGGCGTGATTTTTATTGTTCACGGAATAGGTAAATTCAACCCAGGATTTTCTGACTTTTTGTCAAACATTGGACTTCCACCAGAAATGCAGATTCCAATTGCATTAGCAGAGTTAGTTTCAGGAATTTTGTTACTTGTAGGAGTTCTTAGCAGATTATCTGCGTCCTTACTTTGCATCATTATGTTAGGTGCTATTTTCCATGTCAAAGGAGTTCAAAGTTTGACCGGTGATATGGGAGTAGAGTTTGAGTTGATTCTCCTTGCATCATCCTTAGTGATTATAATTGCAGGACCTGGCAGAATTTCATTTGCACATATTATTAAAAAGTTACCTAGATGTATTCACTAGTTTTTCCCAAAGTTTTCCATAATCAAACAAATACACTTTGTTGTTTTCTTTAACAAATCAACTCTAGCAAATTCATTTGGAGAATGGATTCTAGAAAACATGTATGTACTTCCTATTGATATACACGGAGCCATTAAAATATCAACAAAGGGATACATAGGACCTGTTCCAGCATTTGAAACATTCAGGATAGATTTCCCAAATGATTTATCAGCTGCTGCTTTAACTTGAATAACAAATGGTTCTGAAGAACTAGTTCTGGCAGCTGCCTCGCCATGAAATACTTTGATTTTGACATCGCCAAATCCTTTGGATTTGAGATGTTTTTTTAATCTCATAACTTGTTTTTTTGGATCCATTTTAGGTACCAATCTGAAATCAATTTTGACTAGAGCCTTACCTGGAAGAACTGTTTTTGCACCGTCGCCAGTATATCCAGAGATAAATCCGGCAATATTGCAAGTAGTGCCACCAACCAATGCTTTTTTTGCATCCATTCCTTTTTTGTTTCCTACAAAAGATTTGATTCCAAATTCTTTTTTGAAGACATATTCATCAAATGGCTCTTTACGAATTAGTTCCAAGTCTTTTTTTGAGAATGGTGTAACTTCTTTGTACCAATCTTTTATGAGAATTTTTCCGTTTGAATTTCGAAGTGTATTGATGGCTTCAATTAATCTCCATGCAGGATTTTTTATTAAAACTGCCAAACTTGAATGTGCATCAATGATTGATTCTTTAATGGATAATTCAACAAACAACAATCCTTTCATTCCAAGACCAATAATGGGTCTATTTTTTGTATCAATATATCCAAATTCCCATATAACCCCATCACAAGAAAATTTCTTTTTGTATTTTTTTAGATATTCTTCAATATGAGCGCTTCCAGTTTCTTCTTCACCTTCAATTACGAATTTGATGTTACAAGGAACGTCACCCGTTGTTTTCAGACATGCTTCAACTGCTTTGATTCTTGTAATTAATTCACCTTTGTCATCAGTTGCGCCCCTCCCAAAGATTTTGTTTCCTTTTCTTATTCCACTAAATGGAGGATCATCCCATAAATCAAAGGGTTCAGCTGGTTGTACATCATAGTGATTGTAAAACATCAAAGTTTTTGTTGGGTTTTTTTTTGATTTTATTTCTCCATAAACAATAGGGGCTACTCCCTTTTTCAATCGTAAGATTTCAGATTTTAGTCCAGATTTTTTCAATAATTTTGTTACGAGTTTTGCACATTCTTCAATTCCTTCGTTTTTTGCTGATACACTTGGTTGTCTAATCAGAATTTGTAGGTCTGAAATTAGGTTATTTAGGTTAGAATCGGCGTATTTTAATGCATTCATGTAATTCACACAATTTTATCAAAGGGCTTCATCACAGTTGGAATTGCATCTAAAAGATCCATAGAGGTCATGTGCAATCCCAATTTCTTTTGAACTGCTTTTCCTGCCAATCCATTGATGAATGTAGCTGCTGCAGCAGATTCCAAAGCATTTCGATTTTTAGATAGCATTCCCGCAACTAATCCTGAAAGAACATCACCAGTTCCACCAACTGTCATGGCAGGAATTTTTTTCGTGTAAAGATAAGTAGTTGTACCATTTGAAATTACATCCATTGAACCTTTTAGTAAAACTGTGATTCCATGTTTCTTGGCATTTTTTTCTACCAATCGGATTCGTTCGGTTTTTGAGTCAGAAGGAGATTCTCCAAATAATCGCTTGAATTCTCCAGCATGTGGAGTCACTACAACATTTTTGTTTGCTAAAAGAGGTAAAACTTCAGGAATTAATGCACTTGCATCCAATGATAATCTAACATCTCTATCTAAAAGGGATTTAACTAGAATCAACAAGGCATTTTTTTCTTGTATTGCTAGACCCATACCAATTGTTGCAGAATGCAAATTACGAGGCAATGCACCTACAAGTTTGTTTACAGCACCACGAGTTAATTTTTGATCAACTAAAGGAATGACAATTAGATTTGGGGAAATTGCGCGTGTTGGCGCTACGTTGATTTTTGGAACAGAGGTATAGACTAGATCAGTTCCACATCTAAGAGCTGCAATTGAGGATAAAATGGGAGCTCCATGATAGATGTAGCTTCCACCAACCACAAGAACAATGCCATTGTCACCTTTTCTAGATTTAGATTTTCGTGCAGGAATGAATTTCTTAACAATAGAAGTTGAGAGATTCTTTCCTACCATTACAATATACTATAAAAATGGAGGAATAAATCTTGTTTTGAAGTTCTGATGAAAAATTAGGAAGATTTTTTGGTAGTTTTTTTGCTAGTTTTCCGAGTTTTAGATTTTTCAGAGGGTTTTTTTGATTTTCTACCAAAAAACGCCTTTCTTGCAAAACAGAGATAGGTAGTATGACCAATTCCTTGAAAAGAGTGTCTGGTTTTTCCTTCTCTAGCTTCTATTGTACGCAGAATATGTTCAGTTGATTCTATATCAGTAAATTCATTTTCAACAAAAGCCATAGTTAGTTTTTCTAATTGATTCATAGTAGGACAAATGGCAAAAATTGAACCGCTGCCTTTTAGCATTTGTCGTACTTGAGGAATAACTGTCCAAGGATCACCTAAATCAATTAAGGCTACATCAATGTCATTTAGTGGCATCTTTTTTGCAGTCTTTAGATCCAAATTATACTGTGTGATATATTTTGAAACTCCTGCTTTTTTGATATTTTTTTCTGCTATTTTCATAAAATTTTCATCAACATCAAAAGTGTATACATGACCACGTGGTTTGACAACACTAGCAATGAAAGAAGTAAGTGAGCCACTACCAGTTCCAATCTCTAAAATTTTTTGCCCGCTTCCAATTCCAGCTCTTGCAATAATATAACCAATATCTTTTGGATAAACAATCTGTGTACCATGTTGAATTTTCATTACATAGTCATACATTGTAGGTTTTAGAAGATAGACATACTTGTCCTTGTTTGTCATTACTCTAGAACCATATTCTTTTCCAATTGCATCAGAATGCTTGATTACTCCAATATGTGTATGAAGTGATTCTTTTTTTGAAATTTTCATTAGCCATTTTTTTGAATGGTTAAAATAAAACAATACAGGGGAGTTTTGCTTTATTTTATCCATGGGGTTTCCCTAAAAATTTTAGATAAGAATCTACTGTTTTTTTGGAACACATACAATAGATACTTTAAATTCAGAATAAAATCAGAGAGGCATAAAAATCTAGAATGCACGCAAATAGTATTTTAATGCCAATTAAAACATCAATGTAAATTGGCAGAATTCAAAGTTGAGGGCTCTGGAGGATATGTAATAGCTGAACTAACTGAAGAACAGGCAAAAAAAGCGGATTTAGGAGTTGGAAAATTGTTTTTGGCTCCAATTGGAAAACTTGAAACAGAAAAAATGTTCAAACACTATTGTAAAAACTGTGAAACTGAATTTAACAATCCACCAAAGATTCAACTGGAAGAAAGTACCAATGAAGAAGTGGCAGACAATTTGATACTAGTAGAAAGAGGGCAATACACTTGTGAAAAATGTAGTTCAATTATTGGAGAATACAGAGTATTCAAAAAGAATGACGAATCAAGTGAAGTTGGAAATGCAAATCCATCTGAATAAAACTAAACCCGTCATTAATTTTTCATGCCAGGAAACGTAAATTACAATCATTGAGGAAAACTAAATGAAAGAATTATCAAAAATATCTGATGAGGAAACAGATAAGATGACAGACAAAATGTCTGATGATATCCTAAGTGAGATTAGAAAAGATTCTTCAAATATTGATTTTGGTGTACTTGAGAAGCGACTGAAAACAAAATACATACATGATGGTCATTCAGCAATGTTTTTGGATGGACGAAAAGGATTACGCATAATTGTAGACCATGGAATATCTAAGCAATGGTCAGAGATAAACTGCAAAACTGAAATCAAAATATTTGAAAAATGTGGTATGAAAGTAATCGAGCACACCATTGCAGAAAAAGTGTATAGTTATTTGGTACAACCAGAGGAAAAATTTTACAAAGAGTTGGAAAAAATACCTAACAGTGAATGGTCTGAAATGACTAACGTAACCAAAACAATTTCACAAGATGTACTTGGACAAATTGAAAAAACAGCTTCAAGTATAGGATTTTCCCTTGAAGATATCTTGCAATTAATGGCTGAAAATGCATACATAACAGAACTTAGATCTAAAACGAAATAAAGATTAGAACGTAAAAAAGAAGCTATAATACATGGTTGAAACTGGCATCATATATGACAAATTCAAAATGTGTGTCATGTGGAATTAGTTTCTTTTCTCCAACGGATTCAGACAAATGTTCCAGATGTGCAGGTAAAGAATCGCAAGGGCATGAAGGTCATGATTCCTGTGGTTGTGGACACAGCCACTAACCCTATTTTTCTAATTTAGTAGATATTTTTTCAATTTAGATGATCATAATTGTTTGTTCAAATAAACGAACATTTTTGTTTGTTCAAATGAACGAACATTTTTGTAGAATTACTATTCTCATCAGAAAAGTATTCATAGTTAATTTCATCGACTTGGTTTTTTACAAAATATTAGCTATGCAGAAAAAAGTGCTTACTCGTTTTTATTAATAAAATCTACGATTGACATAATGTCCCCCATTCCAACTAATCTGCCATAATCTCCTTCTTTCTTAGGGGAGTTATCAGTGCTGATGAAAAGAATATGATCATCATCTAATGGAATTGTGATTCTTTTAATTTTTTCATATGCAGTAATTGTGTACATACCTCTACCGGTACCATTTTTAGAAAGTATTTCTCTGGCCTTCCAAGATTCTGCGGCTCTTTTCATAGATGCTTTTGTATCTTCTAAAGGAATTATGTTAGTTACATTATCTCGCTGACTACTCCACTTGATTTCTCCATCCTTTGAACATATTGCAGTAAATCTTACAAGAGAATTTAATTCCATTAACATGTTTAATAGTTTCTCGTGTTTCTCCATTTTACATTAAAAGTTATCATTACATATTATATTAGTATGATCTGAATTATTTTCTATGAATCAAAATTTAATTTTTTCTAATATGATTTTGCATGATTTTATCTAGCTAAGTTAGGGAAACCGCCATTTTTTGATTTATTCGTCTTCATCTGAGGATTTTCTACTAGGCCTAACAGGTACAAAAAGTCTCATCTTTTTTCCAATCATAATATCATTATGTGAAATCAATCCATAAAGATTAAGGAATTTTGAAGAAATTAAGAGTTCCAAAATGGAACATAAAATATTGGTTAAACAAATGTTCAAAAAAAATTATTAGGTGTTAAATTATCTCAGTTACTAAAGATGGATGATGTCACTAGATATCTATTATAACAAATAGGTAACGTGCCCCTACAGAACGAAAATGGCAAACAGATCTTTAATCTGGCAAGGAGAGGTAATCTCTCAATGTTTTGCAAAAATAGGGTTACACCATTTATTTTTATCATTAAAGTATTTGTTCAGTTTTTTTATAATTAATTTACAAATTTAAAGAAATTTTAACTGGTAATTAAAATAGAAATTTTCAGTTAATTAATTTAATGGTAAAAGCATATGTCTTAATTAGTGGTAAGTTAGGATTAGAAAAAGAACTAATTTCCAAATTAAAAATAATTGAAAATGTAAAAGAGGTTCATGGAACATTAGGTACGTTTGATTTTATAGCTAAAATAGAAGCTGACTCTAAAGAGCAAGTTAATCAAACTATCTTAGGGAATATTCGTAAGATGGATTATGTTAGTTCTACTATCACATTGATGGCTGTTGAGGATACAAATTTTTTTGTAGTAGATCCAAATAAGCTAATGACTTCAATTTTGGGAAGTGCTGGTGCCCAAGCTTATGTGGTATTTCATACTGAACGTGGAAAAGAAATCCTAGTAGCACAAAGTTTTAACAAAATTCCAGAAGTAAAAGAAGTAGATGTTGTGCTAGGGTATTATGATGTTATTGGAAAAATCGAGACATCCAGTCACAAAGAACTTGAAAAAATAGTTACAAAAGATATTAGAAAAATAGAAAATGTACAAAGTTCAATGACGCTTATAATTAATATGTAAAGCAAAAATAAAAAACTCAATTCACTGTATAATCCGTTCCCATATTAAAGAAAAAATGCTTTACTTGAACTCGTTGGTCTTCCAAGTTTATGTTTATGGCTTAGATAAAATAACTTTAAACTGTTTAGTTTTTTAGCCAATGATTAAATAAATTTATACATTTTTTATGGTTTTACTTAAATATTTTTTTGATGTATTTATGTCATGGAAACTGCTTATGTTTTAGTTAATTGTGATCTTGGTTCTGAAGAGGAGATAATTCAAGAATTAAAACATATTGATTCAGTTAAAGAGGTTCATGGAACATTTGGTGCATATGATATAATTGCAAAGATAGAAAGTCAAGAAAGAGAAAAACTTGCAGAAACCATTACTTGGAATATCCGTAAACTTGAGCATGTACGTTCAACTCTTACCCTGATGGGAATTCAAGGACAAAATTAGAAGAAATATGGCAAAAGCCTATGTCTTAATTTTGAATGAATCTGGAACTGAAGATTCTGTAATTTCTAATCTAAACAATATTTCAAGTATCACTAATGCATTTGGTACATTTGGAACATTTGACATCTTAACCAAACTAGAATCGTCTAATGAACAAGACATTCAACATGATATTTCATATGGAATAAGAAAAATTTCAAACATCAGATCAACTCTAACATTACTAGTTGACAAAAAACCAGGATTCTCAAAAATAAATAAAATTGAACAAAAAGTATTAGACAACCATATGGCTCAAGCATTTATCACTATTCATTGTTCAAAGTTAGATGAATCTAGTATAATGAAAAATTTGGAAGAAATTCCTGAAGTTATAGAGGTTGATGTGTTAGTTGGAAACTATGAGATGATTTGCAAGATTGCAGCACCTACATACAATGACATTTCTGAAATTATTAGCAAAAAGATAAGAAAAATACCTGGAATTAAATCTACAATAACAATTAATGTAATAAATAATCAGGGGTTTAGTAAATAATTTATTTTCTAGGTAAAGGCCAATACTTCACCCTTTGCAATTCTTTCTTTGAATTTTTCTTTGTCTATTTCTTTATTTTTTTCTTTGTCTTCAATTTTGTTTGACATATTATGTAATGCTAACTATTTGATTTATGATAGCTAGTGCAAATTCTAAAAAAATGTCTAAAAATGATTAAAAAAATAAACATCTTTTAAGATTCAAAAAATTTTATTATAATATCACAAATATGCTTTTGTATTATGGATGAAATTCTAAAATGTGAATGTCCTCCAGGCTCAGAAAACTATGAAAATGAAGCTGGGATGCTGATATGTGGTTCTTTTGTGGAGGTTGAATTCAGACACAAACCTAGGCATCTATCTATTTTTTAAAATACTCAAAAGATCAGGTGTTTAATTTCTGTTCAAATACAGACATAATATATCCCATAATCTCTTTGTTTAGGGTTGCAAAAGATTTTGTATTTTGATTAAATGCTTTAAACGCTTGTTTTGTTGCCTCAGATGTATCCACAGTAATTTTATTTTGATTGGCATATGCTTGAAGAGAAAAGTCAGTAATATCACGGATAGTTTTTAGAACAGAGTCAGGTACCTCCGTCTTGTAACCCGCCTTGATTGCATATTCTTGTTCCAAAGAAATGGCTGAATTAATCACAGTTTTCCATGCATCTATGTAATCTTGCTGAAGTTTTGCGACTGATTGATGATATTTAGGAGATGATTTTTCAATCTCATTAAAAAACCTCTCAATATTTTTTTTAGATACACCAAAGATATCTTTTGATTCCTGAGAAGATTTATCCATCAACCTTACAATAGAAACATTTTAGATAAGATTAACTATAAAAAAACTAAACAGATGTTTAAAGAATTATGCAGAAATAGATAATTTTTGAAGATAGTTATAGTGAGTTCTCAAAAAATCCATAATTTTTCTATCTTCATTTTTCTCAATTGGAGCCCCATTTGCAAGAATGCTGAGATATTTTAGATTAGATTCTAGTTGATGAAGTGATCTTTTAACTCCTTCATCATAATTTCGTCCCAAAAAGTCTACAATGTTATCCTCTATTTGTAAAATTTCATTTTCCAAATTTTTGATCTCTTGGTAAATATCTGCTTGCATCAATATTCTAAAAACAATATTGAAAATAACTTTGATTCTTGAATCTCTTAATTATTGTAAAGATTATTGAAAAAAATTGAACAGATTTTTCATATTGATATCATCATGTTTATTGTTTGTGTTGCATTAACTGTTTCATGGCAGAAGCCGGAATCGCAGCGTATGGTGCTGCAATAGGAGTTGCAATCACACTTGCAATAGTTTTGTTTTCATTGCGTGGAAAAGGACATCCAGAATCACTAGACTAAGTTAAATTCAGGCATATTTGGTAACCATAATTACTATTAACAAAAGATTAGAAGAGTTTAGAATCTACTTAAAACATCTATAGTATTAATTTCATCTTGATGATCTGCCAAATAGTATAAAATCCCATCAGAATCTATTTCTATCCATTCTGATTTTCCTTTATAATTTACAATATCCTCAAAATAAGAGTCATTAATTCCACTTAAACGTAATAATGCTTTTTCATCTTTAAATTCCAATGGTAATTTGATTAAATTTGTTCTAAACGCACTCTGACCTTGAATGTTAATTTTGTATTCTTCTCTGTTAATCTCAGCAATTCCAAAAAAGTGGTTTGGAAACATATCTAAACGTTTTATCCTAATTGACAGAGTTTTTTTCAGTTCATAATTCATGAATTTTATAAATTTTGAATAACTTAAGCGTGTTGGAAAACAAAAAGAATTTTTCTTTAAATTCAATGAAGAGACATTAAAAGTGATTTAATGAGTGAAACATGGCGACAAAGACTCGGTCGAAGGAGACTGGAAATAGGAATTGAAGGACCAGAATATGATTACATTCAAAAATATATTGAGTTCTATTGCTCTGAGGCGGATCGTAAGTGCAAAGAAATCGATATGAACAAAACGGTAGATGAAGTTATTGATTCAATGAAAGATGAAAAGTTTGATAAATTTACAAGGTCAGTAATTGACTCTGTTCACAAAAAACAAGGGTTTGATGGACAGGCTCCTGCCCAGATGGCTTGATGAGATTTAGAAACTGTTTCTGGAATCAAATATTGCAAAACAAAAAGAGCACAGGGTCTATTTTTGTATAATCAAAGTAAGTTCCTGCAAGTAGTTCAGACAATTTTCAAAAAGTAAGGTTTATTGGCATAAACTATTCGTTAAACAGTAATTGGTTTGCACGCCAACAGGTGTTTTGCGAGCTAGTGACTTTGGTTGCTACTCGTAACACCGATTCTTCTAACATGGTTTTTCATTCTATATTGGATTTTTTATTTTAGGATGGAATTCAACTAAAAGTTTGACATTACAATTTGGTTCAATTCCACGTGGACAGTCTTAGTGAAATTTCTCAAATGTAATTAAAGTCTAAACTCTTTTTGTTTTCTTAAAATTGAAACATCAAAATTTTTAAGACAATATTTTAATTTTAAGTTATCCCAAATACACTTGTTTAGGTGTATAGTCTGGATCATCTGAATATTTTTTTATTAGGTCTGTTATATCGTTAATGATTTCATGAAGTTCAAGTTCAGGTTCTGAATTTACCATTAAAAGTGCCTTACTGTTAACAGGGATTGTCAGACGATTAATTTTTGCATATTTTGTTATTGAATACAGTGGTTGACCAATTATAGGTGAATCATTTTGACGAGTTCTCCATCTCATATATGCATGAATTAAAGTATCATTAGTTTTTTCTTTGTCAAAATATCTGGTAATTCCTTTTTGTATTTTTTCCCAAATCTGTATATTTCCAGTTTGGTAGATTCCAGCATATCGAATTTTAGAATTCAGTTTTAGAATATCACTATTTAGGCTATTGTAATCCATACATAGTGTAGATATTGCTGGTAATTTAATTATCTTTACTAACAAAAGGTGGAATATCATCCAATTTGAGAAAACTGCCCTAGACTTGAAAATTTAATATTTGTGGGGATTTTTGAAGACAGTTTGTACATCAATCGCCTAGAGAGATGGATCCATGTTATACACTTTCTGGGATACTACATTCTATCAGGAGCAACTATGCCAAGAAGATCTAGTGACTTTTCAAGAGTAATTTTAAATGAATTCACAATGCAAAGACGAGAATTTTCTAAGGCTTTATCGCCTAATTCCAAAACTTTGACATGCTCATAAAATGAATTGAATACAACGGCTAAATCATGACAGTATCTTGCAATAACTTTTGGAGACAAGTTATTTGCAGCATCACGAACTTGCATATCAAACATACCAATTGTTTTAATCAAATCTAGTTCAGGCTGTTCTTTTAGCAAAGAGAAATCAACATCGATTAAAGGAGCACGTTTAGATTTTTCTAATATTCTTGCAGCTCTAGCGTGAGTATATTGTATGTATGGTGCAGTATCACCTTCCAAACTAAGGGACTTTGTTAAATCAAATGTGATAATTTTGTCTAGATCTTGTTTAATCATTTCATAACGCAAAGTACCAACTGAGACATTATGAGCAATTTTTTCAATTTCAGAAGAATCCATTTCAGGATGTCTCTTCTTTGTCTCTTCCTTTGTTTTGTCTTTTAATAGGTCATACACAGAATCAGCATTTACATACAATCCTTTTCTTCCGGACATCTGAGCTTGTTTTCCATCAGTATTCAAACCAAGAATTTTTGCAGTTTCAGAACTAAGAGTAACGGATTCATAACTTAGATGAACATATGCATCTGGAATTGACTTGAATTTAGCCATCAAAGAGGTGATAATTTTTTGTAATCTTGTTTGTCTTGAGTCAATTACAGTGATTACTTTTTGACCAGTAAAGTTTTGGTTGGATTCTTTGTTTGAATCCAAAGTTGTTTGCCACAAAACTCGTGAACGTGGTTGCTCTTTTTCATATTTCTGGTAATGGAAAGGATCTTCAACTAGTCCCAATTTCCATGCAGCATATGGAATGTCTTTGGCAATGTACGTTGCAGTTCCATTACTTCTGACAATTACCTTATCTTCTTCTTTATCTTCTCCACGAATTACCCAACATCCTGCATTCTTACCTTCATTTTCAAATTCTATTAGGTTCATTTCTTTGATCTTTTCAAAAATTTTACTCCATAATCCTGAGCGGATAATCTGAGATTCAAAATTTAGGCAATCATAAAAAACTGACAGATTCCAACATGTTTCTAGTTGATTTACCAAAACCCTTCGTGTAATTTTATCTGCAAATTTAGCAGTTTCAGAATTACCATCTTCAAGTTCTTTAAGAACGTTTTTTCTAATCTCTTCAAGACTAGAATCGGACTCATATTTTTCCGTGGTTTTGACATATACATCATCGCCACAATAATGATCAAATTTCTTTCCATCAGGTGGCTCTTGATCAAATCCAATATGCTTGAATCCAACTATTATATCAGCCACTTGAAGGCCAGAGTCATCAATGTAGTTTAGAACATTAACTTTGTAATTTGCTTTTTCTAAAATTCTAGAGACAGTGTCACCAATGATAATATTTCTAATGTGTCCTATGTGAATAGCTTTGTTAGGATTCACGCTTGTATGTTCAACTACAATTGTAGTATTCTTTCCAATATCAACATCACCAAATTCTGGAAGGTGAGATTCTGAGAGAATTAATTGGCTTAATTTTTCCCAATTAGCAAAGAAATTCAAATATCCTGATGGATGTGCTTCAGTTTTTAAAACAAGCGTATTAGAACAATGTTGATATTTTTCAGATAGCATTTCAGCAATATCCTTTGGATTTTTTTTGAGTTGTTTTGCAAGTAAAAATGAAACATTTGAGCTAACATCGCCAAAACCAGATTTTGCAGGTTCAACAGAAAAGTTTACGTCAGATATTGAAAGATCATCGAGTATCTTGTTGAGGTTATTTTCAATTTCATCGATAATTGATTTGAATGCCATCTTATATCTCAGATAATTTAGGTGCTAATTTATCTAATGCCTCAAGAACACCGTCACCAGCCTTTGCAGAAACAGTCATAGTGGCCTCAGATTTTACTTGTTCAGAAGCATTTCCTAGTGCAATACTTGTTTTTGCCACTTTAAACAATGGAATATCTGTTGCGCTATCTCCAATAGCTATGACATCATCTCGTGAAATAGACAATTTCTTCATGATTTCACTGAATCCCGTACCTTTATCAATTCCTGATGAATTGATATGATAAGCATATTGACTGTCAGATAGTTTTACATCAAGATTATTTTTGGAGACTATCTTTCTTGCAAGATCTAGATCAAATGTCCTTTCTAAAACAACTTCAGTCATTCTAGGAAAAACAGGTTTTTCTTTGACGTTCTCAATACTGCTTTTGATAACTTGAAATGCATTTTTGCATTCTTCAATATTCCCTAACAAAATATGTTCGTTAGAATTAAGGGTAATACAACCACCATTTTCACCAACAGCGATTTTTGTAGTTCCACCAAACACAGCTAGTAAAAATCCTTCAACAGAAGAACGCCCAGTTACAAAAATCACATTATGCCCCATGTTAGTTAGATGTCTTAATGCTTCAAGTGCATCCAAATGTATTCTTCCTCCGCCATTTTCAGTAATTGTGCCATCAATATCCACTGCAAATGTTCTCTTTTTCATAGAAACTGTTTTCTAAACCGAATAATATTTGCTACGAAAAAAAGGAAAATCCTAAATAATTTAATCTTAAAGATTTGTTTTGAGAATTTTTGCCATCTATTGTTAAAAAAGGAAAGTAATACGGTTTTATTTGAAAGAAATGTTGCAGGAGATGAATAGTATTGGGAATTCCTGAAAAAATCAAAGCCATTCAAGACGAAATGGCAAAAACCAAGATTAACAAAGCAACAGAGCATCACATAGGTTTACTAAAAGCAAAGATTGCAAAACTGAAAAGAGAGCAAGAAGAGAACATAATTAAAAAATCAGGCATGAAATCAGATGGATTTGATGTTAGAAGAGCAGGTGATGCAACAGTTGTATTAATTGGATTACCAAGTGTTGGAAAATCTACGTTATTGAATAAAATGACAAAAGCAAAATCGAATGTGGGTGCTTTCACATTTACAACAGTGACCGTGGTTCCAGGTATGATGGAATATAGAGGTGCAAAAATCCAAGTTTTGGATCTTCCTGGAATAATCAAAGGGGCATCCACAGGAAAAGGATTAGGAAGGAGAATTTTATCTGTTGCAAGAACAGCAGATCTTGTATTACTTCTATTAGACGTGTTTCAACCATATCATGAAGATGTGTTAATAAATGAATTAGGCAATATCGGAATCAGACTAAATCAACTACCACCAAACATCACAATTGAAAAAGCATCAATGGGAGGTATTGCAGTTGCACAACAAGTAAAACTTACAAAAATTACAGAGAAACACCTTAAAGACATTTTACATCTTTATGGAATTGTTAGTGCTCGAGTTGTTACTAGAGAAGACATCACATCAGAACAACTAGCAGATCACATTGCTGGAAATATCAGTTATTCAAAATCAATTACAATTTTAAACAAAATTGATTTAGTTGACAAAAAGTTTCTAAAAAATTTGAAGAAAAAAATTAAATCAGAAGTAATTGAAGTATCTGCAAATTCAGAGATCAACATTGAATTACTCAAAGAGAAGATCTATGAGAGATTAAAATTCATCAGAATTTACATGAGACCAAAAGGGGGAGAAACAGATTTCAAAGAACCGTTAATTGCAAGAGAAGGAGATACAGTGGAAGATATTTGTAATAAACTCCATCGAAGAATGAAAAGGGTATTCAGGTATGGTTTGGTTTGGGGTAAAAGTGTAAAATTTGGAGGACAAAGGGTAGGGTTGAATCATATTTTGTTAGATGAGGACGTATTAACAATAATTAAGAAACGTGGAACATAATTCAAAAAAATGAGGATGGAACAAGAAATTGAGCACAGATGGTGTAAATATTGTATGACAAAAACAAAACAAGAACTAATTTTTCTTCCAAATATGGCAACATACAAACGTAGAAGAAAATACAAATGCACAATTTGTGGTAAAACTAGTTGGCTGCAAGGTAGAAGACCATCCGCAGAAAGTGTTTATTGAAAAATTTTACGATCAAAAGAAAATGTTTTGATCAAAAAAATTTTTGTGAAAAAAAATCACTTGATAAATTGTTATCAATGTGTGTAATTTTCTTTAGTTTAACCACTGAAAAACAATGAAAAGGGTGACTCAACAATGGCTACAAAAAGAAAAGTCGCTCCAAAGAGAAAGGCAGCTAAACGCAAAGCAGCTCCAAAGAGAAAGGCAGCTAAACGCAAAGCCGCTCCAAAGAGAAAGGCAGCTAAACG
>SMUY01280513.1_pt1 | contig 17414 bp, 14 predicted proteins | sample 2456441 | NCBI WGS metagenome assembly SMUY01 (sample SAMN11095931, study PRJNA526329) | marine sediment metagenome | biome: Marine sediment; feature: Surficial sediment; material: Deep marine sediment; isolation source: Hadal surficial sediment | place: Pacific Ocean | collected 2014-11 | depth...
GCCTGAATCCAATTCGATCATAAATTGAGAGCTTTATCGAAAGGTCGTTCTGAAAAGTAATAATCCGGAGGTTTATAATGAAAGCACTTCTCTTACTTCCAATGATCTATCTATTGAACACTGGTAACTTAATGGCAGCCGAAAACAAAAATAATGTTGCCAAACGTAACCAAAACCCTATAACCTCAGAGAAAAAATCTTATGGGACGGTCAAGGGTGCTGTTGTAGACAAAAAGACAGGTCAACCATTAGTGGGTGTTAATATTACTCTGGCGGGAACCAGGCGGGGAACAACAACGAATGAAAACGGAGAATTTACCATTTCCAAAATGGCCGCCGGAGAGTACATCGTGATATTTGATATGATCGGGTATGCCAGACAGAAGTTTGACAAAATTATAATAACGTCTGACAAAACAGTCGATATGAAAATCATTGAAATGGCAGAACAACCCATCCCTCTAAAAGCAATTGTGGTGACACCCGGAAGTTATTCAATTATGGGTAGTGAGCCCTCGGTTCGACAAACCTTAACAAGTGAAGATATTAGGATCATGGGTTGGGCAGAAGATATTAGCAGAGCTTTACAAAGGATTCCCGGTATATCTGCAAACGATTTTTCACCAAAATTTAATGTCCGCGGTGGCGATGTGGATGAAGTATTAGTCTTGCTCGATGGAATGCAAATATATAAGCCCTTTCATCAGAAAGATTTTGGCGGGGGACTCTTCAGTACTGTGGATATTGAAACAATTGAAGGCCTCGACTTCTTAACCGGAGGTTTTACAGCAGAGTATGGCGACCGCATGAGCGGTGTTCTTAACATGACAACCAAAACACCAAAAGAGGGGAAGCGCCTAACCTCCCTGGGCTTTAGTGTGATGAATCTGCGCGTTTTTTCAATGGGACCTCTTAACGGAAATAAGGGCTCATGGTTATTCTCTGCACGAAGAGGATACCTCGATATCATTAATACCTTGACGAACAACGAATTTAAACTTACTCCGAAATACTACGATATTATGGGAAAAATTGAACATAAGCTTAATGGAAATCACACCCTGTCCGCCCATTTTTTCCTCGCAAGTGATGAGTACAAACTGGATGAAGAGGAGTTTGAACGAGGTCCAACGATTCGACCTAACATAGATTTTAGTGATACAAAATATGGAAATAACTATGGCTGGCTGACTCTAAATTCGTTTTTTTTCCCGCAACTGCATGCGCGTACCTTGATATACGGCGGCTTGGTTACGCAAAAGAGATTCTGGGATCGGTTTGATGATGATCCGGAGGGCAATCGGAACATCGCCACAATAAATGACAATAGAGACTTTACACTTTTCGGACTAAAGCAGGATTGGTCTTACGAGGCGTCAAAAAATGTCTTCATAAAATTTGGAATGGATCTTAAGAGGCTAAATGTAGAATTCGAATATTCCAAAGATATCATGAATGAATTTATCGCCGCGGATGAAACCTTGATTGATCAAATTGAGACGTTTGAGGCGGACAAAAATCAGAACGGCAATCAGATTGGACTTTATCTGTCAAGCCGCTTCCAAATTCTCACTCCCCTAACGCTCGAAACGGGTCTTCGGTATGACTATGCTTCCTATACTGATGACAAATTATGGAGTCCCCGCATAAATATGGTTTATGCATTGGCCAGTTCCACCTTTTTGAGGGCAGGATGGGGGTATTTTTATCAAACTCAAGGCATCGATGAGTTAAGAATTGAATTCGGCGAAACTTCATATCATCCGGCTGAACTGTCAAAACATTTTGTGCTTGGTCTTGAACACCATTTCACTAATGGCATGCAATTTCGCGCTGAGGGATACCTAAAGAGAGTCAGCCATGTGCAGGATGCGTATATCACATTCAGAAACATTGATGAATTTTTTCCCGAGGCCAGGGATGATCTGATCAAGTTGATTGTCGATGAAGCAAACACCAAGGGTGTTGAGCTCTATTTGAAATATGATGCCGGGAATAAGTTTTCATGGTGGTTGACTTATGTCCTATCCGATGCGAAGGATGATATTTTAGATGTCCAGTATGAAGGCAGGCTTGTTAAGCAGACAGGAGAGCTACCCCGGTTCTGGGATCAAAGACATACCGTCAATCTCGACGTTAATTATCGTGCCAGTACAAAATGGCATTTCAATTTTGCCTGGCAATATCGAACGGGTTGGCCCTATACCCCTTTTGAGGTAAAGCGCATAGCCAGAGGTGATGGGACGTTTGCCTATTATCACGATTACGGTCTATTCAACGGTAACCGATACCCTGCATATCATCGTTTGGATATCAGAGTTAATAGATATTTTAATATTTCAAAAGGGAAAATTACTGTTTTTCTTCATCTTATTAATGCATATAATCATGTAAATGTCAATAATTTTGACTTTTCCATATTGGAAGAAAGTGCTGATAGTTTTCGCTCTGAAGTCGAAGCAGAAACCTGGTTTGGTATTCTGCCATTCATAGGAGTGAGTTGGGAGTTTTAGTTCTAAAGTTGGACAATACCAGAAATCGCTCTCTACCCAAAACAGAGGGAGATTTGTGCGCTATGATTCCAAGCCACGGGCGAAGCTTTGAGATAGCCCACAATATGATGATGAAATCAAAATTGATCCTGGCGGGACTTTGCGGATATCCTTAGAGTTCTATACGTGAGGAGCATGACATGAGAAACAGAATTCGTGCAGCATTGACAATTTGGATGATAGTTGCGGTTTGTGCGGCTGGTTGCGTAGGTCCCCAGAACTCGATGTGGCAGGAGGAGTTTGGTATTTCGGAACGCACCTTGGTTCCAACAGGACGCAACCAGTACTTCATTCTGGAGCCTGGATTCCAACTCGTTCTGGAGGGAAAGACCGGCTTCTTGGGGAGGAACTATGAAAAACTATCGATAACTGTTCTTGATGAAACCAAGAAAGTGAAAGGGGTCATCACTCGAGTCGTTGAAGAGAGGGAATGGAAAAACGGCAATCTCATTGAAGTTTCAAGAAATTTTTTTGCCATCTGTGAGAGAACAAACGACGTCTTCTATTTTGGTGAAAACGTTGATATGTACAAGGATGGAAAACTGGTTAGTCACCACGGTGCTTGGCTCGCCGGCAAGAACCGTGCGAGGGCTGGCCTGATCATGCCCGGCAAACCGAGAGTGGGCATGAAGTACTATCAGGAGATTGCCCCTGCTGCGGCAATGGACCGAGCCGAGATCCTCAGTCTTGACTACATGTTCGAGACCCCAGCGGGTTCGTTCTCCAAATGCCTAAAGACAAAAGAAGGCTCGGCTCTCAATCTTCTGGAAAGGGAATTCAAAACCTACGCTCCCGGAATCGGGCTTGTTCAGGACGAGAAATTACTCTTAACCAAGTACGGATTCATCAACATGAACTAAGCCGATTCTGTTGAACGAGTCGGAAGCGGGCGACGCTTTACAGCGCGCTTGAATCGCGACGTCTAAGAAGCCAATTGTGTGGATTAAATGCGCATTTTAGTCATTGAAGACGAGCAAGATGTTGCCGCTTTTGTCAAAAAGGCCATGACAGAAGAAAAGCACGCCGTGGATATCGCCCACGATGGCGCTAAAGGTCAAGAGTTGGCGTTATCTGAATCTTACGACTTGCTAATTCTCGATATCATGCTACCCAAAAAAGACGGCCTTGCTGTCCTAAAGACGTTGCGCAAAGAAGGTATACAAACGCCAGTGCTCATCCTGACTGCCCGGGGTGATGTTCATGACCGAGTTATGGGACTGGACGCTGGTGCGGACGACTATCTTCGGAAGCCTTTTGCTGTTGCGGAATTGCGGGCAAGAGTGCGTTCGCTTTTGCGCAGACAATCATCGAGTAGGGCACCCGTTTTGAGGACTGGAAATTTAATTCTGGATCCCCTTACCCATGAAGTCCGACTTAAAGATAGACTCATTGAGCTGACCAACAGAGAATACGCTATCCTCGAATACCTTTTGAGAAACAAAAACCGTCTCTTGAGTAAAGGTATGATCGCCGAACATGTCTGGGATTTTCACTTCAGCAGCGATTACAATTTGATTGAGGTTTACATTCGCCGCATAAGAAATAAAATTGAGAGGGATCAACAACGCCTTATTCATACGGTACGAAATGGCGGCTACGTCATTCGAGATCCTGAAAAATGAAGTATTCTATCCGTACACGCCTGACCTCCTTAATCACGCTGATCTACTTAAGCGTTTTCTTTTTTCTACTCGTTGCTGGCGCGTTAGCGCTTTACCTCGGCCTTAAGGAAGAGATTGACAAAAAATTGCAATTGGAGCGGGACCAGATGATCGCCCTTTTCGAAGCGGATTTTACCGGTTTGTTATCGGTGACAGGAGCTACCCGCGATTCACTCGCTGACGACTTCCTCGATGATCTCAAGGAGATGTACGGTTATAAAGATCAATTTGTGATTTTCTCTGTGAAAACAGAGACGGGTCGGCACACTTACAGCGATGGTGGCATAAAAAACGTTCAACTTTTGCTTCCTGAAGGCTTTCTTTCCAAAGCGGAGGGATTTTACAATCAACGCCTTGGCGGAAAATTCTATCGTGCCGTCATCACCAAACCCAATTGGGGAACACTTGTTGTTGGCATGGAAAACCAAACCTTCTTTGAGGTAGCGGATGAGCTTGCAGAAATACTCCTGCTTGGCGTTCCCCTAACGTTCATTTTAGTCCTGCTTGGCGGACGCTTTCTCGCCGGCATTGCAATGCGCCCGGTAGTCGCCTCTGCTGAAGCAACTGAAAAAATCACCATGACAAATCTGAGCGAGCGGCTCCCAGAATACACAGGCAAGGATGAATTTGGCAAGCTTGTCTCTACCTTAAATCGCATGATTGCACGTCTGGAGGAGGGCATTAATCGGGTGCAGCAATTTACCCAGGACGCGGCGCATGAATTACGAACACCGCTCACGACGCTTCGAGGTGAACTGGAGCTCGCCTATCAAAAAAGCGATCTCTCCGATGATCTCCGCGCTTCTATACAGAAGTCACTGGACAAGGCTATTCTTATGAGTAGGATTGTGGAGAATCTAATGCTGCTTGCGCAATCAGACACAGGCAATTACCCTATTCAGAAAAACACATTTCGATTTGACGAACTTGTTAAGGATGCAGTCGATGATATGATGTCCCTCGTCGATAGCCGCCCAATCAGAATTCGGCTGAAGCATTGTGATGAAATTCTATTATCAGCCGACAAGCAGCTAATTCACAGACTTGTCTTGAATCTATGTGATAACGCTGTCAGGTTTACCAGGACAGGTAAGATAGAAGTAGCCTTAAGCAGCGATGAAAAGAATGTCGAATTTGTGATCGTCGATACAGGCATTGGCATCCCACGAGAAAACCTCCCTCACATTTTTGACCGATTTTACCGCGTTGATAAAGCCCGAAGTCGTGCAAGAAACGGTGGTAGTGGTCTTGGCTTGTCTATTTGCAAATGGATAGTGGATGCTCATGATGGCAAAATCTTAGTAGATAGTGAAGTGTCAAAAGGAACGAGTGTTACGGTCTCTCTGCCTCTCAACAATTCTCGCTAAAACGGGTAGCGTGTTCATGAATTTCATTGCCTTGTTCTCCATAATAAATCTCGATTTTCAGCTTTTGAAAATAAATGGTGAGATTGTAAACGTAAATTGCGCTATGCACACTCCACAGGATTCTTATTGACCATGAGCGGGCGGGTTGAGGTAGTCATCTTTTGGTTCGCAATGCTCTCACTGCAGAGCAGCGGACACGGACAAGAGCTACAAGATCCACCAAAACAAAGTCCGTCCAACTCCATCGCTTCCACGGTGGGCGGTGATATTTTGCATGTTCTCTCCTCTCCATTCCGTCTAAGCCGGGACAGCAGCTTGAAACTGCTCGCTCTTACTGTCGCAACCACCGGCTTCATGACTTTGTTAGACGATCGTATCGATAAAAACTTTATCGAAAGGGATGATTTCTATGTAAAACCCGCCATTGGGTTGGCAAAAATTGGCGATGGTTATGACGTGATTTCTTCTAACTTTGTTCTGGCGGGTTTATCAGTGTCCATGCTTGCCGGGGGTCTCATTCTTGATGATAAAAAGCTTTTAGAGACGACACGTTTGGTGGTTGAATCGTTTCTAATAGCAGGAGCTATCACACAATTAGGAAAAAGGGTTTTGGGGAGATCTCGTCCCTACACCGGTGCAGGTACAACTGAGTTTGAGCCTTTTAAATTTCGAAGTACGACAGACTCACGTTCGTTTCCTTCGGGACACACGACCAGCGCGTTTGCCATGATGACCGTTCTTGCCAAACAATACGACCACTTGTGGATCAAGATCCCGGCTTATACGATCGCGGTATCAGTCGCCATGCAGCGCATCGAAAGCCGCAATCACTGGGGCGCGGACATCGTTGTAGGGGGTGTCATCGGCTACTCGGTCGGAAATGCGCTCGTGAACAGGTACAGGCAGCCATCAAAGAGCTGGTCTGCAAGTCCTTACATTTTCGGAAATCGCGTTGGAGTTATTGTTGGATTCTAATATGTTCCCTCCTGATGATTTCGCGTTGCCGATTCTTCTGGTCATTTCAACCTCTGAAAAACATGATACCCCAGGTCAGTCTTGACCACGCCGCTCACCTTACCAACCTTTGTGCCCAGAATGGCATTCTCAAACTCTGCTGACATATCCCCCTTCTTGAAGTAACCCAGGTCGCCGCCTTTTGAAGCCGTGTTCTTGTCTAATGATTTATTGAGCGCCAGCTCTGGAAAACTTGCACCGGCGCCAACTTGGATCACAATGGAATCTGCTGCCGCCTTTGTCTTCACAAGGATGTGCCGGGCACGCAAGTATTGCGGGTCGAGCGCTTTTTCCAGGTCATCCATGTATTGCGGCGATACCTTCAGGCCGTACCGCTCTGCTGCTTTGGCGTGCTGCATGGCCATGCCGTAGTTGAATTTCTCAAAATAGGCGTAGGAAAGATTGTTGTGCGCAACGGTATAATTGGGCACGATCTCCAGCGTTTTTTCAAACCACTTGATGGCAGTCTCGATATTGCCGCTGTTCATGTACGCCAGCCCGAGGCTGTTGTATGATTCCACATTAAGCGTGTCGAGCGCGATAGCCTTTTTGTGCAATTCGATGCTCTCGCTGAACTTGCCTTCAAAACGGTAGGTAGTACCAAGATTATTGAGTGAGACAACCATATTGGGGGCTAGTTCCAGCGCTTTTTTGAACTGCTTTTCAGCCTCTCCATATTGGCCCTTTGAGTTGTAAGCCATTCCCATGTTGTTGTGGGCCCTGGCGTACTCAGGATTGATCTCAATCGCTTTCTGCGCCTCTTTGATCGCCAGATCACTCGCCCCAATTGAGTGCAGGGCAAAGGAGAGGTTGTTGTGGGCTTCGGCATAGTCGGAGTTGTACTCGATTGCCAGCTTGTATTCATAGATAGCGCGCCGATAGTCGCCGGCAGCAAGTAACGCAGCGCCAAGATTGTTGTGTGCGAGCGGGTCTTCAGCGTCGAACTGCAGTGCTTTGAGATAAAGCAGGATGGCTTCTTTCAGCATGTTATTGGAATAATAAAGAAACCCGAGGTTGATGTAGGATTTCGCAAATGTCGAATCGGTCTTGATGGCTTTTTGCAACGTTTCAATTGCCTGAGGAATATCGCCTGTTTGGATCAGCTCCAGGGCCTGGCCATTCAATTCCTCAGCGGTTTGTCCACTCAGTGGGCCGGATAGGGCTGCCAGGCATATCAGGCTGGTGAACACAGGAATTCTGATGTTCATTGCGTCTCCTATAAGTATTAGTCCTGAACTTTTACATTTTTTTGCAAGAAAATTCCAATTCGACCAAAGTTCATGGCAGTGCTCGTTTTGCGCTCTTCCTTCTACGCTTGTCGCACTTTTCGTTTGGGGTTTGGCCAATTGGGATCCCTGATAAAAACACTCAGGGACAAGTTTGGAATTTTGCGTCTCCGCCGCGCGAGGAATGTGTCGGCATGAGTCTAATAAAAATGCTGTAATTCATGCCGCCAGCATAAATATATTTAACGCTTTTGAATCTATTGTCGTTCCATATGTAGAAGCATTTTCTTGTGCGAGGGGCGATGCAGGATTTCGTCGTGTACCATCACCACGTGACGCCGTATTTGTCCTTGCATTTTACATGTCATGCGATTAAATTGCAATTTACTTTTTGCTTGCCGTTAAGGAGGACATGAAAGTTTGACGCATCTCTGGTTGTGAGTCCTACCGGAGTTGCATTTTTCGGAGGGAAAGGATGTATTCACTAATTCTGATTGTGCTTCTTTCATACCTGATAGGCTCTTTCCCGACCAGCATTGTTTGGGGAAGGATGACCCGGCGGATAGACATACGCGAGTATGGCAGCGGGAATGCCGGCGGTACCAACGCATTGCGCGTACTCGGTTGGCAAGCCGGTTTAGTCGTGGCGTTGATAGATATCGGCAAGGGCATGTTGGCTGCTGCCTTGGTATCGAGAATCCGTATTGATGCGATGCCTATCGAGCATGAACTCGTGCAGATTATTGCCGGTACCGCGGTCGTGGTCGGCCACATCTGGACCGTGCTGGCATTGTTCAAAGGCGGCAAAGGCGTTGCCACTGCGGCAGGCGTCCTGCTCGCTATTTACCCATGGGTGGCGTTGATTTGTTTCTCCATCTTCGCGACTGTCGTTATCGCCACACGCTACGTTTCACTGGGTTCCATCACGGCCGTTTCGTCCATTCCGTTCGTCCTGATGATGATGGACCGGATGGGCAGGCAGACGTCGAACTCATCCCTGTTCTTCAGCGTGCTCATTGGTTGTCTCATATTTTACACACATCGTGGGAATATCCGCCGGCTGCTCGATGGCACGGAGAATCGCTTCGAAAAAGAATTATTTAAGAAAAGAGCGTGAGGCGATGCTGGCAGAGGCAAAGGCACGCCACTCTAGAAAAATCGATGCGCTCATCACGCTTCTGGGCGATGACGACCGCAAGGTAAGATTTCTCGCTCGTCGCCATCTCCATGATTTGGGAGAACCGGCTTACAACCAGCTCGAAAAAGTTGTTACACGCGATGTCGAAGGGCGAATTCGCATAGAGGCGAGCGTGATGCTTGAAGAGCGCCGTTTGGACGTGCTGGCGCAGACGCTTGAAACCTTGAACCGTTCCGAGTTTGATCTCGAGAAGGCGAGTTTCATTCTTGCCACGATCGAATACCCATCTATTGACATTGAAAACTATATCAAGCAGATCGACGATCTTGCGCAGGAGGCAAGAGAACGGATCGGCGGCGAAACGGATCAGCGCAATCGCATTAATCTGATAAGCGACTTTCTCTTTCATGAAAAAGGATTTCGTGGCAACGCAAACGCCTACTACGATCCTCAGAACAGTTACCTGAACCGCGTGCTGGACCGGCAACTTGGCATTCCGATTAGTCTGTCGGCGATTTACCTGTTTGTGGCGCGGCGACTTGATCTGCCCATCGACGGTGTTGGCCTGCCAGGGCATTTCATGTTGCGATGTGGCGACAAGAGCGACGTGTTCTATATCGACGCGTTTAACGGTGGGAACATTCTCTCGAAGCAGGAGTGTTCGGCTTTTCTCAACAAGATGGGGTATCCGTTTTTGGATTTGTACCTCGCCCCTGTTCAACCGAGAGACATTCTCGCGCGAATGATTCGAAACCTGGCTCTGATCTATTTACAGACTGACCAGGAAAAGAAGGTTGATGTTCTGGAGCGCATATTCAGCGACTTCGTAACAAAATAATATTAGGAGGAGTAGCAGGTGTTTTGCACAAAATGCGGAGAAAAAATAAAACCGGACGCCAGGTTTTGTCATGCTTGCGGTGCAGCCGCCTCCCAGGACAAGGCCGTTAAACAGGCGGGCGGAACAATGAGGCCACAAAAGCAAAACTGGCTTCATTCATTTGGGGCGTTCTTATTGATACCGATCTTTGCTGTCATCGTAATCTTACTGTTCTGGAAAAACAAGGATCCTGACCCGATCGTCCAGGCGAGTACAAACAATGCGGCGCAGAACGAGTCGCCCAATATGGCTGCTATGCAGCAGGTACATGCTACACTTGAACGCCTGAAAAAGAACCTGGAAGCCAACCCGAAAGATCTGGTTGCTATGGACAGTCTGGCAGTGATGTATTCCATTGCCGGCAGCCACGACAAGGCCCTCAACTACTATAAAATACATCTTGAAATTGAGCCCGACAACAAAGACATCAAGATCGCAATGGCGCTGACCTACCACAATCTTAGGAACGATAGCAGGGCTATTGAACTGTTGCAGGAAGTCTTAGAAAAAGAGCCCGATTACCTGTTCGGGCTTTACTATCTGGCCGAAATTCAGGAGGCGCAGCACAACCACGAGGAGGCGGCCAGACACTGGCAAGAAATAATCGAAAAGCATCCGGGCACACAACTGGCGAAAGCTGCTGAGGAGCGATTAGCAGAGCAGCACGCCGACGAGTAATTCCCATAAGGCAGTTCCAAAGCATTCGTTATCAAGCATGTTTCATCAAACAATGAGGAGAATACTTATGCCATCAGTCGAATTTCAGGAAGCCAACATTACAATTACGGCCGATGAGGGACAGGACCTGCGCAAGATTGCACTGAAGAACAAGGTATCGGTTTACGGCGGTCTCGGGAAACTCTTTGATTGTCATGGCTTTGGCCTCTGCGGTAGCGACCGAATCAAAGTGGACCCGAAGGATTGCGTCACGCCGATGACCTGGAAAGAGAAGCTTCATTTGAATGAAAAGAGCGGCATACGGCTTGCCTGTCAGACCAAACTCTGCGGGGATGCAACCGTTAGCATCGCGCCTGCTTTGGCCCACGGGGAAGAGCTAAAGGAGGGCCTCATGGTATTCGCTGCTACTCTGGTCTTTGGCGGCGGGACGCTGTTTTTCATTGTCTTCATGCTGTTCGAGCTGGCCGGCAAACCGCTGTTTTAGACCTTCTGTCTCAGTGGCTTTCTTGACTGAGGGGATGACTTAGCTCTACTTCGTCTTACCCGCCTGCTGCTGCGGGCTGAAACCTATCGATTGTTGCGATCCCGCTTGATTGTATACCTTGATTTCTTCGAACTGCTTTTCATATTTGCCAACGTTTTCCTTCAGAGCGTGCAAGAATGATTTCGCGTGCTGCGGCGTCATGATGATGCGCGCATAGACTTTCGTTTTCGGCACACCGGGCAGCATGCGAGTGAAATCGATGATGAATTCCGCCGGCGAATGGGAAATCAACGCCAGATTGGAGTAGATACCTTCTGCTTCTTTCTCGCCGAGTTCTACATTTATTTGCTGGTTTGGGGGATTTTGGTTCATCATTCGTTCCTTGTTTTTTATTGCGAAACTTTGTCCCGACAAGTTAGAAAAAATGTCTTAACAATCAAATCAAAAAGTAAGCCTTTGACTCTTTGGCATTTTCCCGCTATATTGGGCTGAAATTGAATATGACAAGCCCGAACCTTTCAGGAAGACACATGTCGCAGAAGTCCCTGTTCCTCATCGATGGATCTGCCATCGCCTACCGCTCGTATTTCGCCTTTATCAAGAATCCCCTTATTAACTCCAAAGGCCAGAACACCAGCGCTGTTTTCGGTTTTCTTAGATTTTTGTTTATGATTCTTGACAACGAAAAGCCGGACAATCTTGCCGTTATTTTCGATCCCAAGGGGCCGACCTTTCGCCACAAGCTATACAGCGAGTACAAAGCCACGCGCCAGAAAATGCCGGATGATATGCGCGACCAGATTCCCATGATCCATCAGGTCATCGATGCGCTCAATATCCCCAGAATCGAAGTCGAAGGCTTTGAAGCGGACGACGTGATCGGTACTCTGGCGAAGCGTGCCGAGAATAAGGACTTTATGACCTACCTGGTGAGCGGCGACAAGGACTTCATGCAGTTGGTGGACAAACAAACCAGACTCTATAACCCAAAGAGAGCCGGAGAGGATGTTGAGATTCTGGATGAGACTGGCGTGCTGCAAAAAGTTGGACTGCCACCGGACAAGATTATTGACTATCTCGCTTTGATGGGGGACGTCTCGGACAATGTGCCAGGAGTGAGGGGTATCGGGAACAAGACGGCCGTGCGGTTGATAGAGGAATTCGGCAGTTTGGAGGCCGTTCTGGAAAACGCTGAAAAAGTAAGTCGAGCCAATATCCGCGAAAATTTGAAAACCTGCCACGACGTTGCCCTACTCTCAAAACGGCTTGTCACGATTGATCGGGACGTTCCTCTGGACATTGAGCCAGAGTCCCTGAAGTGTGTCGAACCAGACCATGAAATGATTGTTGAGTTGCTAAAGGGGTTGGAATTCACCAGCCTTGTGGAGCGTTTCCAGATCGGACAGAAAAGCAAGAAAATCACAAGCGAAATCGTGGACTCGCCAGACAAAATCCAGAAACTGCTCCGCATCCTGCAGAGCGCCGAACACTTCGTGGTCGATGTCGAAACCACGGACCGGGACCCGATGCGGGCAGAGGTCGTCGGGCTTGCGTTTTCCGCCAAGGCAGGCGAAGCATTCTACGTGCCGGTTCACGTGGAGAAACGCCCGGTAGGGAACGGACCGTCCGTCGTGCGCGAAATGTTCCTGAAAGCAGATGGTGACCTGTTCGGTGGCCTGCCGTTGAATGATTCTCTGAAACCTATTCTGGAAGACCCGAACAAGAAAAAATCTGGTCACAACATCAAATATGACATGTTGGTGCTGGCGCGCCACGGCATTGCGCTGCAAGGAATCTCTTTCGATACGATGGTGGCATCGTATCTGATCAATCCCACATTCCGGCAGCACAATCTGGACGCCCTGGCACTTGAGCATCTAAACTTTCAGAAAATTTCGATCTCAGACTTGATCGGCAAAGGCAAAAATCAACTCAGCATTGCTGAAGTTGAGTTAGGCAGAGTAGCAGAGTATGCCTGCGAAGATGCAGATATTACGCTGAAGCTGACCGAGAAATTTGAGCAGCAGTTGCAACGCGCAAATCTGACCGACCTCTTCCGGGATGTGGAAATTCCGCTCATTCACGTGCTGGCAGACATGGAAAAGACCGGCGTGGCGCTCGATCTCGATTTCCTGAACAAAATGTCCATACGGATGAAAAAACAGGTGGACGGCCTGGTGAAGAGCATTTATGAAATGGCGGGAGAAGAGTTCAACATCAACTCTACGCAACAACTCGGCGAGATCCTGTTCGAAAAACTGCAACTGCCGAAAAAAAAGCGCACGAAGACCGGCTACTCCACCGACGCAAAAGTGCTGGAGGAGTTGGCTGCACTACACGACCTCCCGCGCATGTTGCTGGAATACCGCGAACTCACCAAATTAAAATCGACGTACGTTGACGCCCTGCCTGGCCTGGTGAATCCGGAGACCGGCCGGCTCCACACCTCATACAATCAGACAGTGGCCGCCACGGGCCGGCTGTCTTCCAGCGATCCCAACTTGCAGAATATTCCGATTCGGACCGACATGGGAAGGGAAATTCGGCGCGCTTTCGTGCCCGAAGACAGAGACCACGTTATTCTCGACGCGGATTACTCGCAGATCGAGCTGCGGGTGATGGCGCACTTGTCCAAAGACCCGGTGCTGCTGGAAGCGTTTCAAAATGAGGAAGACATTCATTCGAAGACAGCATCGCTGATATTTCAGGTGCCGCCGGAAGATTTGACGCATGAGCATCGCCGGCGGGCGAAGGAGATCAACTTTGGCATCATGTACGGCATGGGCATTTACGGACTCGCCTCGCGGTTGCACATCTCAAACGAAGAGGCGCGCGATTTTATCACGAGTTATTTCGCCCTCTACTACAAAGTGAAAGAGTTCATCGACCGGACCCACCAGCAGGCGGAGAAAAATGGTTTCGTGACCACCATCCTAAACCGACGACGCTACCTGCCGGAAATCAACAGCAAAAACCGCAACATCCGCGAATTTGCCAGACGCACAGCCGTGAATACCCCGATCCAGGGTTCGGCGGCCGAATTGATCAAAGTGGCAATGATCAACATTTGGAAAAAACTGAACGAACGCGGTTATAAGACCAAAATGATCATGCAGGTACACGATGAACTTGTGTTCGAAACACCAAAATCCGAGGTTGATGAGATTAAGAAGCTCGTCAAGCACGAAATGGAGCATGCCCTGCCGCTGGATGTTCCAATCAAGGCCGAGATAGGCATCGGCCCCAACTGGCTCGAGGCGCATTAGACCAGCCAACGATGGCTACTTTCACTTCCTGTTCCCCCGATTCTGCACGTTTCTTTTGTTATTCAAAGAGTGTCCTACAATCACCAGACCCTGCAACGCCAGATAAGGCTCGTGGATGGTTTCTTCTGGCATCTGTGGCATCAGCAGCCTGCCAGCGCCGCCGGTTACAAGGCAAATCGGTTTGGTGGTAAGTGTTTGCTGGTAGTGCCGCACGAGTTCCTTTACCGCGCCCAATTGTCCCCAGAAAAGCCCGCTTTTGAGTGCGTCTCTTGTGTTCTTGCCGACCGGATCGGGCGTGCGCCGGGCCAGCTCAGGGTTGCTGATATGCGGCAACAGCGCCGTGTACTGGTGCAGCGCCGTCGCGCCAAGCTGGAAACCGGGCAGAATAGCGCCGCCTTCGAAAGCACCGTCCGCGGCCACGAGATCGACAGTGGTCGCCGTGCCGCTGTCGATGATGAGCATGGGTTTGCCCGGCGGCCGGATGATGTTGCCGGCGATGGCGTTGAGCAGCCGGTCCACGCCCACCGTGCGCGGTGAATTGACATTGATCTTGATGGGCAAAATGAAGGGATTGTCGATCACAACCGGTTCCGGCCAGATAGACTTCGGCCAATTATCCAGAATCATGTCCCGCCCGCGCGGATTCACCCCGCCCAGAATCACGGAATGGACACTCCCCGGCGCGTCAGCGGTCCAGGACGTAAGCTCATCCCACGGCACAGCCTCGTCCAGGTTTATGGCCATAGACCGGATATATTCAGGCAAAGCCCCACCCGGCCTAAAGTCACGATTCTTTTCAAACAGCCCCAGCTTGATGCGGCTGTTGCCCACGTCTATGGTGATCAGTTTTTCGCGGGAATGCTTTTCGGACATGAGTTAATCGTGGACTTCTCCACTACCGTTGTCTGACAAATTCTCCACATGTGCATTTGCGCAGGAGCTTCAAAATAGAGATTCCAGCGAAAAGAGTCAAAGTAATTTTGGCCTGGCTTTGTTTTGCCGTGACTATTCAGCTGTCAGCTGTTAGCTTGCAGGCAGATTCTTAGCGTCCTCTGTGCCGCTGTGGCCAAAGGTATGAATTAATCAGGTGAGCCCTCTTTCGCTCACGAGCTTCCGGTAGTAGTTCGCCTCCTCGATTTTGCCCCGCTTGCGAAACCCCTGTTCAAGAATTCGGCATTTCTCAGTGATGGTCGCAATGACCAGATCTTTGGCTTTGTCTGTCAATTCGGGTTCGCGCAGAAGCTTGAGCAGCGCGGTGACGCGGTGGCGGTCCAGTCCCCACCCGGCCGAAAGTTGACCGGGATGCCCGCCTTTTTTGATGATCAGTTTTTGTGGGATAAAGTGAAAGGGAAATCTGAGTGCGGCGCGCAGCCAGAGGTCGTAGTCTTCGCACGCCGGCAAATCCTCGTCAAACAGCCCGACCCCATCGAAAAACTCGCATCGCATCAAGACAGAGGAGGGGCTGACGATGCACAACGGCACGCATTTCTCGAAAATCCATCCGGAGAATTTGCGGTGCTTTTTCTTTTGGTTGACACGCACACCGTGCCGGATCCAAATTTCGTCCGTGTAGCAGACCATGGCATCCGGGTGCGCGTGCATAAAATCGATCTGAACTTTCAGTTTGTTTTTCTGCCACAGGTCATCCGAATCAAGGAACGTGACAAACTCCCCCCTGACCGCCGCGATACCGCGATTGCGCGCCGCGCTGGGACCGCGATTGTCCTGGTACAAATAGATGATTTCAGCGCCTAATCCCTCGACGTACGCTCGCGTCCCATCTGTGGAGCCGTCATCGACGACGATCAGTTCGAAGTCACGCCAGCTCTGGTTTAGAACGGACGCCACCGCTTCCCGCAAAAAGTTCAGGCGATTATACGTTGGAATAATGACGCTGGTCTCGATCATGTTGATATTTATATCAAAATTTACTATCATAAGCAAGTTTTGTAATAATACAAAGACTGCCCTAGCGCGGCAGAGCCACAGCCAAAGATAAGCCACGGATTGACCTGGAGCGGCGAAGCCACAAATTCCAAATGACAAATTCCAAGCATATGCCACTAATTTTGTCAACCTTTTTGGGGACGGTAGTTGTTGTTTGGATTTTGGTCATCGTGATTTGTGATTTGAAAATTACAAACCCAGAAAGAAAACCTTGCTAAGAAAACAAGGCTTTACGAGCTTGTAGTACAAAGAGGCATACCGATGAACATGAAAAAACTTGGCAATTCCGACCTCGAGATTACGGCACTTGGCCTGGGCACCTGGGCGATCGGCGGCGGTGGCTGGGAATTTAGCTGGGGCAGCCAGGATGACCGTGACTCCGTCGCCGTCATCGTCCGCGCGCTGGAGCTCGGCATCAACTGGATCGACACGGCACCCGTTTACGGTCTTGGCCACTCCGAAGAAATTGTTGGCAGCGCCATCAAAGAGTACGGCGAAAAACCAATCGTGGCAACCAAGTGCGGACTCACCTGGGACGCCGGCAGGAATATCCTGCGCAATCTGAAAAAGGACAGCGTGCGTGCGGAAGTGGAGGCCAGTCTCAAGCGTCTGCAACTCGACGTTATCGACCTCTATCAGATCCACTGGCCAGATCCGGACGAAAACATCGAGGAAGCGTGGGAAGCCGTCGCGGCGCTAGTGCAAGAAGGTAAAATAAGGTACGCGGGAGTTTGTAATTTCAACGTCGAACAGTTGCGGCGGGCACAGAAAATTCATCCGGTTACATCTTTGCAGCCGCCGTACAGCATGCTGGAACGCGACATTGAAAAGAAGATTCTGCCGTTCTGCGAGGCGAACAACATCGGCGTGGTCGCGTACAGCCCCATGCAGAAAGGCATCCTCACCGACAAGTTCACACGGCATTTCGTGAAATCCCTGCCTGAAGATGATCACCGAATTGCGCTGGATCCGAATTTCCGCGAGCCCAGGCTGAGCGCCAATCTTGAGCTGGTGGATGCACTCCGCGGCCTGGCTGCCACACGCAATGTCAAAGTCGCGCAACTGGCGGTCGCCTGGATATTGCGCCGGGCTGAAGTAACAGCGGCCATCGTGGGCGCCAGACGTACCAGCCAGATTGAAGAAACGATTCGCGCCGTAGACTGCATCATATCAGAATCAAAACAAGATCTCGATCTCATCGAGA
>SMUY01323227.1_pt1 | contig 17393 bp, 13 predicted proteins | sample 2456441 | NCBI WGS metagenome assembly SMUY01 (sample SAMN11095931, study PRJNA526329) | marine sediment metagenome | biome: Marine sediment; feature: Surficial sediment; material: Deep marine sediment; isolation source: Hadal surficial sediment | place: Pacific Ocean | collected 2014-11 | depth...
AGGAACGATTGCGGCAGACAATAACTGACGCATTTACCGCTGAAATGTCTAACAGCGAGCGATTTGAACTTGTTGAAACCACCGGTCCGGACACTTTACTGGTTCGTGGAGCGCTACTTGACGTCGTGTCGAATGTACCACCGGATCGAATCGGACGGAGTTGAATTTTCCTCTCCAGCGTCGGCGAAGCGACACGGGTAATAGAAGTCAGAGACTCTGTGACTTTTACCATTATCGCGCGCGCCGTCGACCGTCGGGCCGCGGCCAGGTCGGGGACTGCGATAGAAGCCAATACCGTTACCACCTGGGCAGAGGTCAGGCGGCTTGCGAATCGATGGGCTCGACAACTCCGTATCGGTCTCGAATCGATGGATTCGAAAACTTGATGTTCGAATTAGTCATCAAGATTACGAAAATCGGCTTGCTGGCATTCTGGTTTGCCGTCGCCCTAAGTCTGTTCTCGCTGTTAGGGAAGCCTTACAGCCAAACAATCCTGTGGATTGGAGGTATCTTGCTGGTGATTCACCTGGTCGAATATCTGTTCGTCAGGTCCAGGGTGGCGGAGCGAAATAATGGCAACACCGGTTTTATACAGACAATGTTATTTGGTTTTGGCCACTGGCTGCCCGTGCTCAAACGACCTGACCAGCCAGAATAATTCATGAGTGCCAGCTTCCGAAAAGGAAAACGATAGAAGATTCAAACGGCTCTGCAATTGTCGGTGCATGTCGGAGCGATACAGATTACGCCTGCCGTGCTGTTGCTTCCTGTGCCGGCACATCAGGTATTTCTGTGCACCAAACGCGGCCAGGCTGAGTCGCCGGACAACGGTCCGTATTTGGACTCCTCGACTAAAGCGAGCAATCCGCAGGAAGAGGATCGGGCTGGTTCCAGCGACGATTTTCTTCGTCCAGAAAATGCTCAGCGTGCAGATTGTCGCCCTGCATGCGGAACCACTGAGTAAGCGAGTCGCGGACCAATGGCAGGTCATTCGAAAACCGGAAGCCGTCGTCCGGCATTGCGGGGGTTAGCAAATCGTCTCCGCCAAGCGCCAGAAAATCATTCGCCAGAACTCTGACATTTTCTTCATCCTGAATTTCTCTGCCATCAGCCAGGAGCATCGCGATACTCATTTGATCATCAGCGCATTCGACAAATACGCGCATGCCGGAAAATCCAGCACGTCGACCCTCTCTGTGTACCTGATTTGCGATGATTCGACGCAGGTCTACGCCGGATATATCCAGGATGACCACGCGATTATCAAACGGGAACATCTGAAAAACGCTGCCGAAGGTCAGGTTTCCTGATGGCAAATTTTCCCGAATACCGCCGGAAACGTTGTGCATTGCAATGTCAGCATCATACATTTCAAGCAGGGCTTCAGTCATCAGGTTGCCAAGCGCCGATTCCGGATTTCCGTCAAGCGTTATCGGTGTTTCGAGATACGGACCGAGCTCTTCCGCTTTTATTTCGCTGACCCGCTGGGCGGCACTTTCGGCTATTGCAAGGACCGCTTTGCCCGGCACAATTTGCTGATCTTCATAAGTTGCTTCAACAACCGCATCGGACTCGTCATCGCGTGCTGCACACTGACCGCTTTCCGTATTAACGTAGCGACAGACAGGTTGTGGTGGGTACACACGGCGGGTCTTGGTGGCGTGAGTCCTTCGGTCGATCGTGAAATCGACACGACCAAACGCGCGCGTATTGGAAAAACTCGATGTAATCGATATGCCGTTTACAATATGCGCTATGCCGGCATGCGTATGGCCGGCGATGATGTGATCGACCAGCCCAGGGGGCAATTCACTGGCGACCTGCATGATTTCTCCGGCAAGGTCGCACGATGACAGATCCAGTGGATCATCGAATTCGTTACAACGGCTACCCGCATGTGCCGTCACGATTACCAGGGCGGCGCCGTTTTCCCGAAGTGCCTGTGCTTCGCGGATAATTGATTCCGTTAACGGCGCGACCCGCAAACCCACTACGTTGGCGGCGATGGTCGCGTGCAGTGCATCCGCCGCCATCACGCCGATGATGCCAACCTTGATGCCGGCTACTTCCACCATCGCAGAGGGTTGCACATTTTCCCAGGCAACCGGCTGATTGGTCGAGAGGTCGATCAAATTGGCGGCCAGCATTGGAAACTCAGCCTCAGCAGCGCGCAGTTTGAGTGCACCCTGCGGATCGTCAGCATCACTGGCGGGTATCGGTAATGGGCCTGCAGGGCCGAAATCGAACTCGTGATTGCCAATTGCTGCGGCGGTGTAGCCGAGAGCGTTGAAGGCAGCCATTACAGACTCGCCCTCCGACGAATTGGATTCCAGCGTTCCCTGCCACATATCGCCGGCATCGATAAGCAGCATCCCACCGTTGTCTGCTGCACGAACTGCCCTTAGTGCGTCGACATAACCCGACAAGGTCGTTAAACCGCCGCGACCGGGTTGCGGCAGCAGTTCACCATGTACATCGTTAGTGCCGAGAATCGATACGATAACGACATCGTCTTTAGATTCTGGTTCGTCGACAGATTTCGTACAGGCGCTCGCGATGAAAAACAAAAAGACAGCCAGCGTCATGCGCCAGCAAGAAATCGCTATGCCGAGAGTTCTGATACGCATTGTAAACACCACGTAGTATGATCGGAGCAGTATACGGAAATTCGCCCCTAATCTTCAAAACTCCAGGTGTCGCACATACCCCTACGGAACCAGCCTTCCCGGGTGTATCGACCGGGCCAATATTGATCTGTTACGCTGGCCACCATCATCAAAATAAGGGGTTATGGCGGATGTCTGGCTTCCACCGACTGCTGTTTCTTGTTTTCGTATCGTGCGGTTTCAGCACTTCCGGCTTTGCCGCCGAATCTGCGCGTGTTGCGGCAGGTGCCGACAAGACAGTCACTCTGCTGTTCACCAACGACGTTGAAAGCGCCTACGATCCGATCCCAGCGTTCTGGCTAGACGACATTGCGATGATTGGCGGTATCGCGGAGATGACCACGCTTATTCGGCAGCTGCGCCAATCTGAGCCGAATGTTTTCCTGTTCGATTCAGGCGATATTTTTACCGGTGCGCTTGCGAAGCTCACGCAGGGAAAACTGGCTTTCGAACTCATGATCACCATGGGTTATGACGCCATGGCTATCGGCAATCACGAATTTGAATACGGCCACGAAATTTTCGCGTGGGCGAAAAACAGGTCACCCTTTCCTGTACTTGGGGCGAATTTCTTCTACAAGGACACTGATCACCCGTATGCTCAGGCGCACGCAGTCATCGAGCGAGGCGGAATCCGCATTGGTGTGATTGGGATAATGGGGCAGGACGCGGTGTCAGCAATTATTCCATCGTTCATCGCACCACTGGACGTGCGCAGCCCGGTCGAAATGGTCCAGAAGTCTGTCACCGAACTTCGCGACCAGGTAGACCTGATCGTAGTGCTGACACACCAGGGGAAAACCGCCCCGATGCAAACCGATGCCGAGAGCGATCCAAGACTGCAGCGAGATATTGATGTTGATATAGCGCTTGCCGGCGCCGTCGAAGGTATTGATGTCCTGTTGGCGGGTCACGCGGATGCGGGGACACCCCAAGCAGTGGTCAATGAGAAAACCGGCACACTAATCATGCAAACTTACGGTCAGGCGACCCATCTCGGTTTTCTTCAATTAACGCTGGATGGAAAAACCGGCGAGATCATCGATTATGACGGAAAACTCATTCCGGTAGATGCCAACAGGTGGCAACCCGATCCGGACGTCGCAGCCAAGTTGCAACAGTATCGTTCCGCCTATCCTGAACTCCTGGAAAAAGTGGGCAAGTTGAGCGCCCGTATGAACCGCCTGTACATTGAGGAATCCGATGTTGGCAATTTGTTTGCAGACGCATTTGTGGAGGCGAGTGGGGCCGACATCGGTTTCGTTCACAGTGGCAGTCTGCGCAAGGACTTGCCGGGTGGAGATATTCTCCTGGTCGATCTGCTTGATACTTACCCGTTTGTTGACGACGTAATCGTCAAAGAAATGAATGGCGATCAGATTCGGCGCGCGATTGAGCAGTCATTGACGTTGGAGCGAGGGCTGTTACAACTGTCGGGGCTCGAGTTGACATACGATCTTGATCGGCCCGAGCAGCAGCGTGTTGTCTCGCTGCAGCGAAATGGAATGGCGATCACTGCTGCTGATCGGTTTAGCGTTGCTGCACCAGCTTTTCTCGCCGAAGGTGGTGACTTGTACCACGTATTTGCCGAATCGGCAGCAATAAAGAGTGTAGGCAAGGTGTCTGACGTCATGATCGATTATTTCCGCAGGCACGACGTTATCGCGGTACCGGATCGCGGCCGGCAAAAAGACGTATCGCAAGATCTCTGACAGCGTCCGGGTCAATCAGGCCTGCCGTATCGCGTTAATGCGAAGGAACTACAGTCTAAATTATTGTGTCTCGTTGCAGCGCACAGAAGAGCGCGAGAGCAAGGACGCCGCGATGAAGCTCAGCAAATCATCGTGACAAGATGCCGCTCCTACGATTCGGTGCAAAATGTCCGGAACCGACCGTAACAACAGTGTCCGAAATGGTCGGATTCGAACGTCTGCACACCCAATAGCGGACCTTGAGTTGGCTACTGCCGGACACGGATCCATTGCACCAGACGCCGGCCCGCACGTTCGCCTATTTCAACTTCCCCCACGAGGATGCTGCCATCCGGATGTAACCCGATGAACTCTTGATCGACGCCGAGAGGTTGGCCACTTTCGGTAAAGCCGGTGAGTTGCAGCTCCGGAATAAATGTTTCAACGGCGCCGGTTCTGACATTACCAATCCAGATGCCCCGATCATAGCCATAGCTTCCACCGCCCGAAAAACCCATGCGTCGGACGCCGGTTAATGAAGTCGTGCCATCCACCACGTAAATCCTGTCGTCGTCGTCAATTGCAATCGAGCTCGGCCTGCCGAAATGCGTCCACAGACCGACGAACGTCCCGTCCTGCTCGAAGATCTGAATCCGATTGTTGCCCCGGTCAGAAATATAGAGCAGACCCCGTGAATCCATCGCGATGTGATGAGGATCGTTGAACAATCCGCGCTCGGCGGTCGCTGATTCTACTCCGCCGCCGATCTGCATTAAGTATTCACCGTCCTTTGAAAACTTTACGAGGCGATTGTTGCCACCGCGATGACCATCCGCAACCCAGATCTCGCCATTAGGGGCAACCAGCGCGTGGGCAGGTCCGTTGAAATGCATCTTGTCGTCTCCGGGGACTGCAGCCTCACCCAAGGTCATCAAAACCTCGCCCTCAGGGCTTAACTTGAACACCTGGTGCCCCCTACCGATCTTGAAGCCCTCTTCCCCTCGCGGTTCTCCCGCAGGCGACCCTTCCGTCACCCATAGATTGCCTTCGTGATCTACGAAAAACCCGTGAGGCCAGCCAAACAACCCCCTACCAAAGCTCTTTACCAGATTTCCCTGCAAGTCAAATTTGAGGATCGGATCCACATCAACTCCGGCACAATTGTTGCCGCCACACCGGTCCATCAACCACATGTGCTGGCCATCAGGATCCAGGTAGATTCCGGCCACCACACCCAGAGCTCTCCCTTCAGGGAGCTTTGCCCAGCCGTAGTAAGCGCGATACGGATTGCTGTGCTGCGCACTTGATTCTGCCGCTGCAATCAACGCCACCACTGCGAACAACGTGACGAAGATTGATCTGAATTGGTTCGCTTTTGGCATTTCAATTTCTCCTGTGACTTTTGCTAGTCAATGACGGTAGACACATCGCCTCATCGAACGTCTGCTTTCGGCAAGAACTACCCATCGGCACCAACACACCCAGTCGCAGCTTATTGCCCAAAAAGCGCTGCATGAGGGTCTGCAGGGCCGGTCGATCCGTGGGGCCAGTCTGTGCGCTCAAACGAAAGGCCCAGCGGTGGCTGTTCGCTTCCAAACCGGCGGTCCAGTTCCAGTGATCCGGTTTCCGGGTCAACGTGGAATATTGCTACAGAAAAGGCCGATTCGCTAGCATCCGGAGTAACAACAATGCGATTGCCTTTAGGATCAGCGGCAGACCAATGCGGCAGAAAATCGTCGGGGGTGTCATAGCGACTAATCTCGCGTGGCGCGGCAGGGTTTGAGATATCCAATGTCAAGATAGTATTGCTGAACATGACAGGCAGCAAAAGAAAATCGCCGATTAAGGATGGCACCGAACAGCCGAGAAGGTCTGGATAGTTAAGCACAGGCTCGAGCGTGGGCACATCAGCGGTAATGTCAGGTATACGATAAATTCCGCATGTGAAGGTGCTCAACAAGGCGGAACCATCGCTCATCGTCCGTATTTCGAACGGCTCCTGTTCGGACGAGTAATGCTTCGCTTCGCACAGCTCGTCGGGTCCCAGCACACAGGCAGGCGCCACAGGTTCTTCGATTGGTAACACGGACAACGTCTTCAATAGTTTAAGGTCGGATAGTCGCCAGACCTGTACTACGTCTGCAGCCCTCTCCTGCGCATAGAACATCGAGCGTCCGGTCGTAAGGATGCGATCACGCCTGGCGTCGACATCAAGCGAATACGGGCGAATAATCGCGCCGGGAAAGGCCGGATCGGCAGCACTCGCAGTAAGCAGCAATGTACCGTCACTTTCGAGTAGCGCGAGGCCACCGGGATCGCCTTCCTGGGATCCGTCACCGCGCTGCATTGTCATTAGGATTTTGCCATCCGCAAGGCGCCGGTAATCGTGTGTATACGACAGGCCTGGAATCGTCTCCAGTTCACCGATTAGCTTCGGCGCGGCAGGACTGGTCAAGTCAAACATATACGTGCGATCGATACTGAATGCGCTCGCCAAAAGAGGTCCCTCAGTTGGCGCGACTGGTTCCGCGTGATGAGCACCGCTACCCATTCGGTGGATGGGTGTTGTGGCCAGAATTTCTCCGTATCCGGCGCTGGAAGAATCCGCGTTGATCGTGGCGAGGAAATCCGTACCGCCGTGCGACCGATCCTCATCTCTGGCCCAGACGTAGAGGAACGGGCTGATCTGGGCGCCATTAGCCTCCAGCGAATCTGCAGGGGCTTCACGGTCTTGCGCCGCGCAATCTCCCCAGAGTATGAAACCTGATATCAGGATAAGCAGTGAATTGTGATGGCCCATAGTTCCCAGTCCGTTAAGATAGTTCCAGAGCTAACAAAATCGCCAAAAGCTGATTTCATGGGCTGTTGTACTGATGGCGATGTCGAGTCAGCTTTGCTTAAAGAATCATCCGCTGCGAGTCAAAAGCAGAAGATGACCGCATACTTCTCGGGCGGCTGCTTCCGGAGCTTTCCAGCCGCTCACCAGCCAAAAATCAAGATTTCAAATTCTGAGAAACTGCTTTTACCTGCCGGATGCGGTCATTCAATCTCGACTCGATCTGATCAAGTACCGATCATGAAATTCTGGCGAATGCGGTCATTGAAATTTCTCATTTTTCCGCGCGGCCCTGCGCAACAATTGTTGCACAATCTTGGGGCCGCGATCCGGAATGCTCCACGGGCAAACTGCAATGCAGATCGCGCAGCCGGAGTTTTCGTTGAAGAACGGTATGCATTTATCGAAGTCGACGTACCATTTCTCGCCGCCCCGGATCACCGCTTTCTCCGGCAATATGGCTTCCGGTGGGCAGGCATTTGCGCAAACCTGGCAACGTTCGCAGAAGTCGTCAACGTTGTAAGTCCTTTTTGGTGTTGGTAGCAGCGGTATATCAGTCACCACTGCTGCCAGCCGAAAAGAAGACCCGTATTGCTTGTTGATGATGGATCCATGCTTGCCGAGTTCCCCAAAGCCACATTCAATGGCATGCGGAATGAGTAATAGCGGGCCTGCCATTGGGCCGGCATGGTACTCGGCGTCCCAACCCCGCTTGCGAATCCACGCTGTGATGTCTTTCACTGCTTTCGCCCCGCGCCCGTATTGTTTGATCACCTCAGCGCCGGCAGTCATTGCCGGGGCCGTCTTTATTTGCTCGTAGTCATGCGCAACGCCAATCATGATGACCCATTTTTGTTTGAGATTGACTCCTGCAAAGGTCCAGTCGGGGTTGAGTGCTGTGATACCGAACAATTCCATGTCGAGAGTATCGGCGAACTTCGCCAAACCGTCTGACCATTCCTTAGCAGACTGTTGCAAGGGTTCGCCCTGTATGGGAGGTACCTCAATGTCCAGAATTTTGGCACGCTCCTCCCGAGCTTTGTTGACGGCTTCGCTATCGGCGTTCTGCGTGTAAAACCACTTCTGCAGTTCACCATGATGTAGCGTTTCGGGGTCGTGCCAGTAAATTGGTTCGGCACGACGAAATTTCGATTCCCCAATACCATTAATCGCGTTCCCGGAAAGCGCAGGCATCAGCGCAAGCTGGTCCGGTTTTGGCACAAACGGTCGGTATGGTGATTTGGCCACGCTGCGGTCTTTGGGTAGACGAGACTGTAATGATGCCACGATGGGGACGTCAGGGTCAGGCATTGGTTTTACCCATTCCTGGCTGATAACAATCGCCCGCCCAACGGGCTCCAATTCTTATCAGTAATGTAGGAGCCCGCCCAGCGGGCGATTGCCGATAGAGTGTGCCAGATCTGCTCTACAGCGATTCGCAACTACCAGAAACCCAGTACTCGCTCGATCGTCCAGTAAGATGCCATAGTCCCTATCGCATAGGCGGTAGCTGTGGGCATCCACGTTGGCGTCTCACGCAGCACGCGTTTCGCTAGCGCTATCGACAGAAGGATAACGGCGACAAAAGTAAGCTGGCCAAGTTCGACACCCACATTAAAAAACAGCAGAGCAAGCGGTATCGAATTTTCCGGCAGACCGGCCTCGGTCAGGGCGCCCGCAAAGCCAAGTCCGTGCAACAACCCAAACGTAAATGCGACGATCCAGGGTTTGCGCTGCGTCAGCCCCGGTCGACCCCGGCTGACATGAATGATCTCACTGGCAACGAAGACGATGGATAAAGCGATTACTGCTTCGACTGGCGGCTGCGGAAAATTCACGAGACCGAGTGTTGCCGCTGCGAGCGTAAAACTGTGTGCAACGGTGAATGCGGTAATCGTCCAAATTAGATTTCGCGTACCTGGCACAAGAATAAGTAACGCAAGTACGAATAGCAGGTGATCAAATCCGGATAAAATGTGTGAAAAACCAAACAGCAGGTAACTCTTCACCACAGCGAACGCGTCTGGCGTTGCTTCTACGACAAATGACGGTGCCGATGGTGTCAGCCGCGCAACCTGAGTGGCGCCGTCCGGCCGGATAACACGTGCGAGTACGTCGGTGAAAGTGCCGGAGAGACCGTCAATGGCAACTGTCTCACCAACTATTCCACCGGCGCACTGGAAAGTCGCTCTTTCCGTATAGGCGTTGTCGACAATGTGGGCAGATGGCGGGAAGACAGCTTCGCAATTGGCTGGTAATTTCGGATACAAGCCCAGGCGCCGGTCGCCACGCGCTGGAACTTTGAAAACCATAGTGACACCACCCGATTCGGTCAACGTCAGTTGCAAGTGAGCAGGACGAGACTCGTCTGCGCCCGCTGTCGCAGTGAGAAAACAGAAAAGAAGCAGGAAACGAAATGTGCGTGTAGCAGGGATCATTAATTCGCTTCGTACGGCTCGATTGTAATGGTGTAATTTGACTTCATCTGGTCAATGATCAATTGTTGTGTTGACGCGCGAAAATCGACCAGCCACTCTCGCTCAACTTCCGCTCGAATATCGGCAAGCGCCGGCACCGTGCCAGGGACGATTTGCGTAATTAGGACCAGGTGCAAGCCAAAAGGGGAATCGATGGGGCCAGTCCACTCGCCGGTCTGTAGCTCGAATAAAGCTGTCGTAAATTGATTGCCGAACTGTGCGCCAATCACTGCTTGCGAAATGTCGTCGAATTGGTAGGCAATCAAGTGCGATTCGCTTAACTGACTCGGATCGCTAACTCCGCTTTGTAAAGTTGCCAATGTAGAGCCCGCCGCAGCGCGTGAGTCCTCCTGCAAATAAACCTGGGCGAAAGAAATCCGCGCGTCAAGACGAAAACGATCAGGTTCGCTATCCAGAAGCTTTTGTAAAACTTCGTCCGCGGGTTCGACCAGCGTGAAGTCGTCCAAAAGAAACTCCATCTTCTGTCGCAGCCGTCTGCGAACAATCGTATCGTCCTTATCGAGCCCGATGGCCAGCGCCTCGCGATAGAGCACTTCTTCGAGAACATGATTGTCGATGAGTCCGCTTAACTCCGAATCGATCGGTAAGCGCTGGCGCGTTTTCACAAAGAGCGTTACGAAATGTTCTATCTGTCCGGTAGTGACGACAATCTGATCATCGCTCCCGGTGTCCGAATCGGAGACATAATTGAAAAGCAGGAACAGCCCGGCACCGGCTAATGAAAAATGCAATAACGGCTCGCGCATCAGCGCGCGAATGGAGTCCAACACGGTGATGCTACCCCTCGGTTATTCTTAGCCTGGCATTTGCAATGTGCTGACTATGGCGTGTACCAGATCGGCGAAGTGTACGCTCGCTCCTGAGTCGATACCGGTGCGCCGTCCGGAATTGGCACACCGAAACGTAACGCCTCATAGGTGGACCAGCGAGGTGTCGGAATCTCAATTACACGTGCGTAATAAAAAGCGCTCTGCTCAGGATCGAAATCGGAATCGGTCCAGACTGTAGCCAGCTCGGAAGCGCCAATTGTATTGGTGAAGTTTGCGGTTGCCGCATCGACGGTATTGCCGACCGCAGGCAACTTGCCATCACTCCCCGGTGCACGGTCACCGGACCACGCTACGTCATACACTTTTTCGTGCGTATCGCCGCGACTATCCAGCCAGCCTTTAACGATCTGGATTCGGTCAAGGTTGCCGCCAATAGGATCGCGCAACGCGTAGACCATGAATGTAGGCGACCCGCCTTCGGGACGAGCGCGTAAATCGCCGCCCATCGGTACACCTTTCTGATAGCCGGCGAATGCCGGGCTACGACTTGCTATATCTGCATCCGTGTACTCCCAGCCGCCGAAGAATCTGACCATCATGCGACTACCCGTCGTCGCATAGGTCTCCTTGCGCGTCATTGCATCGAAGATAGACGCGCGCGTATTGTCTTTCGCATAGACGGCGGCGAGGCCAGACGCGACCATGCCCCAGCCCATGATCGTACCTTTCTCGTTCTTCAAAAACGGGTGCATCATGCGATCCGGCTTTGGTTCTGCGCCGGTATGTTTGCCGAAGAAGTTGTCTTCCTGTGCGGTCGCCAAACCGGTATGGCTGTCCGTGGAACCAATCATTCCAAACTTGTAGGGATTCGTACCGAGTTTCACTTCAAGCGCGAGGCCGTTTTTCAACGCTGCCCGGGCGTATTCCCCCGCAAGCATGTCATCTGTTTTTATCGTTGGGACTTCGTCAAGATTACCAATGTCCCAGGTTTCATAGTCAGCGAATTCATCGTTCGGAGAGAGGAATGGATGGGCCTCACCATCACCCTTGATCTGTGTTGCTTCGTAGAGAGGCTCCCATTTTGCGCGCTCAGCAACGTACTCCTTGTCGAGTCGCTTGCCGTCGAATTGAGCCCGAAGCGGGAACATGATGCCGTTGGCGAGGTTGCCGTTGTGTGCGATCGCAAGAACATCACCACCGGTCTTGTCCTCGTATGAACCGAGCCACGTCCACAGGTCACGCGGATTCGGACTGCCATAAGGCGGATAGGTCGTATACGGAACCATCTGTGATCCTTTGTCGGCGCCGTCGCGATAGATCACCACGCGATGCATGTTGTTGCCGGTTATCAGGGAGGTCCATTCGTAACCAATGAATGCGGTGAAGTGACCCGGGTCGTTGTACTCCTCTGCCGCGTGAATCGTCCGCTCCCAGACTGATTTAAAGGCCGTTTCATTTGGCCAGTACATTAAGGACGCCGGAAAATTACCGTTCGCGAAAAGACCGATCATTTCATAAGCGACACTGACGCCCTCACCATTTTGAATTTTGTCGTACCATTCACGGCCCTTTGGATCGGACAAGATGGCTTGATTACCAGCCTTGAGATCAGGAAAAAACCCCATGTTATCCGAGTGATCGGTAACAACCAGCCAATCCAGCGGCCGCGATAGTTTTACCGGTATCCCGGTTGACGAGATGATTTCGTCGCCGCGCGCAAATTGCAGCGCATCCTCCGGGCGTAACGTGGCACCAAATGCGCCGGCGTCAAATGAGTTGCCGGTATGCAGGTGAGAGTCACCCCAGAGCGGAAAGGTCGGAAAATCACGCCCGGCATAAGGGGAATAACTCTTGCCGGTATACGCTTCAGAAAGCGCCTCCTCTGGATTTTGCGGCGGCGGAATCTGTGCATTCGCGGTCCATGATGCTGTCAGCAAACCAAGCACCAACAAAGAAGTAGTGATTGACCGGTAACAGGTTTTCATGAGGGACATCCTTTGCTTGATTTTGTGCTGGCCAGCACTGTTGAGGCTTATTCTAATTGCGGCACAGTATACGGGAATTACGTTAGCGGTCACTCCGTATCGACCGCAGGTCGAATTCACCCATGTCCGGGAGGGCTCGTATGGCCGCAAGTTGTGTGACCATGCCATCTTCAAGCCTGGCGATGATTGCCTGGAATTGAGGATCGTTTCTGATCGATGCGAGATTCTGGTTGCTGATGTTCCAATGCCAGCTAAATCCCCAACCAACATCGGCAGCTTGTTGCAGAGCTTGCAATGCGGCTTCATTTTCGCCTTGCAACGCCAGAAACTGAATGTCGACAATGTCGACTACATAGCCATGCGATCCGACCGGTTGCGTGCGCCGGTACCAGGCCAGACCGGCCTCAATAAGCGTGTCTGCGTTGTCAGCTTCATCGGCACGCTGTAACAGCAGCGCCAGATCTGCGGCGGCATTAACATTGTCGACCGTGATTTTCGGTGATAACTGAAAAAGCTCCGGGTGGAGGTCCTGATACCAGCCGCGTGCATCATCGAAGTCACCAGTCAGTAATGCATCGTCACGAACCAGGCGCAGGAAAAACCGGTGGGAGAACCAGCGATCATCCAGTCCGGCTTCGAGTGCCCAACGCGCGATAACAAGCGCCTCATCATGCTTGCCACGCTGCACCAGCACTTGTGCATAACACTTGAGCACGGCAGGTTCTTCTGCGCCCCTCTTCCTGGCTCCTTCCAGGTAGCGATCAGACAGATCGGCAGCGCCCAGTTGGTTGGCGTACAGACCTAAGTGTGCCCAGTTTTCGAAATCCTCAGGATCGATGGCGAAAAACTTTATGTACCAGGGCCACATCAAATCGAATCGCCCAATCCATAAGTACGATTGCACGTGGCCTGCATATCCTTCCACGCTGGTCGCATCTATCTCCAGAATACGCTGCGCGTATTGCACATTTTTCTCGGCGTTACCAATATACATTTCCGCTCTGCCGAGCTGAAAAAGAATTTGTGTCGACAAGGGATCATTCCGCAACGCCCGTTCAAAAACACGGATTGCATCTGTTGGTTGCCCGGTCGTGCGCAGATATGTGCCATACGCTTGCAGACTCCTGGGGTCGTCCGGGCCAAGTTGCAATGCTTTCCTGAAAGTTGCGTCTGCGGTATTTATATCTCCCGCACGCCAGCGCAATTTGGCCAATTCTGCGTGAATTGCCGGAATCCGGTCATCGAGCTCCATGGACCGCATTATTGCCGGCTCCGCAGTTTTCAGGTATTCCCGGTTATCGATTAGCCCCGTCGATAGCAGTTGGTATTGGTTTTCGGCAACCCCTAGCCAGGCCTCCGCATATTCCGGATCCAGCTCAGTTGCCTCAATGAAAAAGCGGCCCGCCTGAGTAAGTGACACGAACGATCCCAGTTTCATCAATTGCTGACCAAGCATGTATCGGTTCAGCGCCTCTGTGCTTTCAGTAGGAACAGAATCTAAAAAGGACTCATCACTTGCGGATAACTGAATATGCAGTTCTCTGGCAATCGTTCTTGCAATGTCACTCTGGACATCGAATACATTTTCGGCTGTAAGTTCGCGATCGTAAGTAGTCGCCCAGATGTGATCTTCCCGCATTGCGTCAATCAACTGCATATTTATTCGCAGGCGATTACCTGCTCGCTGTACCTGACCTTCCAGCACTGTCGCGACATCCAGTAATGCACCTATTTCGGGAATGCTGAGATCACGATCAAGGCGTTCGACCGAGGTGCGCGAGATGACCCTCAGATCACCGAGTTTGGACAACAGCGTCAGCAATTCGTCATGCACTCCTGCCGCAAAGAACTCGGCATCCTCCGCGGCAGCGCTGCGGTTCTCGAAGGGCAGGACGGCGATCGACTTTTCAATCGCGGGCGTACCTGTATAGGGAGCATCATCATCCGTAAGCCAGATCTTGCCGACGAGAAATATCACTGCCACCGCTAGCACGGCAATAATGGAAAAATTGATCTTGCGCCCGGTGATATCAGTGACCGACTCGCCGGGGGCAACGTCACTGGTGCGTTTGACTCCCTCCGGCGTAATCTCGTAGGCCCAGGCAAATATCAGTGCAACCGGTAGGCCCAGGATAAGGAAAGCAACCAGCATTCTTGCCGTCCATTCGGGCAGCAATAGTGCTGGAAACATCACGTCGCCGATCTGCATCAACAGCCAGCTGACGATCATGTAGATTGCTGCAACCCGAAATACGTTGCGCCGCTTTAGTTCCTTAATGAATGAGCCAGACATATAGTCCCTGCAATTCCCGCTTCGATGAAAGAATAGCAAGAACGGCACAGTAAAAGGCGGTGGTTTCCGGCAATCAGGTTGCCGAACTCTGCCTACTTCGAAAACATAAGCTGAATCTGCAACCGGATCTGATACTTCGCAGCATTATCCGGTCGCTCGACGTTGTAATAAGCTGAGGCCTGGATGTTGACGGGTTGATTGCCGAATTTCATAACCTGTCCTATTCCCATGCCCAGCGGGCGATTGATCTCGGTTTTTCACGCCGGCCCCGGAAACTTTCATGAGGCCAACACACCCGACTGCCCTCAATTTTTTGCTATTCTGCAATTTCACTCGAACACTACGCTGCAAGCGAAGGTTTTCACATGTGAACACCGAATATTTCGACGTCGTCATCGTTGGCGCAGGACTATCCGGCATAGGTGCTGCGTATCACTTGCAGGACATGTGTCCTGGCAAGAGCTACCTTATCCTGGAAGGCCGGGAATCCATGGGTGGAACCTGGGACATCTTCCGTTACCCGGGCATCCGCTCTGACAGCGACATGTACACACTCGGCTATAACTTCAAGCCCTGGGTTGAATCGAAGGCCATTGCGGATGGGCCATCGATTCTTAAATATGTAAGAGAGACAGCAGCAGAGAATGGAATTGACAAGAACATCCGTTATGGCCACCAGGTCAGGACGGCGACCTGGTCGAGTCGCGAAGCTGCCTGGACGATAGAGGCGCAAAATAAGGAAAGTGGCGAGATCGTCCTTATCCGTTGCAACTCAATCCTGATGTGCTCCGGCTATTACAGTTACGAGAGTGGCTACACACCGGAGTTCAAAGGTCGCGAGCGTTTCAGCGGAGAGATTATCCATCCGCAGGACTGGCCGGAGAGCCTCGACTATTGTGACAAAAATGTGGTCGTTATTGGCTCAGGCGCAACGGCGGTAACGTTGATACCCAAGTTAGCCAGCGATGCACGTCATGTCCTTATGCTGCAGCGCTCACCGACCTACATGGTCTCGGCTCCGGACGAAGACTGGATCGCCAATTTCCTGCGCAAGATCCTGCCGGCAAAGACCGCCTATGCAATCACGCGATGGAAGAACATCAGGTTTCAGCAGATGGTGTACCGGCGCACACGAACAGCGCCCGACAAGGTTAAAAAGAATCTGCTCAAGATGCTGCGCAAGGAACTTGGACCAGACTACGATATCGAGAAGCATCTTACACCTCGCTATGACCCCTGGGACCAGCGTCTCTGCCTCGTGCCAAACAGCGATTTTTTCGAGGCCATAAACTCCGGCAAGGCCTCGATCGTCACGGACCACATAGATACCTTTACCGAAAAAGGAATTTTGCTCAAATCTGGCGAAGAGCTCGACGCCGATATCATCATCACTGCAACCGGTCTCGACCTGCTGGTCCTCGGCGGCATGGAAATTATTGTCGATGGAGAGCCCGTCGATATTTCCGATACTTTCAGTTACAAGGCAATGATGTTCTCGGATGTGCCAAATCTCGTCTCAACCTTCGGTTACATCAACGCCTCCTGGACGTTGCGCGCCGATCTGACGGCAGAGTATTTTTGCCGCCTGGTAAACCACATGGATGAGACGGGACTGCGCCAGTTCACGCCGCGTCTGCGCAATGAAGAAAAAGATATGCCGGCGCGTGACTGGATAACGGCCTTTTCGTCCGGCTATATGCAACGGGCTATGCACATGTTGCCCAAACAGGGCGATCGGGATCCCTGGCTCAACACTCAGAACTACGACCTCGATAGAAAGATGATCCGTGGAGAGGCGCTTGACGACGGTGTGTTATCTTTTAGCAATCCGCTCATGAGTGTTGCCAAACAGAATTCCGGGCAGTTAGAAAGTAATGCTGCCTGATAAGAAAAATATCGTGGAGAGCCGAACATGAAAACTATTTTAATAATGATAACTGCGCTGACATTTCATGTTGCGGCGTATGGGCAAGGTGAACCAATGGGCAAGACGCTGGCATCGACGATCGACGTATACGTCTTTCCGACCGAAGGGCAGGAAGCCGACCAGCAATCAATGGATGAAGTAGAATGTTATGACTGGGCGGTAGCCAATTCAGGCGGGGATCCGTTCGATCTGGCAGCGCAGGAACAACGCAATGAGCAGCAGGCAAAGGCTGAGATGGACGCTGCTCAAAGTACCGGACAGGGTGCCGGCGCCCGGGGCGCGGTGCTGCAGCCGGAGTGATAATTGGTGAAGTTACCGGTGGTGATGCCGGTGAAAGTGCCGCGGCAGGCTCGACAGGCTCGCGGTGAGGCTGAGCAACAGGCAGCGCAGCAAGCAGAAGCCAGGCAGGAGGCGATTGCAGAGGACCTCGAAGACTTCAAGAAGGCCTTTGGTGTATGCCTTGAGGTCAAGGACTACATGGTCAAGTACTGAGACGAGTTGCCATTGTAAGTCGTTGTACTAGAATTAGAAGTAATCAGGGCAATCTATTCGATCATTCCGATGCGGGATCAGTCCGGCGTTGGTCAAAATTAATTGCGACACAATCGGCAAGGAATCACATGATGCACTCACTAAGGACGTTCTTTTCGTGTTTCGCCTTCTGTAGTTTTTTGGCAGCAAGTGCCTGCGCCGACGATCTTCCATTGTTCGCCGCGGCTGATGTCAT
>SMUY01106732.1_pt1 | contig 17392 bp, 16 predicted proteins | sample 2456441 | NCBI WGS metagenome assembly SMUY01 (sample SAMN11095931, study PRJNA526329) | marine sediment metagenome | biome: Marine sediment; feature: Surficial sediment; material: Deep marine sediment; isolation source: Hadal surficial sediment | place: Pacific Ocean | collected 2014-11 | depth...
GCCTAGCAGGCGGTAGGTTTGAGGCGCGATATCAAAGCGGCCCATATGAAATAGCTCCTTAAGCATCTGGGTGCGAGCGGCAGGTTTTTGATCGATAAATTCACTGAATTTTCCCTGGGGTATGATCACTGTCTGCATAAAATTCTCATAGGTCATACCCAATACGTCGGGTTTTTTCAAAGGCTTCCACTGGTCCTTAGACCATTGATAATAGCTGCGGTCCTGAACCTCAACTTTTTGAAAATCCTTGACTTTTCGTCGAGCCATAAAATAGAAGCGGAACTTATTCTTATGATTGCGGCCACTTTTAAAAATAAAATCAATAATCATTTCATTGCTTTGAAGATTCATCATGTTATAATAACGATCGTCGCCGGCCTTATTGAGCCGGGTGGAGCGGTCAAAAAGAACAAACATAATGGCTTCTAATATCGCGGACTTCCCGCTTCCTACCGGTCCGAATATTCCAAATAATTTGGCATCCACCAGCGGTTGAAAATCTATGGTTTCAGATTTTATATAGGAGTAAAATCCTTTAATAGTCAACTGAACGGGAATCATGGCTCGGCGTGAATAATTTCATCCAAAATCTTAAGTAGCTCTGAATTTGGAGCTTGACCCTTTCGGTATTTAAAGTAATCGATAAAAAGCGATTTAATATCTTTGTTCAAATCAATTGACTCTCTGGGCCCTTTGTGCTCCGGCGACATCCTTAATTCAGGAATTATAGTAACGATCCCCTTATGTGCCTGATGTAATCTTTTCTTTTCTTTGGCCCCCAAATAACTGTCGGTGACCATGGTTAATTCAACGAACGCATTTGGGTGATCTTCAAGCCATTTCACGGCTCCATCCAGGTCCTCAAATCGTTGTTTTGTTAACTTTTTACCCTTGCTTAATGGAACGGTTTTCCTATTGACCGGATCACCTGGTACAATTTCAATGATCTCCACTTGCTTTTTTTGATCGGCTTCGCTGAAACTGTAGCTGAGAGGACTTCCGCTATAAACTACTGGGTTATTGGCAGGAATCTCCTGAGGTCTGTGAAGATGACCTAACGCAGTATATTGAATTTGTTTTGGAAGATCTTCAGTGAAGACCGCCTGAGCACCGCCTTGGAAGAGTATGGATCTTTCGTCCTCGCTTTCCTCCGGTGCGGGGGCGTTCCTACTCATAAAATATAGATGTGCCATTAGTAAATTAACCCCCTTATTATCACAGTATTCTTTAGCCAAGGCATCCCAGCGTCTGGAAAGAAGCTGACGTAACTGATCCTGAGGATGTTCCTTACCAAGATATTTTTTAAAGGTTACTTCATTGGCATAGGGGGTAAGAATTATTCGTACAGGATAACTATAATTTGGTAATCTTATCTCTACAAATCCAGGTTGGGATTTTGAAACTTCCAATCCGGTATCCAATGTGAAAGGTGGAATCCTGGTATCAGGATTACCACATAATATGATCCCGCAAGCAGCTGCCAAAGGATGTGGTGCTTCGATGCGCTGTGCCGAGTCATGGTTTCCGGCTATAACCACAACAGCTCTTTCGCCCGAATTCGAAAGCTGGTGTAAGGTCCTGTAAAACAGCTCTACGGCTTCAGTAATGGGGTTGTAAGTATCAAAAAGATCACCAGCAATTAGTACCAGATCCACTTCCTCCTGTTTTGTGATGATTACAATTTCATCCAAGACCTGACGTTGTTCATCAATCCGGTTAAATTGCTGTAAACGCTTCCCTAAATGCCAGTCGGCAGTATGTAATATTTTCATACAAGAACCTGTTATTTAGACTCTGTCAAATATAATTTTTTATATAAATAACCCGTGTAAGTTTGCTCTTTTTAATAGTTAGTTAATTTTCAAGACAACGATTATTTTGCACCATCTTTGCTATACATGGGTATAGTCCAGACATCATGTTAAATAAACGGCTGATAATGAACAAAATAACAATTTATATAGCCATAGTTTTTATGGGTTTCTCCGATCTTGGGATTATTGCCCAGACACCAAAAAGCCCATTATCCAGAGTAATTAATGTTTCAGGAACTACCCAAATCGCCCCTAGCCTGAGTGGTGACGGCAAACATATGATATTTACTACCACTGATAACCTAAAAAGGGAATTGTTGGTATTCTATTCATATCAACAGCGGCCAGGAAAGTGGACCCAACCACAACCTGTTACTGCTGTAAACCGATCACAAAAGATCAATCACCTTGGGGGTTACAGTCTAAGTTACAACGGGAACTATATATACTTTACCAGTCGCAAAACCTATGGAATTGGTAAGTACGATATTTGGTACAGTAAAAGAACCGGTAACAATAAATGGTCGACCCCTACCAATCTAGGTCGGCCAGTTAATTCAGCTCAGGACGATGGTTGCCCCAGTCTGTCACCTGATGGAAAGACGTTATACTTTGTAAGATGTCAATCGATGAACCAGAAAGAAGGTTCTGATTGTCAATTGATGATGGTAAAAAGGAGAAACCAGGATTACTGGGGTGAGCCCGAAGCATTGCCTGATCATATAAATGATGGAAATATTCTTTCGCCCAGAATCCTGGCGGATAATCAGACGCTACTCTACGCCAAAGGCCAGGGTGATTCCTGGGACCTGTATCAGACCAGACGCACCGTAAATGGTTGGACCCAACCGGTGGCATTGGACTACCTCAATACCGCTGGAGATGAGCGTTTTGCCAGTGTGCCGGCACAGGGGGATGTTATCTATTACTCAACAAAATTTAAAGGGACTTACGATATAATTAAAGCCAGGATCCCGGAGGAGTTTCAGCCTTTGAAGGTAGTGTATTTAAAAGGGAAAGTAGTAGACCGGCAGGGTTTACCACTGGAGGCCTTTATTCAAATTTATGATGTGGAAGATAAGAGTTTAGCCCAGTATCATCGTACCAAACAGAACGATTCAGGTTTTGAATTTTATGTTCCGGCAGGCAAGAAGTACGACTTTTCTGTAGTGCCGCTGACTCCTAATTATACTTTTTATTCAGAGATATTTGACCTTTGTGAATTAACAGTCAGCATTCGCAAGAAATTGGATATTGAGCTTGAAAATCTCGATAAGGGAATTACATTCCCACTCCAATGCTTGCAGTTTGAAAATGACAGCACCTTAAGCAATACATCCAGGTTAGAAATGAGTCGTTTAATAAAATTATTGAAGAACAACCCGGGGACTCAGATAGAAATTGCTGTACACCGGGACAGTTGGGAAACTGACAGCGTCCTTCAGGTGGATACAACTTTAGTTCAGGTAGATACTACATTAGTTCAGGTGGATACTACATTAGTTCAGGTGGATACTACATTAGTTCAGGTGGATACTACATTAGCTCAAGTGGATACTACTTTATTCGAAGAATTATTCATAACTGAATCCAGTCTGCAAGCAATTGACAGCCTCCAAATACCACAAGATATACCAGCCAAGCCGAAGTTGGATCCCACCGAAATCCAGGCCCAAGCAATCTCCCGGTATCTTCAGGAGCGTGGTGTACCCGATTATTTATTGGAACCAAAAGGCTATGCCGATAGTCAACCGGTGGCTGTTAACGACACCGAAGAACAGCGAATACTTAATCGCCGGGTGGAGATAAGAATCCTTTAGGGAACAATAGAACATTAGAACAATAGAACAAGAGAGCATTTGAACTTAGAAAATAACATTTTATAAGTAACTTCGTTGATCAACAAAACGATGCATGCGTAACCTGGTAATAGTTCTGGTCTTCATTTTATTGCCTATTATGGCAATGGCCCAAACGGCCCATGAAGAGACCACCGCCAATGCGAATTACCCACAAGCATTGGCATATTTAGCACAGGGGAAGGCCAGGTACATGGAAGGTGATTATCACAGCGCGGTAATTGCCTACAATAAAGCCCTCGAACTTCAGGATAGTTTAGTAGATGCCTATTTTCAAAGAGCATCAGCAAAAAGTTTTCTGGAAGACTATGAAGGGGCATTAAAAGACTATAGCACGGTGATTAGGTTTGATCCAGATAATGTCTCGGCTTATTTTTTCAGAAGTTACCTTAAACATGAGCTAGGATTTCAACGGGACAGTTCGTTGTTGGATATTAATACCGCTATCGAATTGTCTCCTGGCGACGCCAAACTTTACGCCCGCAGGGCATATATCAAATCCCACACTTTTGATCTTGAAGAGGATAAGATTAATCATAATTCTGCCATTGAAGACCTTGATAGGGCTATTGAATTGGATGATACCAATCCGGAGTTCTTCCGGCAAAGAGGGTTCAGCAAATCCCAACAAGGCGCAACACTGGCAGCTGCCTCGGACTTCGAAAAAGCCATAGCCATTGATCCGGAAAATGCGGACAACTATAATGAGAGAGGCCTTATTCGATTGAAAATTGAAGATTTTCAGGGTGCTGTTGAAGACTTTACCAAAGCCATTGAGATTAATAACGACCAGGAATATTTATACAGAAACATTGGATTAGCAAAATATAACAACAAGGATTTCTATGGGGCTATCGAGGACTATAGCAGGGCAATCGACTTAATCAGTGAAGAATTACGCACCCATAAGTTCAATAGGGCGTACAAGTTCAAATTAACCAATGCTTACATTATGAGAGGCGCATCCTTTATCGCTTTGAAGAAAGTATATGAAGCTTGTGCAGACTTCAGTAAGTCGTATGAACTAGGTGAAAAAAGAGCCTTGAACTACCTCAAGAAGTACTGCCGTCCTTAACCCGGATTATGCACTAGAAGTCAATTCCTTCCGAGCGCCAACGGGCATCCTGTTGGGAGACAATCCGCCCTGGACCTTATTGATCAGGATTATATGCTGTTAAAGACTCTGCTTCATCGAATAGGTCCAAAGCTGCCTGAAGGATCTCATTTTGTTGATTGAATATTGGATAAAAGCCTTTACTGTCCCAGACGAGTTTCGCGATTTCAGCCTTCATATATATTTTGAGCAGGTCCTTGCTGTTTTCAAGCCCCTCTTGATCAAAATCAATCCCGTTGCCCTTTGCCATTTGGGCAAAATCCTGAAGCATCTCATTACTTACCTCAAAATTATCGAAGTAGTCCTGATAGTCCATTTTCTTCAGTTTGTTCTTATTCTTTTGATAGTACGACAGAGGATATTCTCTGTAAACCGAGTTATACAGGATTTTACGTAGATATTTAGAGTTCATGGAAGTATCTATTGGTACAAAGTGATCGGGTATAATCCCACCACCACCATATACTATCCGGCCTTTGGAAGTTTTATAGGCCAGGGAGTCATTGACTTTGATGCTGTCCTGGTGAAAGAGTTCACCATTGGTATGCCGTGTAAGATAGTCTTCATAATATTTCAAAGATTTCCCCTCATAAGGTCTTTGAATTGACCTTCCACTGGGGATATAGTACCTGGAAATTGTTAACCGTAATTCTGAGCCATCACTTAAAGGGATTTGGTTTTGTACCAGGCCTTTTCCGAATGATCTGCGGCCCACAATAAGACCTCTGTCATTGTCCTGTATAGCGCCTGCGACGATCTCAGAGGCTGAAGCGCTTCCCTCATTGATCAATATAATAAGTGCGCCTTCTTCGAAAACACCATTGTTTTTGGCCCTGGACTCGGAGTCATATCGATCTTGCTTTCCATCGGTATAGACGATCATTTTATTTCCTGAAAGAAACTCATCAGCCATTTTTATGGCCCGGTCCATATAACCGCCGGGGTTGGTTTGAAGGTCCAGGATCAATTTTCTCATCCCCTGGTCTTGCAGGTCAGTTAGCGCTGTATAGAATTCCGTATAGGTTGTAGCAGCGAACCGGGATACTTTAATGTAGCCAATTTCATCCCGGATCATATAACTGGCCGGTACAGAATGTTGAGGGATCTTATCACGAATAATATTAAAACGCAGTACTTCTTCTTCTGACCTGCGCTTAATGCCCACTTCTACTTCCGTACCTTTAGGCCCCCTTAACAAATCGAAAACGTCACGATTCGTGATCCCAATACCTGCCACACCTTCTCCGTCCACTTCCAATATTTTATCACCTGAGAGTAAACCCACTGCTTCAGAAGGTCCTCCCTCCAATGGGGATATTACATAAATAGTGTCCTTTATAATGTTGAACTCGATGCCTATTCCATCGAACTCTCCTTCTAACAGGGAGTTGGTAAGCTCAAGATCTTTTGCAGGAATATAAACGGAGTGTGGGTCCAATTTTTCCAACATTTCGTTAATGGCTTCCCCAACTAGTTTCTCTGCATCCACCTCGTCGACATAATCCCGCTCTACATAAGTTAGTATTTCTTTAAATTTTACCAGGCTGCTGATAAAATTGCTTTTTCCTGTAGTTGGATCAGACAAGGTGGCCCCTGTCAATATTCCCACCGCTAGGGTAATGGCTAACAGTATAGGTAATACGATGTAAAATTTCTTATTTCTTGTCTTATTCACGATATAAATCTCTCAATATTTCCTTAAAAGTAGGGTATTTGAATGGTTCTTAAAATTCAAACTTGGAATTAATATTACATTTATTGGATTTGAACCACCTCAATGCTTATCCCGGACCCTACAGCTAGTTATTATACGAATTTAAGGCAATTTACGTTCCAATTCAACAATTTCACACCGGTTCAATTTCATTTTATTAGAAAAGAGGAATTCTTTTGCTTTTCTTTATATTTGTATAAAAGCAGCGGACAATCTTGGATTTGAATCAAAAAAAAATATCGGAATTAGTAGGGGAGAACTATGTGTATGCATCAGTGCTGCATCACTTTGGCATTCAATTCTATGATTATTCAGAGCAAACTTTACATCAGGTGTGTCAGGAGAAAGGTATATGCATGGATGCTTTGATCAATGGTTTGGAATCCGCAATCGAAACTGATGAATCCGAGGAGCCAGCATTGGTAGGATATCCGGTTGAATTGGTAATTGAATACTTAAAACACACCCATTATCTATTTGTTAAGTGGACCTTACCTTATATAGCATCCCTGGTAACTGATCTTCCCAAGGCCCTGATGCTGGAGCGAGAAGTTAAGATCATCTTGCAGCAAAAGGTGAAGTCCAACTAAAAATGAGCAGGTTAATGGCAATTGACTTCGGAACCCGGCGGGTTGGAATTGCTGTTACAGATCCACTTCAGATTATTGCTTCTCCTGTCAAAACCATTGCGCCTGAAAATCTTTCGGGTTTTATCAAAGAATATACAGCCTCGGAAGTTGTAGAACAGATTGTGTTAGGATATCCCTTAAGAGAAGATGGAACACCCACGGATCTCACTGCAGCGGTGGACAAACTTCTTGATAAACTAAAAATTGATTTTCCAGCTATCAGTTTCTGTAAACACGATGAGAGATACACCTCTAAACTAGCTCAGAAGTCAATGGTCCAAAGTGGTGCGCGAAAAAAATCCAGGAGGGAAAAATCCAACCTGGATCAAATCAGCGCTACACTTATCTTGCAGTCATTTATGGAGAAAAAAAAATGGACTCAATGATATATCCTATTGTGGCATATGGAGATTCAGTTCTTCGAAAGAAAGGCCGGAAGATCGAAAAAGATGAGCTCGATTTAGCTATTTTGAGCGAAGATATGTTTGAAACCATGTATGCTGCACATGGTGTTGGATTGGCTTGTCCTCAGATTGGAATGTCCCTAAGAATGTTTGTGATAGATGGGGAGCCTATGGAGGAAGATATGACAGATTTCAAAAGGACATTTGTAAACCCACAATTGTTGGATTCGTATGGTGAACCCTGCTCTTTTGAGGAAGGTTGTCTGAGTATTCCCGGTATTCGTGAAGAAGTCCTGAGAGAACCGGGTATTAGAATCCGCTATTTTGACGAAAAATGGGATGAGCATGAGGAAGAATTAACCGGCTTAAGGGCTCGTATTGTACAACATGAATACGACCATGTACAGGGAGTGCTGTTTACCGACCATCTATCAAACTTTAAGAAAAAGATTCTTAAAGGGAAACTAGCAGCTATTAGTAAAGGGAAAGTAGAGGTTGACTACATAATGCGGTTTCCTGTGAAAAGCCGCGGTTAATATACAATTCTGAATGATACCATCTCCTCATATTGTAAAAAGTAAGCTACCCAATGTAGGCACTACAATTTTTACTGTGATGTCCGCTATGGCAGCTGAGCATAACGCCATCAATTTATCCCAGGGTTATCCGGATTTCCCGGTAAGTGCACAATTGATTGATCTGGTCAGGCACTATATGATGAATGGCCATAATCAATATGCCCCAATGCCTGGCGTGCCGGCGCTTAGAAATCAGATAGCCAACAAACTCAAAAATAGCCTTGATTGTGATTTTGATGCTGACGGGGAAGTAACAGTTGTCGCTGGAGCAACCGAAGGATTATATGCAACATTAACAGCATTCGTTCATATGGGCGATGAAGTGATTATTTTCGATCCGGCCTATGATTTATATGCTCCAGCCGTTCAATTATCGGGTGGAATTCCTGTCCACCTGGAATTAGAACTACCAGATTTCACAATTAATTGGGAACAACTCGAGTCAATGATCTCCACGAGAACCAGATTAATTGTAATTAACAATCCAAACAACCCTGCCGGCAGTGTACTAACCCAAGAGGACCTGCTAAAATTGTCTGAATTGGTGGTCCAACATGACCTGATGTTGTTTAGTGATGAGGTGTATGAACATATGGTCTATCACCCACAAGGCCATCAAAGCATATTGAAGTTCCCGGAGTTGCGCGCCAGGGGGGTGGCTGTATTCTCATTTGGTAAGACATTCCACGCCACTGGCTGGAAAGTTGGCTATTGCGTGGCCCCTGAGGCTTTGACCAAAGAGTTACGAAGGATACATCAATTTGTGGCCTTTAGCGTGAATACTCCTGTACAGATGGCACTTGCAGATTTTCTCATGGAACCGGAACACTACCGGTCACTTAGCACATTTTTCAAGGAGAAGCGGGATCTGTTTTTAGGTCTGATGAAAAAATCAAGATTTGAACCTCTGCCTTGTAACGGTACTTATTTTCAGCTGATGAAATATCATAACATCAGCGACCTGCCAGATACAGAAATGGCCAGTTGGATGACCAAAGAACACGGAGTAGCCTCTATTCCAACCTCAGTATTTTATAAAAGGAAAACTGACCGGAAAATACTCAGATTTTGTTTTGCCAAGAACCCTGAAACCCTCACCCAAGCCGCCGAGAAACTATGCAAGATCTAAATGTAACATTGCTTCAAAGCGACCTGCACTGGCATCAACCTGAGGCGAATAGGGCAATGTTTGAGGAGCAAATATGGTCACTTAAACAAGCCACAGATTTAATTATCTTACCAGAAATGTTTACCACCGGGTTTACCATGGAGGCCTCCGAATTGGCGGAGCCAATGGGTACCAGGACCTTCAAATGGTTGCAACAGCAGGCTGAACAAACCAAGGCCGCAATTACAGGTAGTTATATTGTAAAGGAAAATGGCAAGTATTTTAATCGATTGCTTTGGGTTACCCCTGATGGCAATCATGTTTCCTATGACAAACGACATTTGTTTCGGTTGGGCAAAGAGGACCTTACCTATCAAAAGGGAACTGAAAGGTTGATCGTCTCCTGGAAGGGGTGGAATGTATTTCCCCAAATATGCTATGATCTTAGGTTTCCAGTTTGGAGCCGAAACACATTGACTGACAAATCCCTTGAGTTTGATCTGATGATCTTTATTGCCAATTGGCCGACACCCCGTATTTCAGCCTGGGATGTATTGTTACAGGCCAGGGCCATAGAAAATTCATGTTATACTATTGGTGTGAATCGGATTGGTAAAGACCCAAATGGGCATGAATACAGCGGACACAGCGCTGTGGTGGACCCTAAAGGGAAGGTGATATGCTATGAAGAAGGAAAAGAAGCGGTTCAATCAATTACCCTGGTACGAGCTGAGATGGATCAATTTAGGGATAAGTTCTCTTTTTATCTGGATGCGGATAATTTTAATATCCTGGGTTAGCGTGCTACCAGCAATTAATTCATTCGATCATGATCGAATCAGTTGATCAGTTATATCATATATTTTTAGAATGTTCGGGAGTATCAACCGACTCCCGAAGAATTGACCCTGATTGTCTATTTGTGGCGCTGAGGGGGCCAAATTTTAACGCAAATGAATTTGCTCAAGGTGCAATAGAGCATGGCGCGCGATATGCCCTGGTTGATCAAGAGGAATACCTGGACGGACCCCATATATTACAAGTTAAGGATGGGTTGATGGCATTACAGCAACTGGCCCAGCATCACCGATCTCAGCTGAAAATACCATTAATTGGAATTACCGGCTCTAACGGGAAGACCACTACTAAAGAGTTGACGTTTCAGGTACTTAGCACCTCTTATAAAACCATGGCCACTCAAGGCAACCTAAATAACCATATAGGGGTTCCGTTGACAATCCTATCCATCAAACATGATACTGAGATTGCAATTATAGAAATGGGAGCTAATCATATAGGTGAGATTGCCAGGTTGTGCCAGATCGCTCAGCCCACACATGGATTAATTACTAACATCGGCCAGGCGCATATTGAAGGGTTCGGGGGGTTTGATGGGGTAATTAGGGGAAAGAGTGAGTTGTATCAATATTTGATTAAGAATGGGGGTCAGGTTTTTATCAATTCGCAGGATGAGATTCTTAAAAACATGGCCAAACGATTTGAACAGCCATTGTTTTACCCTGGAGAAGGGGATTTTTTACACATTAATTATACCAGATCTGATCCCTATCTAAATATTATTGGGGAGCGCTCTCTTGAGATAGAAACACAGTTAATTGGCTCTTACAACTTTAACAATGTAGCAGCGGCCTTATGTGTAGCAAAGTATTTTGAAGTACCTACAGAATTAGCTGAAGCGGCGGTGGCTGAGTATGTGCCGACAAATAATAGGTCTCAGGTGATACAAAAAGGGACAAATACCCTTATACTTGATGCATATAATGCCAATCCCAGTTCAATGATGGCTGCATTGGAAAATTTGCTGGCCATGCAGTCATCAGCAAAGACCGCAATACTGGGTGACATGATGGAATTAGGTGATGAATCCGGAGAGGCACACAAAAAAATTGTGGCTTATACCAGGGACGGAATATCTCAGGTATTGCTTTGCGGACCGCATATGCGGGAGGCCAGTAAAATGAACCCACTTGCCAAACATTTCAATGATCGAAATGAATTGGAAAGGTTTTTGAAGCAAAATCCAATAATTAATAGTACAATACTAATAAAGGCCTCCAGAAGTATGGGATTGGAAGCAGTGGCAGACTTTATTTAAAGGATAAAGCATTGATAGCTACGCACCAACAATTAAAGTATCAGATCGAAATGAATAATTATTTTTTGCTGATTGTGTTAATGGTTATTACCCTTCGTGTCTCTGCTCAGGATCTCCAGTATCAAGATCCTCAAAACATGCCGGTAAAACCCACAAACACAGACTGTCAGGAGTTACCTGAGACTTTTAGGGATTTGTCTGAAGCTATTTCAGCAATTCAAAACACCCGCTTTCATTACGATCAAAAAATTAAAACAACCCGCAAGAGTGGCCTGATGCAAGTCAGGTTTGTGTCCTGTGATTTTAAGAAGGGCTTTCTAATGGTTCGTTACGATGGCGAGGATCAGGTTTATCCAAACATTGAACTACAACTCTGGGAACAATTCCAGCAATCCGCCGACATCGATGGATTTTATTTTGAAAATATTGAGCATCTTAAAACAATTGCCAACAAATGAACCAGATAAGGAATATTTTTAAGTTCCTAAAAGAGCTGAAAGAAAACAACTCCAGGGATTGGATGCAGGCCAACAAACCTGAATACTTACAACAAAAACAGGCGTTTGTCGAGTTAGTGCAAAACACCATTGAGGGGCTGTCTGGTTTCGATCATAGTGTGACGGAATTAGCGCCCAAAGACTGCATTTTTCGTATTAATCGAGATATTAGATTCTCAAAAGATAAAACTTTATATAAATCTCATTTTGGTGCGTACATGGCAGCTGGAGGAAGAAAATCCATGCTTCCTGGCTATTACTTGCATCTGGAACCCGGAAACAAATCTTTTCTGGCGGCTGGCCTCTATCGTCCGGGAAGCGATCTGCTGCACAAGGTAAGACAGGAGATTGACTATAATGGGCAGGACTTACTATCTATTGTAGAAAAGAGTTCGTGGAAGAAAGAATTTGGACAGTTGGAAGGGGAACGTCTAACCAAGGCACCTAAGGGATATTCCATGGACCACGAATTGTTAGAATACCTTCAATTAAAAAGTTTCATGGCAGTATTGCATTTGAAGGACCCGGAAGTAATTTCCACAGATTTCCAAAAGCATGCTATCAAAAAATTTAAACGCATGTATCCGCTGGTCAATTTCCTGAATACAGCTATCTCCTGAATCTGACCCGGGTACTTTTTGAATTGGTATTGAATTTTTTACCAGCGGTCAATCTATTTATTTTGAGGAAGCTATGGAATGAGTATCTGTTCTAAATTCCTCTTTTATGAAAACTTTTTCAGTATTGATTTTATTAAGTGGTATACTATTTTATTCAGCTCAGGCTCAGGAACAGTCCTATGTTCCAAACGCCAGGCAGGCTGTTCAGAAATCACGAATGCAGCAACCCCAATACTACCAAATAACCCGGAATCCGGTAAATAAGCAACAGGGATCATTGCTGGTGGCATCCAAACCCAAACAGGTAAATTACCAACTGGAACGTCCGGTTGCGATTGATGATCCTAAGCGACGGGGTAAAAAAAGCGGAGAATCTACCTTCGCCAAATTGGCTAACAACAGTAAGTTGTAGAGGGCTATAATAGTTACTGACGTAGAGCAGTGCTGTCCACTTCATCAAAGTCAAAAAATTCACCCTCGTCAAGTTCCTGTGGGGTATCCTTCACTCCTTTGTTCCGGACAGCGTTGCGAAACTCCCATTTTTCTTCTTTCAGATCTTGTTTGATCTTATCTTTTACCGCTGCCTTGTCGTAAACTACCTGGTAATCGTGGGTTGTACCAGTGATTTTCAGGAATAAGTTGGTGCTTAATCCGTCGTCTTCCAGTGCTCCGAAGTACTCGTCTTTGTCTTTTGGGGTACTTTTTAGGGGCACCTTTAACCGGTAATTGATATCCTGGTCAAAAGTATGAGTGCCATTGACTGTTATGGTAGTCACGTTTGATTGGACCACCATATTTGGCAGATGGATTTTCCGGTCTTTTATATGGACATGGTTTTTTAAATCGGCAAACTTCAAACGTCTTAAATCCTGGGCATTGATATAGGTCGATAATTTTTGAAGTGGTTCAAAGTCATTTAGTTCACCGTTTTTAATAATTAGTCCGGCGTCTACCACAAGATCAGAAGAGTTAAACCGCAGATGATCATCAAATGTCATATAGGTTTCGATTTCTGCGAAAGCCTGACCCCTCAGATGCCTGTCTACCAGAAAATCCTGACCAAAGTTCTCAAAGACATAAAACAAACTATCAAGATGGATCCCCTGGTAAGAAGACTGTGTATATACCCTGATATGATTTTTTTGACGCCCATCAACACGGCCATTCATGGTTATCTTACCGCCCAAAGTTTCAAAACTTATATGTTGACCATGGGCTACCTGGTTTGATATACGTAATTCGCCCGCGATATCGTTGCCTCTGAATCTTCTAAATTTCAGATGATCGATTTTACAATTAAAAGCCAATTCAAGCCTCGGGTTGATCTCAAAAGAAGTATAGGATTGCTTACCTACCACCGTTTTATCCCGGGCTTGGGTATCGCCGGTAAGTAATTCATCGAGGTCAATATTTTGGGCCTGTAGATCCGCCTCGATACCTATTGGTTGATTTTTAGAGAAAATAAAGGAAATTATATTCCTGAAGAACCCATTGATAAGGAAGTCACTGTTGCCAATGACGCCCTTAAAATCGCTAATAGCAAGGTCCCGTCCATTAAAGAGGAAATGGCCACCAAAATTCCTAAATGGCAGACTGTTCTTTTCGAGATTAAAGTTCAAATCGTTGATGATTATTTCTCCCGAAGTCTTGAACTTGTCTACGGAATTAGGGGTTTTCAGATAGTTTAGGGGTCCTTCAAATGCAATGTTCATTTTCATTGTCCCAGTGGCCTCTGTTACCTTTCCAGGAGGTAGAAAACGCTGCCATGAATTCAGGTCCAATGTTCCTTCAAAATCACCTTTTACATGATAGCTTTCCAGGTTCGTGATCTGAAGGTTTCCACCAAATTGTTGTGATTCCATTACTCCCCGAACATCTTTCAGGGAAAGTGTAGCTTTAGACAGATCGCTTGCCTTAGCGCTGTGAAAGTTTCCAGATAAATATACTCCTTCGATGCCTTTCTGGTAATTTGGGTGGAAGAAGGAGGCATTTCTACAACCAAAGTTTACATTGATTTCGGGATTTTCATCAGTCGCCACCGATCCAACAATCCGTCCCTCAAAATAAATCTTTCCTTTACTTTGGTACTTTCTGAATTTCTGACTGATATCTTCTGGAAGCAGGGATAATACCGTTTGAATATTTGTATCCTGACCTTTCATAGATATATTCAGAGTATTATCAGATCCCCGATAATATCCACTTAATAGGAAGGTTGATTGGTCAATGGTTATTTCCGTTTCTACAATGTCCCATTTCTTATCCTGCTGCAGATAGCGAATATTTCCCTTCAAAATCAGGGGCTTTTGTTTTAAGTATTGTTGTTGTCCAATGGTCAGTGCCTCCGAAGTTATCTCCCCTTCCAGTTGAACATCGTATATCTGTGCTTCGGACGATAGTGAGGCCATTACATCGTGTGCTTGCAATTTATATTCCTGATTTCTCAAAAGATCCAGATAGGTAATGGCTACATTTTGTAAATGTATCTTCTCTAATTTAAATCCGGCCTCTTTCTTATTGCTGCTGGTATCTTTTTTAACAATGGTAAAATTGTTATCACCAAGTTCCGTCTGCACCAAAAATATTCGTCCTTCCTCCATGTGGATCTGATCCACCACCCAGTGTCCCTGCAAGATATCCCAGGCATTGAAGGTACAATAAATGTTAAGTGCCGTGATAAGAGTGTCGGTAGGGCCCGGCAGGCTGCCATCGATAACAACATCACTCAATACTATCGAAACATTTGGAAATTTTTCCCACCAGGAGGCTTTGATGCCACCGGCATGAATAGGAGTATCTATTTTTTGGTTGGCTTCGGCAATGAATCTTGAGACCAATTGGTCCTGATAAGTATATATAAGTACCGCCCCGGCCACACAAAACAGTAATAAAACCAGACCCAAAAAAAATAAAGACCTTTTTAGTAATCTCAGGGCGTCCATGCCATGGCAAATTTATTAAATACAGAATGTAATGATCGCGGAATAATGAAAATCTTTGGATCTGTTCATATTAAGGATAATGCACCAGCAGAGGATTTAGTATAAAATGCGTGATTTACTTTTGTAATACTTCCTTTTTATGTAAATATCAGTTATCGAATTTGATTTCGAACAGACCTAAAATACTTCGGTAAAATCAAAATAAATTCCTGTAGAATCACGGCCAAAGCCAAAGTCAATTCTCAAATTCATTCGAGGCTGTACCTCAAATCGATAGCCAAATCCGAAATTGGGGAGCCATTTGACAATGTTGTCCACTCCATCGAATATGGTACCAGAAGCAACCCAGGTGGTAAAACCATGCGAGCTCAGTTCACCTTGGTGATCGAGAAACATATGGCGATACTCAGCGGTAAAGTGCATCCCGGCAACATCCCGGTACTGTCCCTTTATATAGCCTCGCAATTCCCTGCTACCACCAAGTTTTGTCATTTCCGCCCAGGGGACATCACCATAGCCAAATCGGCCCTTATACCTAAAGGCAATTGTTTTGCCTTCCCGATCTAGCTGCCGGTAATGCCGCAGGTCCAACAATACCACCTGGTAACGGTTATCACTACCAAGGCCTGGTGTATAAAATGTAGTTGCAATATTTGCAAATATTCCTTTCCAGGCATTCACTACAATATCCCGGCTATCATACTGCAAGGAGAACCCAATCCCCGCATTGTAATTTTCCGGACCAAACTCAATAAATGTCGGATCTTCTTCCATTACAGGGTTGGTTTCTACAGCATTTGTATAGTTGAAGTCAAACATTATACCCCCATACAGATTTGGGCGAATACTATAAAGGAATTCAGGTTTGAAAGCCCATCCCTGTCGATTATAGAGAGTCGTAGTATCGCTTTTAGGTATTTCCACTGCACTATTATATCCAACTCCGAAGTAATCATCCATTGCGTCACTATAGGCGGCTAATACATTAATTCTTACTTTGTCTTTCCACCAAAAAGATTTGAGTTTCGCCCCAAAACTGATATTACCCCTCGTCGATGCTAAAAAAGTAACTGGAAGCGACGATCTTTGTATCATGGTATCATAACGATTGGTTTTAAAACTTAATAATCCGCCAACAGCAAATAATAATCCGGCGTCTGGTGTATATCCCGGACCAATCATAGGGCTTAAAAAGGGTAATCCAGCCTCAATTCGTTCATTTTTAAGTTTCTTTCTTCTTTCAAAAAATCCTTTAAGTCCATGTGATTGAGCGAGCCCTTCATAAGCCAAGATTGTAATTAGAATTACCGCCAATAAATTCTTTGTCCAGGCCGTCATGGATCAGGAGCCATATTAATTGGATTTTTAAAATCTCAAATTGGATTTCAGGGATAAATTAATTTAATCTTATATATTTGTCCCCTCAAACACAATAAAATATTTAAACACTATGATCATGAAAACAATATTTAAACTAGCGCTAGCACTATTGGTTATTCCAATCTCCATGTCGGCGCAATCCAACATTGAAGAAGTAGATTACATCCAATCCATCTTTGGTATGGAAAAAAAGGCTATCGTCGCGGATTTTATTAAACTGGATGGGGCCGCAAAAGACGCATTTTGGTCGCTATATGATCAATACGAGGTAGAACGAAAAGAGCTTGGTAAAAGACGACTAGGTTTATTGGATGACTATGCCAAGAATTACGACAATCTTACTGATGAAAAGATTGATGAGCTGGCAGCAAGTAGTAATAAGCAATCATCTTTGGATGAGGGGCTTCGTTATAAGTATTTTAAGAAACTAAAGAAGGTGTCAGGATCTACTGCGGCTGCCCAGTTTTATCAAATTGAAGGGTATTTTAATGCGGCCATTCGAATGAGCATCCTGGAAAGTATTCCCTTTATCGGAGAACTTGATGATTAAAGTCCCCTCCCACAGAGGAAACTTTCTTATGTAACTGAATAAGATGGCAGTTGTTAGATGCTGCCCA
>SMUY01197868.1_pt1 | contig 17388 bp, 18 predicted proteins | sample 2456441 | NCBI WGS metagenome assembly SMUY01 (sample SAMN11095931, study PRJNA526329) | marine sediment metagenome | biome: Marine sediment; feature: Surficial sediment; material: Deep marine sediment; isolation source: Hadal surficial sediment | place: Pacific Ocean | collected 2014-11 | depth...
GTTATCAACATTCGTTTTTAGGCCCTCGCCATAAATAAAATGGTCAGTTTCATAATTTAGCACTGACAGACCCGACATTAGGGTCATGATTAAGTGTTTGATCCGGGTTTATGTTTGGATTTGTTCATTTGGTCTGACCGCTCAAAGTGCGGAGATTAATCAGGCCTCGGTTGGAACTGGTCCTTTTGTTTCAACCGACCAATCCCAATGGGCTCTATTTCGTAATATGGCAGGACTGGCGGAGTCCGATTCCTGGAGCATGCTGTTGGCATACCACTATCCTTACAACCTTAAAGAGCTTCAATCATTGGCTTGGGGCATAATTATCCCCTCGAAACCCAAGCTGGGAATTTCCATATTCCAGTCGGGTAGTAATCTATTGCTAAACCAACAAATAGCTCTAAGCATTGCAAAAAATTTCGACGGACTTAATCTTGGTCTTAGATTGAAGTACTGGAGGTTAACAATTGCAGGCCATGATCATCTTGCCAGTTTGAGCATGGCTGTTGGTATTCAGGTCAAACTAACTAAAAAGTTGGTCATCGGAACCTTTCTAAGCAACATAACTCAAAATCAAATTGGTAATGAGGAACTGTTGCCAACGATGTGGTTTACCGGGATCAGTTATGACCCGTCACCCAAACTGCAGCTTATCCTGGAAATAGGGCATAATTTGGGATATACATGGGATTATAAACTGGGGTTTGATTACAAATTTAAAAAAAAGATTTCTGTTCGTAGCGGGCTTAACTCATCCAACAGACAAGGTCATTTCGGCCTGGGATTTCATACCAATAAGATCCAATTGGATTATGCGCTTGGCATTCACTTTTTACTGGGAATTTCTCACCAAGCTGGACTGAGTTATTCATGGCCTTGAGTTTGTCAAAGAAGATAATAGTCTTGATCTTCCTGACTACTACAATAAAGGGTCAGGACCAGCAACTGTTGGAGGAAATAATGGAACAGGGGTTTATTGACTTGGAGGCACCAACCATTGAAAACCAAACATTCAATCAATTATTGGTAGAAGACATAAAGGCCCTGGATTTAAATAAAGCTAATAACACACAATTAAACAGTATCCCATGGTTGACTCCGGTACAGGTCCAAAGTCTTCAAAGATATATAGCACAAAATGGCCCCTTGGTTAGTATATACGAACTACAGGCTGTCCCTGGTTGGGATTTAGCTACAATTCGCCTGATAGAACCACTTGTTCAAGTAACCGAAACCAGCTTGTATCACGATCCAAGGAACAGGTCGGAAAAGATACGACAAGATGGAGGCCTGGAATTTATGATTAGAGCAAAGCGGCGACTGGAATTATCCCGGGGCTATCATATAACCGGTGGACAGGCCTTCCGGGGTTCTCCAATGTACCTGCTTAGTCGATTTCAGTATCGGAAAAAAGGAGATTTGAGTTTCGGAATAACCGCAGAAAAAGATCCTGGTGAAAAATTGCTATGGGATCCTTCAAATAAACACTTTGGGGCAGACTTTTTATCAATGCACATATTGATCGAAAATAAGGGAATGTTAAAACGCCTGGTAGTGGGTGATTTCCGAGCCCATTGGGACCAGGGTCTTGTACTTGGCAGTGGACTGAGTTTAGGAAAACAAGTAATTACCGGTCCAAGAAAAGTTCATAGGGGGCTTTTACCTCATACCAGCGCCATGGAAAATAGGTTCTTTCGTGGTATTGGCATGGAAATACAAATAGGAAGCACCACAATCAGCTCCTTGTATTCCCGTCGCTTGCTGGATGTTCAATTACTCTCTGAAGATTCAATGGTAAATCTTCCAATAAGGGTACCTTCAATTATTGAAAGCGGCCTTCATAGAACCTCCACTGAGTTGGACAGAAGGCAACAGTTACCTGAAGAGACGATTGCGCTTCACATCCGGCAGACTTGGAGCAAACACTTGATTTTTGCCATCTCAGGTGTCTATCGTGAATGGAAATGGCCATTAATACCCGTGGTAAATAGATACAATACTTTTCATTTCAGGGGAAATAAGAATTACAACATCAGTGGTAGTATGGAATATGTATGGAAAAATATAAATACTTTCGGTCAATTTGCAATCAGCGCAAATGGAGGCTGGGGCGGTTTAATAGGGTTGATAACCAGCCTCTCTCCTAAAGTTTCCATGACCCTTCATTTTAGAAATTATCAAAAAAACTTCCATGGGATATCCGGTAAAGCATTCGGTAAAAGGTCTGGCAACATCAATGAACAGGGAATATACTGGGGGTTTCAGGTAACACCAAGTAGTCAATGGATCGCAGGACTATCTGCCAATTTGTACAAGTTCCCCGGATTGACTAGTCGTGCTGATGGAGCCACTCAAGGCTTTGAGCATATGGTTCATTGCCAATATGTGCCAAATAAAAAGTCCTATGTAAATCTATTTTGGAGAATCCGCACAAAACAGATAAATGCAAAGCCACTCCTATCAAAGTCAACCCATGACCTTATTGAAGAAACCAAACATACCTTCGGCATCAGTGCCAAATGGCAAGGTGAAACTAATTTTACCATTCAAAGCCGATTGCAATACAGCCAGGTTCTACTAAATGCAACCAAGACTCAGGGAATGCTGGCAAGTAATCAGGTAAGTTATGATATGAATTTTATAAGATTTACATTAAGTATGGCCATTTTTAATACAGAGAACTTTGAAAACAGACAATACATTTATGAAAGAGACTTCCCACATAGTCTAACAATCCCGCTGTTTGATGGAATAGGTACCCGATGGTATTGCCTGACACGCTTTAAAATCACCAGCCAGGTTGATTTTTGGCTACGAATCGCCCAAACAAACTACCAAAACCGGGATCAAATTGGTAGTGGCCCCAATACCATAGATGGATCAAAAAGAACGGATTTGAGCCTTCAAATACGCTATAAATTGTAGTATACTAGAATTTAATAGCACATAACATAGGTGCCAGCGTACATTAGGAACCGCACCTTGAAAACCTTACACGTGAGAGGAAGCTCTGAAAATGGGATAGTTTATTGACTACAATTTTGAGATATTCGTTATAGTTTAACAAATACTAAGGCTATGTTAGGAGTATTTTTAGGTTTATTTATCGGTTGTTCGCTAGTGACTATTGGAATAGTGTTCATGATCTCAAGATATGTAGATCAACTATTTGATCGCCTCTAGTATGTTAAACAGGTGTATGGATGTAATTAAAAAGTCCTGCAGTACATACTGCAGGGCTTTTTAATTAGGTAAGGTCTAACTAAACATATATCAACGGGCTTTCATGGTAGCAAAGCCTTCTTTATTCCAGGGTCATTCAACTCCTGGGATGAAACTCGGTGATAACCTGGCGCAGGTAATCCCGGTCCAGGTGTGTATAAATCTCCGTAGTTGTTATTGATTCATGACCGAGCATTTGCTGAACTGCTCTCAAATCAGCTCCCCCCTCCAACAGATGAGTGGCAAAACTATGCCGAAAGGTGTGCGGGCTGACCGATTTTTTAATTCCTGCGCTGGCTACAAGATCCTTAACAATATTATAGACAGAAACGCGCGATAAGGTGGTGCCTCGTCGATTCAAAAATACTACTTTGTCGTGCCCAGGTCTTATCGGAATATGTGATCGAACCTCTTTTATGTAAATATCGAGGTACTTAAGAGCTGATTTGCCAATAGGGGCCAGTCGTTCTTTATTACCCTTTCCAAGAACCTGGAGAAATCCAATATCGGTATGGATATCGGCAATTTTTAATGATAATAACTCACTAACCCGTAACCCTGAACTATAAAGAGTTTCGATAATAGCCCGGTTTCTGGTGCCTTCAGGCGTTGAATGGTCTATGAATGTGAGCAATAAATCAATTTCTGAAACACTTAGGGTATCCGGGAGTTTGCGTCCAGGTTTTGGACTTTCCAGAAGTGTTGATGGATCCTGTTCAATCAGGTCTTCAAAGAGTAAGAATCTGTAAAAAGACTTTATCCCCGATATAATTCGGGCTTGGGAACGGGATGCAATACCCATCCCACTTAAATATTCCAGGAATTTTTTTAATTCAAAGCTGGTAACGCTTAATGGCGAAATTTCTTTATTGTCAAAATCCAGGTATTGAACTAGTTTATTTATATCACTCAGATAAGCACTTACTGAATGAGTTGACATGGATCGCTCCAGCTGTAAAAAGTGTTTGAATTGTTCTATTGCCTCTTTCCAAGTCATATCTACCGGTGTATTAAAGATAAAAATTAAGGCATCCAAAAATGATTTATATGACTTATATTTATCTCCATGAAAATCAGCGTGATCAACGGTCCAAACCTCAATCTTCTTGGGATTAGAGAAAAATCAGTTTATGGGGAGCAACCATTTGAAGACTATTTCAAACAGCTTCGCCTAGATTTTCCAGGGGTTGAGATAGACTTTTTTCAGTCCAACGTAGAGGGTGAGTTAATCAATAAACTTCATCAAGTGGGGTTTGATCACCAAGGGATTATCTTGAACGCTGGAGGATATACCCATACTTCTGTTGCACTTTCTGATGCAATCGCTGCTATTACAACTCCTGTAGTTGAGGTGCATATCTCCAATGTACATGCGCGTGAACAATATCGACATGAAAGCCTTATTAGTAAAAATTGCGTGGGGGTAATTGCAGGTTTTGGATTAGAAAGCTATAAACTAGCCCTACAGTACCTGACTGAATCGGGAAACTAACACCAGTCTATTTGCAAATGATTACAATTTACACCGATGGAGCCAGTAGCGGAAATCCAGGACCTGGGGGTTATGGTACTATCTTATTGTACAAAAACCACAAAAAAGAGTTATCTCAGGGATATAGGCAAACCACCAATAACAGAATGGAGCTACTGGCAGTGATAAAAGGATTAGAAGCCCTGAAAGGAACGGGACATCGAGTAACAGTTTATTCGGACTCAAAATATGTGGTCGATTCTGTTGAAAAAGCTTGGATTTGGAACTGGCATACTAAAGGATTTAAGGGGAAAAAAAACGTGGATCTTTGGAAACTGTTCATCCCGTTATATCAAAAACACCAGGTTAAATTTAAATGGGTGAAAGGTCACCACGGTAATCCCTTAAACGTAAGATGTGATGAACTTGCGGTCAATGCTTCCCAAAGCCCTGAGTTGTTAATTGACCATGGCTTTGAGTCAAAAGCTTAATCTGCCTACTCAATAAATTTTACTCCCAGGGTCTCTAATTCTTTAATAATAGGCTGGTAATACCTGGGCGTTACCGGTACTTTAACACCGGTATCATTTATTCCTCCTGTTAGGATCATTTTTGCGGCTATTGCCAGAGGCCATCCCACGGTTTTCGACATAGCAGTATATTGTATATCATCTCCTATTACTACCAATGAAGTTTTAAATTCCATATGGTGGTTATCAATTGAATATCCTATTTGATGTTGCATTACGATCATATCCCGGTCATTTGGCTCCAATTTCCATTTTTGTTCCAGCAACCCCTGAAGTACCTTAGCTGGACTTGCTTTATCCATTTCAATTAAAGTTTTTTCAAAGATTCCCAGCCAGATCAGTTTCTGCATGATTTCCCCGTGTCGATCAAGCTTTAAATATTTACACAATTTGTCTTCAACGGACTTAGTTGGATGGAAATATAAAAACGTATTGATAAAATCCCGGTAGGTCATCTCATTTAACTTCTCCAGAGTATAAGAATCATCAGTTATCCCCAGTTGAACAAAGACATTCCAGGCTTCACAAAATCCCGGACGGCGCAGTGTACTACGCAATATGGTCTCCACGTTTTGTAAACCATAAAGATCCCGATACTTTAATGAGTCCCGGTTTGCATAGCCCTCAAAATCTCCATAACCTGCTATATGTACTGGTTCTAATCTTGTAAATACCCGATGATAAGGAATATATTTATATCGTCCATTTCGTATAAACTGAGCGGTTTCCTTTCCAGCCAGCACCACATTTCGTGGATTCCAGGTAAATTTATAGTTCCAGGGGTTATTGTCTGTTTCGGGTGATATTAGTCCTCCGGTATATGAGATGAAGGAATCAATTCTTCCTCCTTTTTCTTCCCTGATCTTGTCCAAGGCAGCCATTGCTGTCATATGGTCAATCCCGGGGTCCAGCCCACACTCATTAAGCAGTAATACACCATTTTTCTTCGCTTGCTGATCCATTGCCTTCATTTCATCAGATACGTAGGAAGCAGTTAGTAAGTGCTTTTTAAACTTTAAACAAGTCTTTGCTGCCATGATATGAAATCGAACAGGAAGTAACGAGATAACCAGATCTGCGGCTGCTATCTCTTTCTCGCGTCGTTCCGTGTGCTGTATGTCAAAGGCACAAGCCGATGCGTTGGAATACTTTTCAATCTTTTGAAGCGCATGTTTTAAGGAAAGATCCGCAACGCGAACCTCCCAGTTCATTTCGCTTGCTCGTGTAGCAAGATAGTTTATCAGGGAAGGTAGCGTACGACCCGCTCCAAGTACCAATATTCTTTTCATATGCTGCAGTCGGTTATTTTCATAAGCATTTCAAGATACCAAATCACTACCGATAATAGTGAATGCATGTTTTCTTAACAAATATTTGGTGTTTGTCCTGAAATTAAACTTATGCTATATTACAGTACACTTACCACCGTAATTTATTGCTGCCGTTTAAATTTTCATTCAAACATCTGGATTAATCGGAATGAAATTCAGCTTGAATCATATAGCAGACCCTTCTGATATTCTATTGATCTATGAAGGTAAGTTTAACACACAAACAACTAAATCGGTACTTCTTATTGCAGAGCGTAATATCAATTCTATTACCGAGGATGCTGGTATAAAAAGAAAGGTGTTCAATATACTGGTGGAATGTTTGCAGAACGTTGTAAAACACGGTGAAGAATTGGAGCACCCAGGTCTTGCCGGAACCGTACCCGTATTGATGATCGGTCGTGAAGATGATCAGTATATCATAGCCTCTGGCAATGCCATGTTTACTAAAAATGTTGATGATTTAAAATCAAAGATTGACGAAATCAACAACCTGGATAAAAACGGCCTAAAACAAATGTATAAGAAGATCATGCGCAACAATTCTATGTCAGAGAAAGGTGGGGCCGGACTAGGCCTGGTGGACATGGCCCGAAAATCCGGTGAAAAGCTATCTTATAATTTCAGCACTATTGACGATAAACTTTCCTTTTTCTCTCTTAAAACTGCCATTCCCCGACAAATAAAGAAATAAAACACACTTGTAAGATATGTCAGTGATTGTAGTTTGTTATCCTTTGGACACAATTTATTTTTGTATCAAGTATAAACTCATTTGATGAAAGTTCGAAATGTTTAAGGATCAAGTTACCCTGGTTTTACTGTGCTTATTTGTGGCATTTAGCGTTAATATTGTCGCCCAATGTAACTCAGAGGCCAGCAATGCACAGTGTGTAGAGAAGATTACCGCTTCAAATACATTTGTGAAAAGTTACAAGCTGGATGGTGCAAGGACGGGTGACGTGGAGTTCTCATCGGTGTTGGTTAAGGACACGAGGTACTATCTCAATCTATGTGAAGAAGGAGTAGTATCAGACAACGTGGTAATTAATGTTTATGATAGGGAAAGAAAGCTCATCACTTCCAATAAACATGACCAATCCATACTCCCCGAATTATCTTTCAACTGTGACCATACGGGGATTTATTATTTTGTATTCAAAAAGAGCTCAGCTTCAGCTTGCGGCATCGGAGCCCTTAGCTTTAGCAGGTAATAAAGAACATTGACTGTTTACCTACCTCCCTCGAAATAGAGGAACAAAGAAATTGAATTTGTAGTTAGCCGGTTGATACCTTTGTTGTAAAAATTGTTCTGCGAAGAAAGGTTATTGACTATGCCTCTGGAAAAGCGTATCTCAGGAGAAAACTTAAAGAATGGGTAGTAAATGTCTAAGCCAAAACCAAACTCTATGGAGAGGTTGGAATCCTTAATAGTCAGTTTATCTTCCTCCTTATTGGTATCCTTACTTCCCCCTACTCTTACCGAAGGGTTTATTCCACCAACCAGATACATGCGATAATTACCACGGCGTACCGACTTGTATTTCAACAACAAAGGAAAGCCCATAGTCACTGTTTCAATAATCTGCATCTCCTGATGACCGTTAAAGGTGTATACTATTTTCCTTTCATTTATTCCAAATTTAGGGAGAAGTCGAAGATTCAGGAACTCCGTTAATCTAAAGTTTACCACAAAACCAATATTCACCGGGCCAAATGTTACAGCAGGATTTATGGAGATTACTGAATCCATCTCCGGCATAATGAATAATTCAGAATATTTTAATCTATATTGAAAAGCTTCAATGCCTAGATAAAAGCCATAATGCAACCATCGACTATCATAATTTGGTAGATTGATGCTGCGATCTCTCTGACTGAACGCCTGAAAGCTCACCAATAGCATAGCCAGTATTAAAACTACTTTCTTGCCAGGTAAATGGAACTTATTCCAAATGTCACAGTCTTGCATATACAATTATTAAACCCTACCGCTGTCAACTCATCAACAAACCCTTGGCCACTTGGAAAATGCTTGACCGACTCTGGTAAATACCGGTAGGCCGATTTGTCATTTGAGACCATTCTGCCAATCCGAGGTAATATATGGGTGAAATACCAGCCATACACTTGTTTAAAGGGAAATTTGTCAGGTTTTGAGAATTCCAGGATAACAGCTGTTCCCTTTGGTTTCAAAACCCGGTACATTTCCTTCAAACCACGATTTCGATTCTCGAAGTTGCGTACTCCAAATGAAACGATCACCGCATCAAAATTATTGTCATTAAACACCAGGTTTTCACAATCTCCTAATTGCAAATCAATCTGCTTTTGAAGTCCCTTTTTGATAATTTTTTGCCGCCCAATCTCTAGCATTCCCTCAGATATATCAATACCAACAATCTTATCTGGATTAAGACTCATTGCCTGTATTGCAAAATCACCGGTGCCTGTTGCAATGTCCAAGATGTGCCTGGGCGATTGTGATTTCAGCAATTTAATGGCTCTCTTTCGCCAGGAAATATCGATGCCAAGGCTGAGGAAATGATTTAAAAAATCGTAGCGCTTACTGATCTTGTTGAACATTTGCGCTACTTGTTCCTTCTTACTACCCGCCTGTTGTTTGTAGGGAACTACCGTCATCTAAAAGTAAAATTACACGGTTTTCAAAAAATGTTAGGATAATTTGGCAAAAGAAGCGCCGCTTAGGCATTTATTGTCTCAAAATTTTGAATTCCACACGGCGGTTTAGTTCTCTACCGTCAAGTTCATCATCATTGCTGGCAATGGGCCTGGTCTTTCCATATCCCTTTGTTTCCAACCTGATGGGGGCAATACCCTTTTTAATTAAAAAGTCAACCACTGAGCTAGCTCGTTTTACGGAAAGTTGATTGTTGTACTGACCAGACCCGACAAAATCTGTATGACCAGCGATCTCTATCCTCATATTCGGGCTTTCCAGTAACATACGCTCTAGTTTATTCAACTCAATATATGATTCCTGCTTAAGCGTATATCTGTCGAAATTAAAATAAATATTTCTTAGTATAGACGACAAGCCTACCTTCAACTTATTTAACTCAAATGTCCGGGTGATCAATTGTAGTTCCTGTGTGGAAGCTGGAATAGTAATGGTGACATTTTTAAATAAATAGCCCTCTTTCTCAATCGAAAGTAAATAATCCGCTTCTTCAGGGTGAGTTACCTTTGCTTTGTATTTTCCAGTAGATAATTTAACGACATTGAAAACCACATTGTCGCTAATCCGGCGTAACTGGAGGGTCGCATCCAGCGGTGTGTCTTCTTCGTAGTCATTAATACTAATAGCCAAGTCAACACCGTGTCCTCTTTCATTATCCATATTTTTTCGAAGGAAGTTCTTTGGGCCTAGTCGCTCCCGGGTATTAATGTCAATATATGGTACAGAAACCATGTAAATATCGGTGTATCCCATTCCGTTTTCTCTCACGGAAGCAAAGTAACCCCGCTTCCCTTCTTTTGTGCCCACAAAATAGATATCGTCATCCGGAGTATTGATAGGGTATCCCAGATTAACAACATTAGTCCAATATCCACTGGCGCTGTCAAACTCGGTTTTGAAAATATCATATCCACCCATGCCCATTCCTCCACGACTACTGAAATAAAGCGTTTTGCCATCATAGTCTATAAAAGGGCTGTCCTCATCATATTCGGTATTGATAGTCGGACCCAGGTTTACCGCTGCTCCCCACTTACCCTGTTCGTCTCTCAGGCTGTAGTATAAGTCCAATTCACCTTCACCGCCCGGGCGGTCGCTTGAAAAGAAAACTACCTCGCCGTTGGTAGATATAGACAATGATTTCTCGCTAAACTCCGAATTGATATTTTCTCCTATAGTTTTGGGGGTAGACCACACACTATCGGATCTTAATTCAGAAACATATATATCACTGGTGCCATCTTCTATATCTTTATATAGATATAATTCTTTGCCATCGGCAGACAATGCAATATTACTGTCATGAAACAATGTATTAATAGCACCACCAATGTTGGTTGCCTCACTCCAGGTTGAATCTTGCTTAGTGGTAATAAAAATATCCTCAAATGGGAAATTATCAGTATGGACATCAGAGTTGAGATTGCCATCTTTTCTTCGAGTGGTAAAGATAAGCATGGTTTCGTCTTCATTGACCACAGGCGCAAAATCATGCCACTCGGAATTCACGCTACTCCCTACATTTACAATTGAATATCCTTCCGGATAAGTTATGAATTGGGCCCCATTCTCACACTCATAGATCCTGCGATCGACCATTTTGATTGGAATGCGATCAACCCCAACATATTCGGAATCGTTTTGAGCCTTGTGACGGTAGAGATTATAATACTCACTTGCGTTGTCAAAATTTAGCCCTAGTTGATAGCCCTGACCTATCAGGTACAGGATATCAAACCGATAGCCGGGGTCCAATTCATATACCTTTAAGAAATAGCCGGTGGCCCGGTCTTTATTGGTCGTTTCCAAGTGCACCTTACCGGCCATATAGTTGGCCTTGACATTTGAGGGATCTAGTTCCGCTGCTTGTACATAGTAGTTCTTGGCCTCCTCAAAGGCTCTTTGGTTAAAGTATATCTCATCTCCGATTTCAAGATAATCGGCAGCAGTTTGCTTATCATCCTGACCGTAAATACTAATCGGTGAGGCAATTAGACAAATTGCACAAAATGATAAATAACAATACCTGTTTAACATGCTGTGATTCATTTGATTCATTTGATTCATACAGCCCATATTGGTCGATTGCGTCAATATAATCTAGTTTTCAATCATTTCAAAACAAGATTATACTTAGACATGTGGCAACATGCATCATCTTCAGGGTCAATCCAAATTGGATTTTAACCAGAAGCTTACTTTTATATCCCAACTATTTTTGGTTCATTTGGTATAATAGAAATTTGCCTGTTGATGACCTTTAAGACTGCAGAATTTATAATTAGTAGTACTGACTACAAAAAATGCCCACCTGGGGACAAGCCAGAATACGCCTTTATCGGCAGATCAAATGTAGGAAAATCTTCATTGATAAATATGCTGACGAACCATAAAAATTTAGCCAAGACATCGTCAACACCTGGTAAAACCCAACTAATCAATCACTTTTTGGTTGACAACCAATGGTACCTGGTTGATTTACCAGGATACGGTTGGGCAAAAGTAAGTAAATCAAAAAAACAACAGTGGAAAAAAATGATCACTGCGTATCTGTTGAATAGAGATAATCTTTACTTGTTATTCATATTGCTAGACTCCAGACGCCTCCCTCAACAGGTAGATATGGATTTCATTCACTGGTCAGGTGAAAATGGAATACCATTGGCTATCATTTTTACCAAATCAGACAAAATCTCCAAAAACACAATGTTTGCCCATAGAAAAGCTATTGAATCAAGACTGAAGGAGGATTGGGAAGAACTCCCCAAGATATTCACCTCATCGGCCACTAATAAAACCGGAAAAATTGAAATTTCAGATTATATTCGCACCACTGCCCAACAATAGAACAGCCCTTTATGAAATTAAAGGAATTTGTATCGATATCCGGCAAATCCGGACTTTTCAAAATAATAAAACCTGCCAGGGCCAGTGTAATTGTTGAAACCCTTGATGATCATAAAAAGAAATTGGTAATTTCCACCAATCAGCGTATCTCCGTTCTAGATGAGATTTCAATTTATACCAATAATACCGAAGGTTCCACTCCCCTGGTAAAAGTATTTCAGGCTATTTACCAGGAATTTGGTAAAGAGCGAGCTATTGATAATGATGCTACTAATTCTGAGTATTTGTCCTTCTTACAAACGGTGTTACCTGAATATGACCGAGATCGGGTTTATGCCTCTGATATAAAGAAGATCGTTCGTTGGTATTATATACTCCTGAGGGAAGCGCCTCATTTGGTACGCCCCGGATCTGAGGAAGAGGAGTAGGAATTGAATCAAAGCTATCAGCCAGGCTAAAAATAACTTTCCAGTTTATCCACCATTGCTTTAGACCCAATAAAAAGCGGGCAACGTTGATGGAGGCTATTTGGGGCAATCTCCAAAATTCTGGAATCTCCAGAACTTGCTTTCCCCCCTGCCTGTTCTACCACAAATGCCAATGCATTGCACTCATACATCAACCGCAGTTTACCTTTTGGATATAACGTGGTAGCCGGATACATATATATCCCTCCTTTCAATAGATTGCGATGAAAGTCGGCCACCAAAGCGCCTATATATCTTGATGTATGTGCATTTTCATGGCAGTAGTCCAAATATTTGTTTACGGGATCAGGAAAATCCAAGCAGGCAGCTTCATTTATCGAATATATCTTCCCGTCATCAGGGATTCGCATGTCCTGATGACTTAGAAAATACTCTCCCAATGTTGGATCGTAGGTAAATCCGTTTACTCCTTTTCCAGTGGTATAAACCAGCATAGTACTTGACCCGTACAGTAAATATCCGGCAGCCACCTGACTTGTCCCGAGTTGCAATACATCCTCTTCTGTTACCGGAGACCCTACTGATGACTGGCGTCTGTAAATTGAAAAAATAGTACCTATCGATACGTTTACATCAATATTGGAAGAACCATCCAAGGGGTCAATTGCAATGATGTATTTCCCGTTGTTGTGAAGATCGATCACACTTTCATCTTCTTCTGAAATTATGGCCCCGGCCTCTCCTCCCTTTGTTAAAGCCCTGATGAAACGGATGTTCGCCAACACATCCAATTTTTGTTGATCTTCGCCCTGTATATTTTCAATACCAATACTTCCTGAGATATTAACCAAGCCCGCTTTGTTCACTTCCCGGTTCACCACTTTTCCCGCTAATGCGATATCCCTCAATAGCTGAGATAATTCACCGGTGGCATAAGGGAAATCATCTTGAAATCTTTTAATGAACCGGTCCAAGGCAATGCCAATAGGTAAGCCAATTCTGGAATCTTCCATAAATTAATATTCTATGAGGTAGCTTATTTCCCCGATTTCGTTTTACTTACCAGAGCTACTTAAAAATAGTGTTTAATTCTCTTGCGAAAAAATGAAAGTACACAAATTTGGAGGAGCCAGCGTATGTGATGCCAACGCAGTCCGTAATATGCGAGATATCATACAAAGTCAGGGGAAGGCTTCGATTCTGGTGGTGATATCTGCCATGGGTAAAAGCACCAATGCATTGGAACAAATACCGGCTTTAAAAATTGCAGATCAGAATTATTTGCAGGTATTAACTGAGTTCAAGGAATATCACACAAATATTTGTGAAGAACTTTTCGATTCAGGTGAACACCTCATTTTCCAGAAACTTGAGCAGCTGTTCCAAGATCTCCATCAGAGCCTAAATAAGCAGTACCACAATAATGACAAAATGTACGACCAAGTGGTTTCTTATGGAGAATTGATTTCCACCACCATAGTGCACTCATTTTTGAACCAATCAGGGACGGCGTGCGAACATCTTGATGCCCGGGACCTAGTCATAACTGATAGTACATTCAGGGAAGGAAAGGTGCATTGGAGCGCTACCAAACAAGCCATAAACCGCCGGGTTGATATAAATTCTTCAAGTCATTACCTGACCCAAGGATTTATTGGAGCTGATCAAGATGGGAATACGCTGACTCTTGGAAGGGAAGGATCAGATTTTACAGCAGCAATATTTGCATCCTGTCTGGAGGCAGAGTCAGTGACTATTTGGAAGGACGTACCAGGAATCCTCAATGCAGACCCTGACCTTTGGAAACAGACGGTAAAGTACGACAGCATCTCATATGGAGAGGCCGCTGAAATGACTTATTACGGAGCCACGGTGATCCATCCGAAAACCATTCGTCCGCTTGCTGTAAAAAAATACCATTGGTGGTCAAGTCATTTATAGATCCATCGGCTGAAGGCACCCGGATTGGCGATATTCAACACGACAGGTTGGAGCCTGCATTAATATTCATGTAAATATGATGCAAAGCTCCGCTATCTCCTTTTCTGTTTGCGTTGATAGCCCTGATAAAAAAATGAAATCCTTGATTAATGGGCTCAGTGCCGAATTTGACATATATTATAATGATCATCTGGAATTGATCACAGTAAAGAATTACCAGCAAGACCTCATCTCCAACATCCGAAAGGGCAAAAATATTCTACTCGAACAAAGAACTCGTAAGAATTATCAAATGCTGATTGCTGCACCGAAAGAAGGATAGCAGGAGAACAGGGGAATAATTGAACATGGGAACAATAAAACAGGAGATCAATAGACCAACAGGCGCCATGATACTTGTAGCGTTTATAAGTATTTTCTCAGAATTTGCCTGATATCACTCAGGTAACTGCGCCCAAATAGGTTCAAGTGAACCAATAAAGGGTAAATATTGTAAATGTCAAATCGTTGCTGAAAGCCAGCTTCCAAAGGATAGCATTGGTTATAGGTCTGATAAAATCTTTCGTCGAACCCTCCAAATAACCTGGTGAATGCCAATTCAATTTCCCTGTGACCATAATATACCGATGGGTCCACCAAACACGGTTCTCCTAAGGGTCCGGTCATAAGATTTCCGCTCCACAAATCACCATGCAAAAATGCAGGAAGTCCCGGAACAATGTACTGATCCATTCGGCCACACAATTTCTCCAGATCAATCTGAACATCAGGTGGTAGAATCCGGGAATCCCTTGCCAATTTAATTTGTGGCCGTAAGCGCTCTTGAACAAAATATTTAGTCCAACTCTGGTGCCATTTATTAGATTGTGGCAATCGGCCTATATAGTTATCTGTTTCCCAGCCGAACAAATTTTTAGTCTGTCGATGCATACCGGCAAGGCCCTCCCCCAAGCGTTCCCAATAGTAAGTACTTTGGGAGGATGACTCGATAAATTCCATAACCAGGTAGCTATCGTTCTCCACTTTCCCGCTATTTATTGGTTTGGGAATCAACAGATTAGCATGTGCAGCCAGGGCAACTAAAGCTTCATGTTCCTTTTCAAACATGTCCAAATATGAGCGCTCATTACATTTTACAAAGTACGCCCGATCATCAGTTACCAAATGGTAGCACTGATTGATACATCCTCCTCCTACCAAGTCACAAGATAATATTTGAATTGAATTACCAATCGATTGCCGGAGTATCTTGGTGAGTTGATCCATGTTCATTGAATAGACCTAATGCGCTTTCACCAAATATTCTATGAATCTTCGATTGCAATCATCGAGGACATCAAATACTTTCTGAAAACCATGCTTGCCACCAAAGTATGGGTCTGGGACCTCCAGTTCTTGTCCATTGGATTGGAAGGAGCGAATCAGGAATATGCCACTATGAGACACTCCCTGGTTCTGCGCCATTAACTCAATGTGCTGTAAATTGTCTTGGTCCATGGCTAAGATATAATCAAATTCGTAAAAATCTTTGCTTATAATCTGACGGGCACGGTGGTTAATTTTAACTCCATTGCTCAGAGCATTATTAACAGACCTTTGATCTGGTGGATCACCTAGATGATACGCTGAAGTACCTGCCGAATCAGCCAGGAACCGGTGTACTAATTGAGCTTCCCTTATTCTTTTATTAAAAATCGCCTCGGCTACCGGAGATCGGCAGATGTTCCCCAGGCACACAAATAAAACTTTAACCATATTTGAATTTACTCTATGGTATATCCCATTTTATTACTATTTTTAACTCCCGACCAGGAAATTGTATTTTTAAACTAAACAATCTATATTTTTGCAAAACCACCTGCTTGTCGGAGTAGATTTCAGTTCTTTAAACAAAAATATCTCATTCCTAATCAAATATGGGATTTTGGTAGTGGTATTGTCCATAAATTATGCCCTTAACAAACCAAAAAAACAGTCTTCACAAAAGGTGATTCCTGGTTCACATTTGGGTCTTTCTGAAAATAAGCTAAAAAAATCAACTGTTATATCTGCTGAAAATCAGAAGTTTACGAATTATTTTTATCATTGAATAAAGTTTATTAACTCCAGGTGGTTACCTATTAGTAGCCTAAGGTATATATGAATGCATAACACACAATTCATACACCTGTTTAACACTTTTACCGAAAAACTTTCTTTAATTAGAAGGTTTTTCTTTTTTTTATCCCTCAACACCTTCCCCGGTAGCGCCCAAAATGGATTTTATAAAGATCACCAGGCAATATAAACCACAAATTTCACTGGTTGAATTGCATCGACCCAAGCAATTGAATGCCCTCAATCTACAATTGATGCAGGAATTGAAGGAAGTTCTGTCAATCCTGGATGATGATTCAGAAGTACGTGTAATCGTACTTACAGGTAACGATCAATCTTTTGCCGCTGGAGCTGACATCAAACAGATGTCAGATAAAGGGGCCATTGATATGCTAAAAATTGATCAGTTCAGTACCTGGGATCAAATTAGCAAAGTCCAAAAACCATTAATAGCAGCTGTTTCGGGATTCGCCTTGGGTGGAGGATGCGAACTGGCCATGACCTGTGATATGATTATTGCTTCGGAAACCGCCCGGTTCGGACAGCCTGAAATAAAAATTGGTGTGATGCCAGGAGCGGGAGGAACCCAAAGATTGACCCGGGCAATTGGAAAAGTCAGGGCCATGGAAATGGTGCTCACAGGAAAATTAATAAACGCGGAAGAAGCCTTGAAATTTGGTTTAGTGAATAAGGTAGTTCCGGTAGAGTCGTACCTTAAGGAAGCCATCAAACTCGCAGGTCAGGTGGCTAAAATGTCGCCAGTGGCGGTTAGGCTTGCCAAAGAATCGGTAAACAGGGCCTATGAAACACATCTCGACGA